>OHFP01000513.1_pt1 | contig 19976 bp, 19 predicted proteins | sample 1567591 | NCBI WGS metagenome assembly OHFP01 (sample SAMEA3879547, study PRJEB24766) | human gut metagenome | biome: human-associated habitat; feature: feces | place: USA | collected 1985/1987 | reverse complement strand
TAATAATTTAAAATGAATAAAGCCTTAAACCTCATGCCAATCCGAAAATCAACCATAAAAAAGAGTTTCGACCGATAGAGGCCGAAACTCTTTTTTTTGAAACAATGGACAATAATTCAACCAACCGGAAAACCATATGATTATCAGACAAAACAAGCAAAGAAACGCATAAAAACGTTACATTTTCACCGGTCAAATCTGCTCGGTTTCCCGTTAAGCAAAATTATTTTTCCAGGTCCTCGCCGGTTTCCTGGTTAACCCGTTTAGCCGACAGCTTAACTTTGCCGCGGTTATCGGTACCCAGACATTTAACCCAGATTGAATCGCCTTCCTTGTAAAATTCGGAAACGGTTGCGATTCGTTCAGGCTTAACCTCCGAAATGTGAACCAAGCCTTCCGTCGTACCCAGGAAGCGGACAAATGCGCCGAAATCCATAATTTTTGTAACGACGCCATGGTAAATCTTACCTTCCTCAGGTTCGGCAACAATACCCATAACCCATTCCAAAGCGGCATCTCCGTCTTCTTTTTTCATAGAAGCGATTTTAACGACTCCGTCATCGGAAATATCAATCTTGGTATGAGTTTTTTCAATAATTTCACGAATAACCTTGCCGCCGGTTCCAATAACCTCGCGGATTTTATCAACCGGAATCTTAATTGCGACAATACGCGGCGCTTTGTCAGAAACATGCGGACGCGGCTCGGCAATCGCCTTGGCCATTTCGCCCAGAATGTGGATACGGCCTTCATGAGCCTGAGCCAGAGCCTTTTCCATAATTTCTTTGGTAATGGAAGTAATTTTAATATCCATCTGCAAAGCGGTTACGCCGTCTTTGGTACCGGCAACTTTAAAGTCCATATCGCCGAGGTGGTCTTCATCACCCAAAATATCCGTCAGAACCGCAACCCGGCCGTCGTCTTCTTTAATCAATCCCATGGCAATACCGGCAACCGGTTTAGCCATCGGAACGCCCGCTGCCATCAGAGACATTGTCGTACCGCAGACTGTTGCCATTGAAGAAGAGCCGTTGGACTCCATAATTTCAGAAACGACGCGAATGGTGTAAGGGAATGAATCCTTGTCTTTGGGCATCATCGGATGAATAGCGCGCCAAGCCAGTTTACCGTGGCCGATTTCGCGACGTCCCGGACTTCCGATACGGCCGCACTCGCCGACAGAAAACGGCGGGAAGTTATAGTTCAACATAAAGTCTTCTTTATATTCTTCCATCAAACCGTCGACAATTTGAGCGTCTTCGCCGGTACCCAGCGTGGTAACCACCAAAGCCTGGGTTTCGCCGCGCGTAAACAATGCGGAACCGTGAGCCATCGGCAGCACGTCAACCTGACACTCAATCGGACGAACCGTTTTGGTATCGCGACCGTCAATACGATGTCCGGTTGTCAAAACGCTCTCCCGCATCACCTTATGCATCAGCTTTTCAATGGCATCTTGTGCGTAGCGCTGTTCAAACTCGTTTTCCGGATCAAGAGTTGCTTTGAATTTTTCAGAAGCAACGCCGATCATTTCACCGCGTTTCAATTTGTCCGTTTCTTTAAAGGCGGCTTCAAACGCTGCGGTAAATTCTTTGGCCAGCTTATTGTACAGATCATCAAATTCAGGCGGAAATACCGGAGCTTCCCAAGGTTCTTTTCCGGCATCGGCCTTAAGTTCGTTAATCAGTTTAATAACCGGCTGAAAACTCTCAAAACCAAACATAACCGCACCCAGCATCGTCTCTTCCGAAAGCTCCTGGGCCTCGGATTCAACCATCAGCACACCCTCTGACGTACCGGCAACCGCCAGTTCCAGTTCGGTTTCTTTCATCTGCTCAATAGTCGGGTTCAAAATATACTGGCCGTCTTTATAACCGACTTTGCAAGCGGCAATCGGCCCTAAAAACGGAATGCCGGAAATTGTCAAAGCGGCGGAAGCGGCAATCATGGCCGGAATGTCGGAATCGCTGTTCTGATCGTGAGACAAAACGGTACAAATAACCTGAACTTCGTTTTTGAAAGCATCCGGAAACAACGGACGGATCGGACGGTCAATCAAACGGGAAATCAAAACTTCGCGCTCGCTCGGTTTACCCTCGCGCTTCATAAATCCGCCGGGAACCTTGCCGGTTGCATAGTACTTTTCCTGGTAATTGACTGTCAAAGGAAAGAAATCCTGATCTGCCTTCGCCTCTTTTGCCGCACATACCGTAGCAAGTACCTCTGTTTCACCATACTTGACAACTACGGCACCTGTAGCCTGTCTAGCTATTTTACCTGTTTCCAAAACTAATTTGCGTCCGCCCCATTCCATTTCCTTGCGGCACACTTTAAAATCGATCATATTTCTTTACCTTTCTTCTTCATACAATCATCTACCTGCCCCATGCAGGATTTTTATTAAAAGAACTGCGGAGCTCCACTGCCCCGCAGTCCTAAAATTTATAAATACGTCCCTCTTGAAAGGGAACCGTGCCTCAGACTGATAATCAACATCCAAAACACATTTACGAAAACTCTTTTTATGAAAGCAGACAATATAATCTCCGGCAAACCCAAAGCAGTGTGCAAAGAAGTACAAGACCCTCTTGAGACTGCGTAAAATTGCGTTATCTGCCCCATAAAAACAATTTTCCTTTTATTTTCTGAGGTCTAACTTTTTAATCAGATCCTGATAACGGCTTTCGCTTTTACCCTTCAAATAATCCAGAAGGTGGCGGCGGCGGCTGACTTTTTTCATCAAACCCAAACGAGAGTGAGTATCTTTGGCATGTGTTTTAAAATGCTCAATCAGGTTGTTGATTTCTGCGGTCCAGATAGCAATCTGAACTTCCGGAGAACCGGTATCATTTGGATTCAAACCATAAGTCTTGGCAATATCTTTTTTTGAAATCGACATCTATATTTTCCTTTTCATATTAAAAATTGAAAACACGAACCGGAAGGATTCTTCTTTCCTCGATTCGAACTAACGCAACCAACTCCCCGTCACAAGTGGCAGCCCCCGTCTGTCCGTACAGCTTTTCCACCGGATAAGACTTCGGCGACAGGCTCTGCCCCATACGGAGCTTGGCGGCATCCGCTTCCGTTACAGCTATATCCGCGATGTCGCGCAGACAAGTTATTACCGGAAGCAAAACTTCTTTTCGGTTCTCACCATACCCTATATTTTTTATATTTTCCAGTAAAATTTTCTGACTCAGGTCAAAATTCCCGCATTTGGTGCGCCTGAGCTCTTTCAAATGGCCGACTGTTCCTAACGATTTGGCAATGTCCTGACCCAAAGTCCGAACATACGTGCCCTTTGAACAGGCTACCCTGAACCGAGCCTGCTCCTCCGGCAGCTCTTCCAGCAATTCCAGCGCGTAAATTTCGACGATTCGCTCCGGAATCTCCACGTCTTCGCCGCGGCGCACCAGATTATAGGCTCGCTCTCCGTTTATCTTAATCGCCGAATAAGCCGGAGGTACCTGAGATATTTTTCCGATAAAACGCGGCAACACGGAAAGTATGTCCTCTTTAGAAGGAATAATTGCACTGCGCTGACAAACCTCGCTCTCGGTATCTCCGCTGGCCGTAGCCTCTCCCCACTTGATTACAAACTCGTATTCTTTTGGCCCGTCGGTTACCAGCGGAATTAACTTTGTCGCCTCACCGAAAGCAACCGGCAACACCCCTGTGGCAAAAGGATCAAGCGTGCCGCAGTGGCCGTTCTTTTTGGCGTTCAGCCATTTGCGGGTCAGATTCACCACTTGTGTCGAACCGATGTCACGCGGCTTGTCAATAACCAGCCAGCCATTGACGTCATCGCCTTTTTTATGTCGAGCCATTCGTTTTTCCTCAATCGTTATTTTACTTTCATAAAAGAAAGACGACGCCTTGTCAATTGTTATCGCCACCCACAAAAAAGACGGGATTCCTCAGAATTAAGAACGTTTCGCACCGTGGTACCTACGGTCTCCCCGTTTTGTTCCAAACCGCAGTACCGTACCATGTGCGGCAACAATCGCTAACATTCGTCATAGGTATTAATCTGAAGCATTTAAAACGCTGAACAGGCCAACCCAAAGTTGACCTGTTCATAAAAAAACAAAAGAAATCATTTATCCCAATTCTGCGGAGCTTCGCGCCATTTAGCCAAAAAGTCCAGTTTGTCTGCCGGAATGTAATTGGTTTTAACCGCCTGGGCCACCAGTGTTTCATAATCGGACAACGTGTTGAGCTGACATCCGGCCTCCTCAAACGCATCGCGTGACTTCTGAAAACCATAGGTAAACAACGCCGCCATTCCGAGAACCTCAAATCCGGCTTCGCGAACAGCCTGAACGGCAGAGAGCGAAGAGCCTCCGGTCGAAATCAGGTCTTCGACAATCACCACTTTAATTCCCGGTTTCAAAGCGCCTTCGATACGATTTTGCAACCCGTGGTCTTTTTTATCGCTGCGAATATAAGCGGTCGGAATATCCAACAGCCATCCGGCCAGCGTTCCCCAGGGAATAGCGCCCGTCGCAACGGAAATAATGGCCTCCGCTTCGGGATATTCCTGCTCAATCAGACTACACAGACTGTCGGCAATAAGCTCGCGCTCCTCCAGATAAGACTGCAGCTTGCGATTATCACAGTAAATCGGAGAATGCCACCCCGAAGCCCAAACGAAATACGGAGCTTCCGATTTTAACTGAACAGCCTGAGCACCCAATAAAGCTCCTGCAATCTGAGCAGCAACTTCTTCGTTGAAAATTTCTTTTTTCATACCAATAATTTTTAATTAATTTGTCTTTTATATGAATTACCGGGCCGAATATAGACTTAAAAAGACAAAAGTCAAGAATTAAAAAAAACGAAAATATCTGTGGTCAAATACTCGCTTCTCTTGACTATCCGCCGTCCCGATTTTATCTTTTTGATATCTAAACAAATTAAAAACAAACTATTATGGCAACACTTAAATCTAACTATCTGGCAATTATTCTGGCCGTTACGGCATCGTGTTCAATGTCTGCGTTCAGCAGTTGCGTTTCGTCTTTCAGCCTCGGAAAAAACATTTCCAATCGTTGCATTTATCGCAATTCTCAACAAGTTGTCGAATATATGCGCCAAAAAGGGATTGAAATATGTAACCTTCGTCTGATGCACATTGAAGAACGAAACTACAGGGTATATTGGTACGGCGAGGACAGAAAGTCCCCCAACCGGTATGCTCTCGGTTTAGGCGGAGATTTCATGAAATTGACGCCCGACTGCGGTTACACCGTTTTTTCAGCCGGCGATTCCTTCCATCGCGGGATGAAAGAATATTCTGTCACAACTCAAGACAGCATTATGGTAATCGAACGGGTTAAAAATCATGACTGACACCTAAAAAAAGGTCCCTATGCTCAACCATAGCGGACCTTTTTGTTTGCCCAAAGACATCTTTAAAAAAATCTGCGGACGTTTCCCGACTATCCTCCGCAAACGGCAAGCCTTATCTGATACGCCGGATGCCCTCTCGGAGCAAATAAAACCGCTTTCGGAAAAGACAAAAACATTCCCAAAAAAAACGAAAGACCCGGGGTTATACAACCGCAGGCCTTCGCAAAACAAAAGCTGAACAATTTTTATCCCAGCGCAGTAAACAGCCGGGCAAAATTATTCTTAACAACCGTCCATATTCCCGGCGATACGTTCAGATTAAAGCCCTCTCGCAAAAGCATATAACCCGGAACGCCGTTCTTCATCGTCCGCTTGTAAACCTTATAAAAACAATCGTCTTCTTTGACCAAAACCTGAGTGTTTGTGAGTTCCCGCAACAGCTTGTCTTCAGCCTGCAGCATATCGTACAACCCGTCATCCCGTTTTATGGCAATAATTTTTCCGCAAAAGACATGATAATGGTTCAAATACCTTTTAGTGACCCATTTTCCCGTCTTGTCCAAAAAACAAACATCCATAAATTTACCGTGGGGTTCCAGGCGGGCATAAAAATAACCGAGAAACTCGCCCAGATTAAGAATTTTTCCCTGATATGTCAGCAAAAACCAATCATATCCTCTGCGGTAAAGAAAACCTTTTGCAACCATACTTCCTTCTTCAGCGTTTTCCACGACAGAAACCAAAGCATGGTTGTCGACAATTTTCATCAAAGAGACATTATTGTCTTCCGTTGTAATTTTATAATAATCCTTAAATTTGACAATCTGCCGTCCGTAGGCTAATTCGCCCAGCACCCGGAAAGTGCTGCACAACTCAACGACCGAAATGTCAGCATAACGTTTAATCCGTAAATGTGTTCCCATAATATATAAGTTATTTAAATCCATACTAATTGTTTTATGGCTAATACGATACGCTTCTCAAAACTCCCGTCAATTATTTTCGAAAATAACCCACATTTTTACGACAAAAAGGCCCCCTTTTCAGGAGGCCGGCAGAACTTTCTATCCTTTTGCCTATTTTAAATCCTTGGCAACCTTGGGATCTCTCAGCAGTTTTTCAATCTTATCAACCTGTTCAAAACTCTTGTCGACCTTAAATACCAGTTCGGGCGTATAACGAAGCTGCATTTTTGCGGCAATCTGTTTGCGCAGATAATTGGCCGCCAGCTGTAATCCCCCGATAACTTCCTGCAAATGGGAATTGTTCAGGGTCATCAGATAAACCGACGCATATTTCAAATCCGGAGACACCGTAACCTCTGTAATCGTAACGATGGTGTCAATTCCCTCCAGATTTCGGATTTCGCCTTTCTGGATAAAGGCAGCCAGTATCCGTTTGATTTCCTGTCCGACCCGCGGCTGACGCTGTGAAGGCTCTTTATTTTCAGCCATAATATTTCTCCTTAAATAACCTGCAAGTATATATAGAGGCAAAAGCCGCCATAATCAAGAAAATTCCGTACTATACATCTGTTTCTGTATGTGATATATTACTCATATGGGAGCAACCGCCATGATCAACCCCGAAAAACCGCGCATAACCTACGCACCGCCGCTCGATATCCGAACCTATGTTAACAGTGTCGAACAATTTGCGTATGAATGGCAGCGGCGCAATCGGGACCTCTCAGACCGTTTTCCAACACCGGCAACATCAAAAATTCAAACCCTGCTCGAAGAATCCTCACGTTATCTTGCCCTGCAAAAAAGCGGTCGTTTTCTGCCTCCTTTTCATTCTGCCGTTAAAGACGAGACCTTAAACAAAGCCGCGGAAATTTTAGCGGCCCGCAACAAAAACCTGGCGGAAGAAATTGAAGCCTTCAAACAATCTTATTTAAAAACCTCCCGGGAAAAGACTTTGGAAAACCACATCGGCGACTGTCTGCAAAAAATTGTCATTCGGCATGCCCTGATGCAAAGGGCCGAACAGGAAATCCTAAAGCCGTTTAATCCCCGATACGATCCCCAACGCTTCCGGGGATACTGCACCACCGCGTTAATGAAAGTTCTACGGGACGACACCGCAAAGCTTTCTCAGTTTGACGCTTTTTTCGCCGATGACAATCTTGAAGACCTCACCCATCCGGAGTCTTTAGTGGAAACCTTAACTAAAATAAACAAGAAATACGTTTCAGAAGGAAGAACAGACGACAGACGCCTTGGCATCGGAGACATCGTTGTCATTCCGGCCGAAACGGATGAAAACGGCATTCCCCGTTTTCATGCCCTGATGGTTCACAAAATAATGGCCGACGGCAGCAAACGCTACATCAGCTTTGACAACGACCGCATCAACCATATGCTTTCATCCCAAAGAGACTGCCGCATAATACGCACCGGCGACTTTCTCCGCGACCTCCAAAACGACAGTGAGCAAAATCTGAAACCGCTGGAAGAAATCCGCCGGAAACAACTCTCCGACAAAGAAAAAATAGAGCAAAACTTCACCAACCGCCGCAATCGAAAAAAAGCCGCGCAGATTGCCCGCAAAATGTCACGGCCGCTGACCGATAAAGACATAAAAAAGCTAAAGCTCAAAGCCCTCAACGGTAAAGGATTGTAACATTTTGTTTTTGTGTTATAATACTATTGATTAAGGAGAAAACATAATGAACAACGGCTCGGGACTGGATAATATTAACCGCGGCATTGACGCCCTGATTCGGCAATACAGTCCGGAACAGCTCCGTCGTTTTGACACCAATTCCTGGCTTGAACTTTACGGGAAAATTGACAACCTTATTTTTTCCGACGAAATCTGCGCCGCTTGTGCCAAACAGAAAGGCAAAAGAGTCGTACGCCGATTGTTTGTCAGCGAAAACGTCCCTGCTTTTCGCTACCTTTATGAGCATGCGGCTTTCCCTGCGCAAATCGCTGCCCAAATCACCGAACTCGCCCGTCAAACCGCCCGAGACATTAAACAAAAAAAGCCCAAGCTTTTCAATACGCTGACTCTTCAGCAAAACAACAATCCGCAGTTTAAAAAGAATTGCTTAAAAAAATTGCGTAAATTCCTGAGCGCAAATTTTTACACTCTCAGCTGGATAAAGAAACCGAAGCTCAAAATGGATGTTTCAGCCATGCACCGGGGAGGTTATGATCCTTTTTCCAAAACGATTTACCATGAAAAAAGCAGTCTGCCTGCCGATGTTCTCCCCCATGAGTTTTTCCATCACCTCAATAATGTTGCTCCGTCAAAAAATGCTGAATTTATGCGTCGGGACCAACCTGCCGGACAATTGCTTTCTTACAGTTCACACTATTATTTTCCCTCAAAAATGCAGGAAAAGACAAAAGCATACAAACACCAGCCAACCGAATACGGCGCATATCTCTTTGCTTTTCAGTTTTCCCGCGAACTGAACCGTCTTGTCAACCGCAGCCAACAGCTGGCAAACAACATTGCCAACAACACCCTCGGCCTGATGGATGAATTTAACATTGACGTAAACGAAAGCCGTATGAACGAGCGCGGAGAACTTGTTTTTACAATAAAAAACCTCAAAAATGCCCATCATCGCAAGCTTGAAGAAATCTGCGAAAAAATGCTGCAAACGCAATATGAAACCCTTTCCGAAGACAGCGGCTGCTTTGCCCTGCCGATAAGCGAGAAACAAAATACCCTTGTTTCTCAATCCTTTCATAAGGTTCATGCCAAACAGCAGGCTGCTCTTCCCGGATGCAATGAACGCGAATTTCTGCCCGAACTGAAAAAATGGCAGAAAGACCATCCCAAAGAATATCCCGATGCTTGCAATCGCAACAATCCGCCTAAGACACAAAACCTGAAACAAAAAGTTCTGGGTTTGTTCAAAGGCCGACAGCGCTAAAAGCCGTTTTCCCTCTTTAATTCTCAAGCAAAAATCTACAAGACTTCTCTGCGTCCCACATGGTCTGCCGCGGAGATGATACCCTCCTGTTCCATCCGGTCAATAAGGGATGCCGCGCGATTGTAACCGATTCTCAAACGACGCTGAATATAACTGGTCGAGGCTTTCTTGTCGTTTTGAACAATTGCAACCGCTTGGGCATAAAGCTCTTCATCACTGTTTCCGCCGCCAAACTCACCACTGTCAAACACAGCTTTGTCTCCGCCTTTTTCGTTCAGCTCGCCTTCGGTCACTTCCTGAACATATTCCGGCTCACGCTGCTCTTTCAAAAACTCGACAATGGATTCGACCTCCTGATCCTTAACATACGGGGCATGAATACGATTCGGGCGCTGCCCGGCAGGCATATAAAGCATATCGCCCATTCCCAGCAGCTGCTCGGCTCCCTGCTCTCCCAAAATCGTCCGGCTGTCGATTTTGGAAGTAACCTGAAAACTGATTCGGGTCGGGAAATTAGCTTTGATTGTACCGGTAATAACGTCGACTGACGGCCTTTGGGTTGACATAATCAGGTGAATGCCGGCGGCACGCGCCATCTGAGCCAGACGTTGAATCGCCGCTTCCACTTCCTTGCCTGCAACCAACATCAAATCCGCCATTTCATCAACCACAATCACAATATAAGGCAGCGGCGTCAAGTCCAATTCTTGCTCTTCGTAAATCGGTTTTCCGGTTTCCATGTCAAAACCGGTCTGAACCGTACGGGTAACCTTTTCTCCGCTGGCACGCAGTTCTTCCAGACGTTTGTTGTAGCCGGTGATGTTGCGGACGTTCAACTTTGCCATCGCGCGATAACGGTCTTCCATCTCCTTAACCGCCCATTTCAGACCGATAACCGCTTTGGCCGGATCGGTAATCACCGGAGTCAGCAGATGCGGAATGCCGTTGTAAACCGAAAACTCCAGCATTTTCGGGTCGATCATGATCAGTTTGCATTCATCCGGCCGCATCCGGTACAAAAGCGACAGAATCATCGAATTCATACCCACCGATTTGCCCGAACCGGTGGTACCGGCTACCAGCAGATGCGGCATTTTGGCCAGATCGGCATAAACGTTTTCGCCGCCGATGTCTTTGCCCAAAACCACGTTAAGGGCATTCTTGCTGTCTTGAAAACCTTCGCCCTCGAACAATTCGCGCAGCCATACGATTTCCCGGGTCGGATTCGGCAGCTCAATGCCGATGGTGTTACTGCCCGGAACAACAGCTATACGAACAGAAACCGCACTCATCGAACGCGCTATGTCGTCGGCCAGACCGATAACCCGGGCGCTTTTGGTTCCCGGCGCCGGCTCCAGCTCATACAAAGTCACTACCGGGCCCGGACGAACTTTCACAATCTTGCCGTTTACGCCAAATTCCTGCAAAACGTTTTCAAGTTCTCCCGCGATTCGCTCTAGTTCTTTCTGGTTAACATGATTGGCATTTTTGTCTTTATTAACCGAAAGCAGATTGATGTCCGGATAACGATAGCCGTCATCAACCGCTTTGGCTCGGTTGATTTTGATTTCTTTGGGTTTCGCCGGCTTGGCCGGTTCTTCCTTGACCTTGGGCTCTTTGCGCACCCGCGGTTCACGCGCCTTGGAAACTCTCGGTTCGCTGCTGCCTCCGGTGTGAGACATCACCCATTGCCACAGGGATTTAAAGCCGCTGCCGACAAAAACCATCGCCGCGACAAAGGCCAAAACTATCTTCTTGCCGCAATTGTACCAGCCCTTAAGCGTCAATCCGCAGGCAAGGTTAAAGGACAACAACGACAACACAAAAAAAACGGCTGCCAGAATATGCCTGCCGTAGGCAAATACATACATTCGGTTAAACAGGCTCATAAACTGCCGCGACAAAAACAGACCAATATTGCCTCCGGTCTTGAATTCGCCGACAAACGGCTTGCACAAACTCAGCATAACCGCAAAACATACGGTTCCGAAAACGAATGCGAAAAAACGCCAATAAGGATGAATCAGCTCCCGCAGCCGCATAAAATTATATGCCCAAATCAACGGAGCGATTAAAAAGACCGGAAGCGCCAATCCCAGCCAGGTCAGCATCATATCGGCACTGTTGGCCCCGTACAGACCAAGCAGATTCTTCACCGGTTGCGAAGATGCCGTATTGTAAGCTGCGTCGTGCATATCATAAAACATCACCGCAGCCAACAGACTCAGCAGCCAGCAAAACAGCGCCAAACCAAACAGTCTCCAGCTGGTCTTGGCCAATAATGATTTTTCCTTTTTACGTTTAGCCATTTGTCTTTTACCCGTTGATAATCCTTCTGATGAACGGATTATAGCCGCCAATTCTCAAAATTCTCTTAATAAAAAACCTTAATCCCGATTCCGGCGTTTTATAAATCGGTTTTAAAACTTGACTTTTCGGCTGTAATCTATAAAGCTTTACAAGATATTAATAACGAGGAAATCTACTTATGACTAGAGCTTTCGTATTTCCCGGACAAGGTTCTCAATTTGTCGGAATGGGAAAAGAACTGGCTGATAATTTCGCTTCGGCCAAAGAAGTTTTTCAAGAAGTCAATGATGCTCTCTCTCAGGATTTGTTCAAAATTATGGTCGAAGGACCCGAGAGCGAACTTACCCTCACCACCAATGCACAGCCGGCTCTGATGGCTCACTCCATTGCCGTGGTCAGAATTCTTGAAAAAGATTTCGGAATCAAATTAAAAGATTATGCAAGTTTTGTAGCCGGTCACTCTCTCGGCGAATACTCTGCGGCCTGCGCTGCCGGAGTCTTCTCATTGACTGATACGGCTAAATTGCTCCGCACCCGCGGCGACGCCATGCAAAAGGCTGTTCCCGTGGGCGTTGGAGGAATGGCGGCCGTTATCGGCGTTTCTTATCAGGATGTCGTCGCCTTGGCGGAAGCCTGTGCCGACAAAGACAATATCTGCGTTGCCGCCAATGACAATGCCGATGGTCAGGTTGTTTTGTCCGGCCATATTCAGGCAATCGAAAAAGCCGTTGAAATTGCCGGCGAATTCGGTGCCAAACGTTGTATCAAACTCCCGGTCAGCGCACCGTTTCACAGTCCTTTGATGCAGCCTGCCGCCGACGTTATGGCCAAGGCTCTGGCGGAAGTTACCGCCCACAAGCCTGAAATTCCCCTGATTTCAAACGTACTGGCCTCTGCCGTCGTCGATGAAAAAGAAATCGTCAAACGTTTGGTCGAACAAGTCACCGGCTCTGTCCGTTGGCGCGAAACCGTCGGTTATATGGCTGACCAGGGCATTACTGACATTGCCGAGCTCGGTGCCGGAAAAGTTCTCTCCGGCATCATAAACCGCAGCAAAAAAGGAATTAACGCAATCTCTGTCGGCTCAGCCGCAGACATTGAAGAATTTGCAAAAAGTTTGCAATAACAATTTTTATAACAATCTAAGACAGGTTGGATTTTTTTGAAATAAACGGCGTTGTACCTTTCGCAACCGGAAATATAACGCCGAATATCCGAAAGATTTAACCGGAAAGGAAAATAATATGTTTGAATTACATGACAAAGTAGCTCTCATCACCGGCGCTGCCGGCGGTTTAGGCGACAAAATCGCCCGCACTCTGCACAAACAGGGCGCAACTCTGGCTTTAACCGATATGCGTGCTGAACCGATGGAAAAACTGAAAGCAGAACTCGGTGATCGGGTAGAAGTTTTCACCGCCAATCTGACAAACCCGGAAGATGTTAAAAACCTGGTAGCTCAAGTTGAAGAAAAGCTCGGCCGTATTGACATTTTGGTCAACAATGCCGGACTGACCCGCGACAATCTCTTTATCCGTATGAGCGATGAAGACTGGCAGTTGGTCCTCGACGTTAACCTTTCTGCCGGTTTCAAATTGGCAAAAGCTGCCGTTCGCGGTATGATGAAACGCCGCTTCGGCCGTATCATCGGTATTGCTTCCGTCGTAGGCGTAACCGGAAATGCCGGCCAGGCCAACTACTCCGCATCCAAAGCCGGTATGATTGCCATGAACAAATGTTTGGCTCAGGAAGTAGGTTCCCGCGGCATTACCGTCAACTCTATTGCTCCGGGCTTTATCCGCACACCGATGACGGATGTTCTGCCTGACGATGTTAAAGCCGCACTGCTGGCTAAGATTCCCGAAGGCAAACTCGGCGAAGCACAGGATATCGCCAACGTTGTTGCTTTCCTGGCATCTGATGAAGCCCAATACATTACCGGCCAGACGATTAACATCAACGGCGGTATGGCTATGATTTAAGCTGTCAAACACAGCTTGACGACAAAAAAAGACACTCTGAAAACAGAGTGTCTTTTTTTTTATCGCTGACATTACATCTTAAAAAAATTTTTTAACTTTATGTTTCAGCGTCAACCGCGGATGCTCAAAATCAACTCGGAACGTATTTCGGTTAATCGAAAAAATCAATTCCCCAATCTGAAATGAATCTCCGTTCAAGGAACGTTTAAAACTGCCGCGGGCAGCTTCTTTTAATTCAACGCCGCAAACTTCATACAAAATGTGGCAGCTTTCATTTCTTCCCAAATTGGCACAACGGACTTTCAAAGCGTTTTTAGCTAAAACGCACCCGCTGTCATCAGCCAATATTTTCCACGAAGACTTGGCTTCATCCCAAAAATAAACCCGCTTGATATCGTCATAAATATACGAAAATCCGCTTTCCGGTTTATCTTCGTCGTAAAGACAAAAGGCTCCCGCTTTAATAATGTCATAATTTCCGTCTTTTCTCCGGGCAAATAGATAATCTTTCGCTTTAGCCCTGAGCTCACCGGCATATTTCCCCTGCACCAGTACTGAATTGATAATCAGGGTTAATACAAAGTCCTTCGTATCCTCGCCGAGGACAAAGTAGTGAAACGCTTTTTCGCTTAAGCGGCACACTTCTCCCGTTGAAAGCGGCAAGCTGCGCTTTTCGCCCAACAACACTTCTTTGGTTCCGACAAAACAATACCACAGTCCGTTGCGCTCATAGACACAGATACCGTTGATAATCTCTGCATTTTCAACATGCACGGGAAACACTCGCACGTCATTGTCAAACAAATGATAAACAGCCAAATCGGTGCTGTCGTTGCCCATCAGAAACCAATTGCCTTCACTCAGTTCCCTGGCAATGCGCCCGGAGGCGATTTGGGTAAAAGTCTTCTTCGAAGAATCCCATACAAACAAACAGAAAGTTTTATCGTCTGCCTGCTTCAAATTTAGAGTTTTCATAAACTTACAGAATTAATTGTACAACATAAAAATTATTTTAAACTTGTCGCTGTTTGGGGCAAAACCACTGTCTGAAATACCGGCACATTTTGGCAACCGCCTAAAAAATAAAAATTTGCAGGACAATCTGATGAAGCTGTGAAAGATTTACATACTTTTTTGTATGCTGAATTTTCATACTTTTCAAATCGTCCTGCAAAACAACAGTCCGGACTATTTAAAGCTTAGCCGCTATTTCCTCTATCTCGTAACATTCAATAAAGTCGCCTTTCTGAATGTCATTGTAATTTTCAAAGGAAATACCGCACTCATAACCTTCTTTGACTTCCTTAACGTCTTCCTTAAAGCGTTTCAGCTGTCCGATAGAACCGTCATGAATAACCACATTGTCGCGCAACAGACGGATTTTGGCACCGCGCTTGACCATACCTTCGGTAATCATACAGCCCGCAACTTTGCCGACGCCGGTAATATTGTAAACTTCGCGAATTTCGGCATAACCGAGAATTTTTTCGCGCAGCTCGGGCGACAACATGCCTTCCAAACCTTTCTTGATGTCGTCAAGAACGTCATAAATAATCGAATAGTATTTGATTTCGACACCATCCCGGCGGGCCATATCTCTGGCCAGCGGATTGGCGCGGACGTTAAAGCCGATAACCAAAGCGTGCGAAGCTTTTGCCAACGTAACATCGGACTCTGAAATCGGACCGACGGCAGAGTGTAAAACCTGAACACTTACCTCTTCATTGGAAAGTTTGTTTATCGTACCCTCAATTGCCTCAATCGACCCCTGAACATCAGCTTTGATAATAACCGGAAGATGTTTAACCTCGCCCGATTTAATCTTATCCAGCATCTGTTCCATTGCCGACTTGGCGGATTTGACCAATTTGGCCTCGCGCTCTTTGCGAATACGGTAACCGGTAATTTCCTTGGCCTGATTTTCGTCAGCCACAACCACAAAATCGTCACCGGCAGAGGGCGTTCCCTGAAGTCCGAGAACCTCAACCGGCATTGCCGGCCCGGCTTCTTGAATTTTCTGCCCGCGCTCGTTAAACATTGCCCGAACACGGCCCCATTCCTTGCCTGCAATACAAATGTCACCGATTTGCAGCGTACCTTTTTGAACCAAAGCAGTCACTACGGTACCGCGGCCTTTTTCCATCTTGGCCTCGATTACGGCGCCTTCCGCCTTACGGTTCGGATTGGCTTTCAAATCCAAAATTTCCGCTTGCAGTAAGATGGCCTCGACCAGCTTGTCAATATTGATGCGTTTCTTTGCAGAAACTTCGGCACACAAACAATCGCCGCCCATTTCCTCAACCGCAATGCCATGCTGCAACAATGCCGTTTTCACCTTCATCGGATCAGCCCCCGGCAAATCGATTTTGTTAATGGCAACCACAATGGGAACCTCAGCAGCCTGAGCATGACGGATAGCTTCAATTGTCTGCGGCATAATGCCGTCATTGGCGGCAACCACCAAAACAACGATGTCGGTAACCTTGGCACCACGGGCTCGCATTTCCGAAAAGGCCTCATGCCCCGGCGTATCAATAAAAGTTATCTTGTCTCCGGTCGGCACTGTAATCTGATACGCACCGATATGCTGGGTAATGCCGCCCGCCTCTTTGGCCGCAACGTTGGTTTCGCGCAAAGCATCCAACAAGGATGTCTTACCATGGTCAACGTGTCCCATAACCGTAACCACCGGCGCACGCGGCAGCAAATCATCCGGTTTGTCTTCGGCTCCCAGTCCCTGTTCGACATCGCTCTCGGCAATGCGCTTGAACTTGTGCCCGAAATCCTCAACAATCAACTGGGCCGTATCGGCGTCAATCGGCTGATTAATCGTTGCCATAACCCCGAGACCCATCAGTTTTTTAATAACGTCGGCACTCTTTTCTGCCATACGGTTAGCCAATTCCTGAACCGTAATAATCTCGGGAATGACCACTTCGCGGATGACTTTTTCCTGAGGTTGCTGAATCTGAACCGGTTTGGGTTGTTTTTTCTTATAACGCCGACGGCCGCCGAAACCGTAATCGTCATCGTCGTCATCGGCGCTGATATTGTGAACGTTCAGCTTGCCGCTGCGGCGCTGCGGTTCAAAACTGCGCTTGGTTACTTTTTTGCGCTCCTGTTCAAAAACATCTTCGCGGGAAGACACTTTTTTAGACTTCTTGTCTCCGAAATCTTCATCATCGTCTTCGTCGTCAAAATCCTTGCTCTTTTTGTCTTTAATTTTGCTGAGCGGTTTGACTTCCGGCTCTTCTTCGACTGCGGCCACGGTTTCCTTGGCCTTTTCCGCCTGTTGGGCACGGCTTTGTTCTTCAAGCTCGCGCTGACGGCGTTCAGCTTCTTCCTGTTCTTTCATTTTCTGACGCTGCAGAGCGCGTTCTTCCTCTTCCTGACGGCGTTTGTTCTCATACTCTTTCGCTTCGGCGATTAAGCGGAGTTTTGCCAATTTCGACTTTGTTTTCGGTTTTGACGGCACCGGGATTGATAACTCTCTTTTTGCGAACCTCAACCTGTACGACTTTTTTGCCGTCGCGGTTATGAGTCTTGTCCAGACTGCCGACCCCTTTGAGCGTTAGGGTGGATTTACCTGATAATGTTAGTTTATTTTTTGCATTATCTTCTGTCATTATAAAATATTCTCCATACTTTCTGTCTTAAATCTCAAGAATTCAAAAAATCGGCTAATTTATTAAATTCGTTATGTACCATTTTTGCCATTTCGCCTTTGAGAAAGGCTGCATGAACCGTATTCACTTTATTTAATGCCGTATCTAACTCCTCAATATCAAACAATCTGAAAATTTCAAGCTCTCTGGCGGCCAGAACAATCCGCTGATGCCCGTCGTCTCCGGCATCTTTTGCTTCCGACACGAATGCGACCTTATCCTTTTTTATCGCCTCCAAAACCTTTTCCAGGCCGGTAACCAGCACACCCGCTTTCCGGGCCAGCGAAACGGCATCCAACGCATGCTTGCGTAACAGCTGTTCCACCATCAAATCCAACTCCGGCGCAACCTTGGCCTTTTGTTTTGCCGCTTTGGCAAACAAGTTTTTTTCTATTGCCTTTTGCAACAACCTGCGGGAGTTGGTGACATAAATACCTTTCCCCGGCAGTTTCTTTTTAAAATCCGGCACCACCAGCCTGTCCGGCGTAACCGTAAAACGCAACAATCCCGACTTGTCAATTACGTTTCCGGTAACAATACATTTGCGGTTAGTGTCCTTCATTCCTGTTTCCTTCTTTCAGAAATTGTTTCGCAATGGCGGACAGAGAGGTTTTGCCGATGAAAAATCTAAAAGTTTTCTCATAACCGGACAAAACCGCTCCTGCCCTCCTCGCAAACTATTCCTCGGCGAACCAATGCTCACGGGCCGCCATAATAACCTTATTGGCCTCCTGAACCGACAAGGTGTTTTCACCCAACATCTCAATCAGTTCGTCGGTAGCCAAATCAGCCAGGTCATCAATTGTTTTTACGCCGCTTGAAGCCAGCGTCAACAGCATATCCTGGTCAAGACCCGGCAACTGCTGCAGCTTCTCGTCAATTCCGAGAGATTTGCTCTTTTCTTCAAACTCTTTATTGCGCTTTGCAATAAATTCCTGAGCACGGCTCTGCAATTCTTTGGCAACGTCCTCATCAAATCCTTCGATTTCTGCCAGTTCGCTCAAATCAACCAGCGCAATCTCGTCAACCGTAGAGAAACCTTCGGCAATCAAGAGATGTGCAATCATTTCGTCAACATCCAAAGCTTCCATAAATCTCTGGGAGCGAACCTTATTCTCATTGGAGCGGCGTTCTTGTTCTTGCTCTTCCGTCAGAACGTCAATGTCGCAACCCAGCAGCTGAGAGGCCAGTTTGACGTTTTGACCGCGGCGGCCGATGGCGATTGAGAACTGTTCCTGCGGGACAACTACCTCGATACGGTTATTGTCTTCATCCAAAACAACCTTGGTAACTTCTGCCGGAGCCAAAGCGCTGACAATAAACTGAGCCTTGTCTTCAGAATAGGGAACAATATCAATTTTTTCACCCTGCAGTTCGGTAACCACGGCCTGAACGCGAATACCGCGCAAACCCACACAGGCGCCGACGGCATCAACCGTCATATCGTCCGTTCTAACGGCAATTTTGGCCTTAGAACCCGGATCGCGGGCAACACCGACGATTTTAACAATGCCGTCATAAATTTCCGGAACCTCTGACGCAAACAATTTGGCCAAAAACTCGGGACAAGTCCGGGATAAAAAGATTTGCGGACCTTTGTTTTCGCGGCGGACTTCCAAAACATAGGCGCGAACACGGTCGCCGTTCTTGAATTTTTCTCTCGGGATAATTTCGTCACGGCGTAAAATGGCTTCCGTTTTGCCGATATCCAGAATAACGTTGCCGAATTCGATTCTTTTGACCGTGCCGTTAATAATTGAACCGACTTTTTCCTTGTATTCCTCAAACTGCTTGTTGCGTTCTGCATCGCGAACTTTCTGAACGATAACCTGCTTTGCTGTCTGAGCGGCAATACGACCGAAATCAATCGGCGGCAGCGGATCAATGATAAATTCGCCGACCTTGATGTTGCTGTCATAAGCTTTGGCTTCGGCCAAAGTCAACTGGGTAACTTCGTTTTCAATCTGGTCTGCCGATTCGACAACTTCACGGTAACGGGCCAGAGAAATGGCACCGCTCTTGCGGTCGATGGTAGCTCTGATATCGTGTTCAAAGCCGTATTTGGAACGGCCGGCTTTTTGAATGGCGATTTCCATTGCTTCCAGAACGTCGTCGCGGTCAATATTCTTCTCACGGGCAACGGTGTCGGCAACCAAGATAATTTCAGGTCTGGGCATACTTTCAAAATTTTGCATTGTAATCCTCTGCTTTTAGTTAATTATAGTTCGACTTCCGGATGCTCTGCGGCATATTTGTCCAACAGTTCATCCGTTAAAATTAATTTAGCTTTGCTGACGTCTTCAAACGGAATGACATATTCCGTTCCATCCATCTCAAAGTGAACGTTGTTTTGGCCGTCAATGCTGACGACTCTGCCTTTAAAGCGCTTGCGCCCGTCAACTTCCCTGACGGTTTCGAGTTTCGCTTCATAACCGGCAAAACGCTGAAAATGCTCTGCTTTCGTAAGCGGACGGTCTAATCCCGGAGAGCTGACCTCCAAGGAATATTCGCCTTCAATGGGATCGTTCTCATCCAAAACCTCGGAAATGGCACGGCTGACCGTTGCACAATCGTCAACAATCAGGTCTTTCCTGTCTTTTCGCTCTATCATAATCTGTAATGTCGGATTTTTGGTACCGATTGTCATAATCCGGACGACTTCAAAGCCAAGCCCGTCAATAATCGGTTCCACCAGATCCTGCACCGGATGTTTATTAAGCAGTTTCGTTTCCTTTAACAAAAAAGCGGGGCTTTTGACCCCACTTCCAAAAA
>OHFP01000505.1_pt1 | contig 20150 bp, 21 predicted proteins | sample 1567591 | NCBI WGS metagenome assembly OHFP01 (sample SAMEA3879547, study PRJEB24766) | human gut metagenome | biome: human-associated habitat; feature: feces | place: USA | collected 1985/1987 | reverse complement strand
TGGTTTCTCTTTGCATACATGCACAGATGATTAGTGGAATAATAGTGGATAAAAAAAACAGCCACTAGAGTTTGCCAATATAGTGTTGTTTTCTTTGCCTGATTTTACTTTTTTACAAGGTACTATCAGTGATCAAACCGGAGCTTTTAATATAAAATCAAATGAAACAAAAGGAGTATTACCAATTTCTTCAGTTGGCTATTCCACTATTCTCCTACCTTGCACTAGTTCAAATATGGGAACAATACAACTATATTCAGATGCGCAACTATTATACTCTCGTCCATATTATGCTCAGTTGCGAAGTAATGTAATGTATATTAATCGGTATACATATGAGGGTGGTAATCCATTTTTATTACCTTCTTTATCTCATAATATAACTTTAGGAACAACTTATAAATGGGTATACTTATCAGCCGGATATCAATATATTAAAGATGCGATTATTTCTTTTAGTGGAGCTTATTCAGAAGATGATCCTACGATTGCTTTAATTAATATGATTAATGCACCAGACTATGATAAGATTTTTGCCTCGCTGGTTTTATCACCTACTATGGGGCTTTGGTCTCCACAGAACAAAAGAATCGTATGTAATAAAAAACTTAGTTTGACGGCTAAGGGGTTCAATCTGCCCCTATGGAATAATTGGACTTGGCTTGCTCCATTCATTTCCGTCTTAGCTGTGTTACCATTTCCCTGAACCAGGGATAATTTAGCCAGATATATTCATACCAGCGGTTCAGTCTTCTTTTCCATTTCCTACTCCACGGATACAACTCCCACCATTTTAGTTGAAAATCCGTTTTCTGCATAAATTCGTGGGTGGGAAACAGAGTAAGAGTTATTCCTCTTATCCATAATGTTTTCATTTGGTTTTCCCAATATTGCATAGGGCCGAATCCCGGCTCCCAAATAATGAAGCGGCCTTCATGAATGCCATAGCAAACCACATATCCCGGTACTTCGAAATCATTGATGGCAAAAAGTATGGCAGGAAATTTTCTGGTGGACAATTGTTCCATGTTCTGCAAGCAGATTTCCGCTTCCATTCCTGCACGTATAGCTGCCTGTTTCATACCCATCAACGTATATTTTCCATCTACTTTACACCATTCGGCTAGTGTGCGTGCATCTTGTTGACCGCCATAGTATTTCATGACAGTGAGCAGACAGGCCACTTCCATGGGACATTCGTCACTGGAACGGACAAATGATTTTTTTATTCTGTCAAGTTCGTCTTCAGTCATAACTTAATTTATTTTTCATGGCAGGAGCAAAACAGCAACGCGGATCGGGAAAATCCCAACAATCCTTTCCATAAGCTTTTATGATATCACTCCAGCAACGGTTCTGATAACTGAAACAGTCTTCAAAAAGACGGCATTCCCTGCATGGACTCTCTTTGTTGATATCCTGACGTGACAAGGAACAAAGGTGCAAGGCTTGAGGGGAATGCCAGACTTCTTTCAGACTTTGTGTGGTTACATTCCCTATGATAAATTGTGGATGCCAGTAAAGTTGCTCGCATACAGTCACTTTGCCATCAGGCAATATAAACATATGAGTGGTCAATGCAGAGCATTCGCTTCCTTTGAAACACCGGCTTCCACCCCAGGTATCTTGATAGTTTTTATCGGTTACTTCTTTCCCTAAAATCACGGGAAAGGAAACCTGTGTGAGAAGAGGGCGTATTTGGTTGAATACCTTTGTAATTTGCGCTTTAGTAGGTTTCAAATGCGAAAATACATTATACTCTTTGTATATGGAATTACTGGCGGGGATAATACGCCAGTCGCGTATATGCTTCAGATGAGATAATTCATGCAGTAATTCCGCCAAGACATTCACTTGGCAATTGTAGTTGGTCAGCACAGATGAAATCTGATAATTCAGTCCGCTGTCATCCAGTAATTGCAGGCCGTGAAGCATCTCTTTGGCATAATTCCCGTTTACTCCCAGCGAGGCAGTCAGTATTTCGGAATGAATGGCATCCAGTGAAATTTGAACAATTCCCTGATACCCTGTTTCCTGTACATCTTGCAATAGTTTTTGGGTTACAGGCATTTTGGTCGATATGAATTCGGGGGCAATACCCCGTTTTACCAATTCTTTTAATATGATTTTCCAGTCTTTATGCAGGAATATTTCACCACCTATCAGATTTACTTGTTGTACTTGCAGGTCTGAAGCTTCCTTGATCAGCTCCATCATGCGTTGGGTGGTGAGTGGGGATTTTATTTGCGTTGATGTATCTGCATAGCAATACTTACAATGCGTGACACATTGGTTGGTCAGCATGAATGTGAGGAGCAACGGACCGGAATACAGCCTTCTTGTAGTAAGATCCAGTTTTTTCCAGACAAAAGAATTTGCTTGCAGCCGGTCAAAACGCAATGCTTTGCCTGCCTTTTCCGCTTCAATCAATATACGTTTGGGAAAATAAATTTCTCCCTGCTGGGAGGAGGTATAAATGGGGGTCGGATTATCAATGAAGTCCGATACCCATTTGATCATCTCCTCCTTGCTCCGGCAGAAGAAGTCGCACAGCAGAGGGAGAGTTGTCTGCAAAGGTCTGTCATACGTGAAAAAACTCAGCATGACAGCTTGCAGCGGGTGAATAAAAGTATGCCAGTTCCGGGAGCAGTCGGTATCTGTCCCCGCACTGGAGAATAATGCGACCCTGTGAATATCATGTCTCAGATGATAATGAGGGTTCAGCACATATACTTTATTCATTTCCGGTATTTTCATCTTGTGTTTTTGTAGGATCGACGAATCCGCCTGTATAGCATCCCAGGCCACATTTGGATAACTCCTTGTCATCTATGCCACCTTGTACGTCCATCAGTTCGTTCAAGTCCAATAATTGTTCTTCTTCAGAATAGTTGATGTATTCCGGTTTCTGGCCGTTTTCTTCTTCTTTCTTCATATCATGTGTTTTTTATAAAGGTTATGAATCGGTTTATTTTTCCTTGAAAAGTTCGTATATAGGTGCGAAAATCCTGCTCAGAATGCTTCGGCTCGAAGTGATGATTTCAGCTTTGCCGGACAGATCTATTTCATATTTTATTTCTTTATGGTTTGTGGTTGTCAGCCCTTCCGGAAAAGCGACTTCCACCGCATAGCTTTTATTGTACGGAACAAAAGAAATGGATGCTATTTTTCCCGGCAGCACTCCATAGGAGTGAGTAGGATATTTATTCAGTTCTATATTTACTTTGTCTCCCACTGCTACTTCCGCCACTTCATCCTGTGACAATCTGATATGTCCCAAAGGATTTGCCTGTTGTTTAGAGATAACGGTGCACAGGGTGTCCCCTTCATTCACCCGGTGGCTCATGCCCCAGCTTTTTCCCCATACCACTATGCCGTCATGTCGGCTTTTTATCAGGTATTTATTCTCCCAGGTCCTGAGGCTGTTTACCATATTCTCGTAGGCCAGTTCCAGCATCCTCCTGTTTTTCCCCATTTCCATCTTATGGTTTATCTCCAGTTCGAACTCTTCCCGTTTTACTTTGAGTATTTCCAAAGCATTCGCCTGTTTGGATTCATTCAGTATTTTCAGTTCATCATCCAGGAACTTCTTTTTCTGCGGATACAAGTCGAATTCCTGATACATGACACAGGTACGTACCGCTTGGGTGAATTGCTCGTATGCCGGAGCCATTTCCCCCATAATCAGATTGAACGGATAATCTTGCAGATAGTTGATGTCATTGGTTCTGTAATACCATTCTATGTTGGTAAGTACGTTACAGAATGTCTGCACATCCTCTAGTGAGGCCGTGTTTTTCAGTATGCCCAATGTGTCATTCCGTTTTACCTGCGATTGGTTTTCTATGAAGAAACGTTCTATCATTCCTCCCTGATTGGCGGTAATCCATTCCACACTACCCATATCATCAATGGTGACGGCTTTCTTTATTGTATCGGGATATTTAAACAAGGCGGTTCCGGCAACCAGAAACACGATAAGACCATAAACGATATAGCTTCCCGTATGTATCAGCCATTGGGGCATATCGCCCAACATATCGTTGTTTTCCCGGCTATATACCTCCACCTTTCCGGCATCTTCAGTTTCAGGTTTGTAGATTTTCTCCATACCTTCTTGCTATTATTTCTCAATTTTTAATTCTCAATTTTCTGATTTCCTAAGCACTCAGCTCCAACTGATTCTTTACCAGTCTGTAGTAATCTCCCTGTCGGGTAATCAGTTCATCGTGCGTTCCCTTTTCGGTTATCTCCCCCTCTTTCAACACCACTATTTGGTCGGCATTTTTTACGGTGCTCAGGCGGTGGGCTACGATAACTACTGTTTTGTCCTTGAAGAACTTCTCCAGATTACCTTGTATTACTTTTTCATTGTCCGTATCGAGGGCATTGGTAGCTTCGTCGAAGAACAGATAATCGGGATTACGGTAGATGGCGCGTGCTATCAGGATGCGTTGTTTCTGTCCCTGGCTCAGTCCTTGTCCCGTATTGCCTATTTTCGTATTGTATTTCAGAGGCAATGATTCTACAAAGTCGCGTATGTTTGCCATTTCCACGGCATAGAGCAACCTTTTCTTGTCTATCATGTTTCCATCCGGAACGATGTTATTGGCTATGGTATCTCCAAAGATAAACCCTTCCTGCATCACCACGCCACAATGCTTGCGCCACTCTTTGAAACTGATTTTCTGTAGCGATTGCCTTCCTATGGTAACCGTTCCTTCCGTGGGAGGATAGAATCCCAGCATCAGTTTAATCAGTGTTGTTTTTCCGCTTCCGCTGAGGCCTACGATGGCGGTGGTTTTTCCGGCGGGTATATCCAGTGAAAGCCCTTTGATGATTCGTTTTGATTTTTCGGAACCATAGGTGAAGATGACATTATTCAGCCGGATGGGGTCTTTGCCGGATATTTCAGTTTCCTGATCCATGCCTTCCGTTTCCTCATCGGGCTTGCCATGTATCTCGCCCAAACGCTCCAGACTCAGTTGGGCGTCCTGCGTATCTTGCATGAAAGATACAAACTGAGTAACAGGGCCTTGCATCTGTCCGATGATATACTGTATGGAGAGCATTACGCCCAACGTGATACTTCCATGCAGTACGGCGGTGGCTGAAAGGACGGTAATCAATACATTTTTCACCTCGTTGATAAGTACTGCCCCCACCTGTTGCCACTGCCCCAAGTTGAGTGAACTCATATTAATGCGGAACAGAGAAGCTTGTATATTTTCCCATTCCCAGCGTTTCTGCTGCTCGCAGCCCAGCAACTTTATATCCTGCATGCCGTAGATAAGCTGCATCAGATTGTTCTGATTGACAGACATCTGCTCGAAATTTTTTCGGTTGAGGTCTGCCCGTTTTCGCATGAACAACTTCACCCAGCCTATATATGCCAGACTGAACAGAATAAAAATCAGGAATATTTTCCAGCTGTAAATAGCCAGCACAATACCGAAGATGACTACTGTAAGGGTGGAGAACAGTATGTTGAGCACAGACTGAGTAAGGAAACTTTCTATCCGGTTATGATCCTCGATACGCCGTATCAAGTCACCGGCCAGTTTACTGTCAAAGAACCTCATGGGCAGCCGCATCAGCTTGGAGAGGAAATCCGAGATGAGTGACACGTTGACACGCGTACTGATGTGGAGCAGTATGCAACGCCGGATTACCTCGATAAGTGTGCGGCTGAATACCAACATGAGCTGGGCTGCCAGAATTAACTGGATAAAGTTCAAATTACGGTGTCCTATGCCTTGGTCTACAATGGTTTGTGTAAGAAAAGGAAAGACCAGTTGCAGCAAACTGCCTGCCAGCAGTCCGATAACGAGTTGCATCATAGCCTTTTTGTATGGGCGGACATAGTGGAACAGATACCACAATGACAGCTTTTCATATTTTATCGGTTCTGCCTCATAAAATTGCGGTGTGACATCCAGCAGCATGGCGATTCCCTTTTCTATTCCCCCTTGGGTAGTGCTGATCCAGCACTTTTTCAGTTCTTGTTCTTCATATTTCAACAGTCCGTAAGCCGGATCGGCAATGTAGAACCAAGTTTTTCCTTTTTTCTTTTCTATTTTGTAAAGCACTACAAAGTGCTCTTGATTCCAATGGATGATGCAGGGCAGTTTGGATTGTTGTTTCAGCTTATCCATAGAGGTGCGGATGCCCGTGGCACGCAATCCTATACTGGCTGCCGCTTCGCTGATGCCCAACAGGTTCACCCCGGTACGCTGTATGTAGGATTGTTCGCGGAGTTGTTGCACGGAGAATGTTTTGCCATAATATTTGGCTATCATTCTCAGGCAAGTGGGACCGCAGTCCATACCGTCCAATTGTTTATAGAAAGGAAATTTGCTCATAATCGTTTCTTCTGTTTTACTTTGCGTGTCAGCCGATTTGTTAGTTTACCACAAGTTACACACAGCGGAATCGTGCAAAGCATAAGAATCAGCTTGCTGGGATTAAGCGTGCGTTAATTCGTGTAATTTGTGGTGAGTATGGACTGTGGTTAACCTATGCAATCCATTGTTTCAATGAATCGTATAGCCCTTTGTTACTATAATAATAGGTTTTGGCAGATCTGTCGTAAAGTATCACTATATTGAGCTCATTACGCATATAATCCATATATTCAAAAAACGTAGAGCGTGCTACACCTACCTTTGTTGCAAATTCTGCGGCTGTGCCTGTTTTTCTAATATGGATAAGATAATCCATATAGAAAATCTTCTTTAGGTCAACTTTTATCATTATATTTTTTCTTTTAAGAGTTAGATTCCAAAGACTCCCGTTAAGTAATTACCTTGGTTATTGGCCATTTGCAGCGTATATTGTCCAGAAGTAAGATTTCCTATTCGGATTACCATATAGGCTGTTTGTGACTCTGAGAAGGTTTGGCGATACACTTCTTCTCCTGTGCTGCTGGTAATGGTAATGGTGATGTCGCAGTTGGGAGAGGGATTCTCAATGTAGATGGATTGGGAATCGTAAGAAGCGGTGGGGATGGGAGAGAGGCTTCTTGCTTTTACTTCCCAACGTCCATTTAAAGGTAAATTTTTTGTAGTCTCAGAGAATGCATATATGTTTTGCATTGATAGGCCACTTAATAGTATGGTAAGTAATGCCATACGTAAGCTTAAAATCTTAAATTTTTGTGTTTTCATATTATTTGATTTAGTTGTTTTAACGATGATAAAGTTAAGGTTTTAGTTTAAAATAGATGTGGACTTGATTTCCTTATATATGGACTGCTTGAGAAAAATATTATGTTGATTATTAGTTATTTATGATTTTGGAATAGTTTCTCTTATGGACAGTCTGTTCCACTAAAATTCCAAAAGCCATAAATCAAGGGTATGGCTTTCGCCTAATGAACCTAATTTTTGAATAATTCGCTCTTTAAGGCGGAACTTTCTTTTAGAAACAGATGTAGGAGAGATATTCAGTATGTCTGCTATATCCAGATTAGAAAAACGAAGTTTGATAAGACAACATACTTGTAAATCGCTTTCCGTCATTGAAGGAATCACTTGGCTTAAACGTATCGTATAGTTATCAAACAACAAATCAATGTTCTTTTTAATCTCGTCCCATTGTAAAATATTGATGGGGCTTTTTTTATCTTTCAAGTTCTTAATAACCCTTATGTCCTTTATCAGTAAGTTCGATAGATAGGTTTCTCTATCGCGTAACCGTTGATTTTCTTTTGTCAAAATTTCTAATCTATTCAGCTCATTAGACTTTTCATTCAAGGTAAAGGAATATTTATCTATATTGTTTTGAAGCGTTTCATTCTCTTGCTTCAGACTCTCGTTTTGCTGCTGTATTTCGACCAATGCTTTATGTTGTTCTTCCAGTTGTTCTTGTACTCCTTTGTTTTCTTCTATCTGCATGGTGAGTTCTTCCATCCGGTTTCTATTGCGGACGATTATCATCTCATTCTCTTGTATTTTAATGGTATTCTGGTTTATTTCTTCTTCCTTTCTCTGAAGTAGACGTTCCTTACGAAGCAGCTTTTTTTGATACACATATACCATGATTGCTATTCCCATAGCTATTCCAATTCCTGCAAGCAATATCATATTAAGCATATTCTTCTTATCCATTTCTAACTGGCTGTTTTCATTGATGATTTTCTGCTGGTCGTATTTCTTTTGTATTTCAGCTAATTCTCTACTTTTATTTAGGGTTTGTATCGAGTCCTGATAATTCAATAGCTGGTCGCAATAAACTGAAATCTTTTCATATTCATGATTATCCCGGCTTACATAATATAAACCTTGATAAGCTGCACGAACTGTATAGATACTTGAAGAATACAACGCTTTGTTAAAATAGTAATAAGCAGAATCAGGAATAGCAAGGTAGTAATAAATTTCACCTAATCCCAAGAAGTTCTGCCCTAAGGATTCAATCTCGTCTGTTTCATTTATCTGTAGTGCTTTCTGTGCATATTTCAATGCAGATTGATAATCCTTTATATTCGTATATATTCCTGCCAATTCATTCATGGCGCCTGAACACAAATAGTTATCTTTAATTTTCTCAGCTAACAGAATCGCTTTCTGATAATATTCTATCGAAGTATTCATTTGGTTTAATGCAGAAATAGCTCTTGCAAGAAAAATATAGGAAGAGCATATATATTTATCATTATTTGCTAACTCTGCATAATGAAGTGCTTTTTCAAAGTTTTTAAAAGCGTCCTCATATAATTCTCGAAAAACATAGAACTCGCCTAGTTCTACATATATAAGGTGTGCCAATTGGTAATCTTCTAGCTTCTCTACTTCCTCTATTGCTGCCAGATAGAGTTTTTGTGCCTCTTCTGTTTTGCCGGCTTTTTTGCACAATATACCTTTATAATACAGCACCATCGCTCTACGTTGCGCATCCTCTTGCTGCATAAAATAATTGTATGCTATATTAATTAAAGTGGAGTCTTCCACTTCTTCTATATAATTTTTGTATTTGGCTTGGGTTAGTAATAAAGCCCATGTGGCCTTTTGCAATTTATCCGAGGATGCAGGCATTTGCATTTCTTGCAATATGTGTAATGCACTATCTGGGTATTCATACATAATGTGTTCCGCCTTCACCAGTGGAGGCAACAAAGTTTGTAAAGTATCCTTTTTTTGTTTGCACCCTGTAAGAAGTATGCTTAGTATTACCATCCAATTTATAACCCTCTTTTTTCTCATAGTTATTATGTCTTTTATATATAATGGTAGTAAATGTAGGTATTATATATGAGATGTGAAAGGAAAGATGTTGAATTCTTATAAATATGTTACAGGTGTAGTCTGTCTTCTCTTTTTATTTCCTAAAATTTTCTATTAAATTTCAGTAGCTTTTTGTTGGAAATGTTTTGATCCTATTGAATGCGAACAGAATACGCTTCTTTGGGATGAATAGTAAGCTTTTTTGTTTTAATGCAAAAAAAGTTAAAAATATTCTTTTTTTTATTCAGTCCGGAATGGTCGGACTATGTAGGATTATACTTGCAATATCAAATTAAATATAATTATGGTTCATTATGAATTACCGAACGTAACTTGAAAACTAAATACGACCGCAATTTGATACGAGCTGCTTTATCTAGACAAATGTAAGCAGACAAAACTACAGAAAAACATATCAATAATACAATTCCCAATATTTTCCAGAAGTTCCCTAACTCAATATAATTATAACAAAGGATACTAACAATAATTGGGATAATAGATACTTTTACGACTCTAGAAAAACTACCTATAATCTCCTTATATGAATAACCTATTTCTTTACAAAGAATCAAGGGCTTAATAATATAAGAAAACAACATTGTCTGTATTAGACTCAAATATTGCACCCACATCACATCAAAGCCCCACTTTAAGAACAGGTATAGCAACGCAAACAAGCCTATTCCGAAAAAAAGAGCAGCATATGAATTATTTTTAATTTTTCCTGAAGCTATCATAGGCACATATAGCGTACCATTATACACATCAAGAATTTGTTTTATCAATATCAGTTGAGAAAATACAACAGCATATTCTGGAACTTCTACCAACCACCAATGAAGTATCGGATCCATTACCACAATTAATGGCAATGCTATAAGCAATACCAGTTCGTGAACATAGACTGAACTATCAAGTGTAAGTTTTTTCGATTCTTCATATTCTCCGGCAGCATATAACTTAATTATCTGAGGATTAATAGCTGTTCTAAAATTATTAACAAACTGCATCATTGCTCCTGAAATCTGGTTTCCAATTGCTTGCGCAGCAGCAACAACAGGTTGAAAAAACATATTGATAAGAACAACTAAACCCTGAATAGACAGCACTTGAGATATATTCGCCAACAAACTGTATCCGGAAAATGATAGCATATTTTTGAATATAGTTTTAGAGAACCGAATTGTCAAATGCGACTCTTCATATTTACGTATACAAAATACACGATATACAAAGACAACAGACAATTGAACAATGGCTACGAGCACCGCATAAAAAATCAGACTATCGAATTCTACTAATGATAAAAGATATACAATTGATAACCTTGCTAGCGCCTCATATATGCCAACATAAGCATATATTTTCATATTCTCATGTGCAATAATCACAGATGTATATGGGACCTGCGTGATTGCAATAAATGTCGTAAATACTGAGAGATGGAAAACCCATAAAGCAGCCTTAATTCTATCCTCCGGGATAACAAGCTGCGTTTTTATGAACATGGGACCGAATATCTCCAAAATTACTACAACAGAAATGGCAAGAAGAAGATGCGAAAAAAAAGCAGTATTAAAAGTATCTTTAAGTCCGTTACTGTCTCCTTTTCCTAATTCGAAAGTTAGGAATCTCGATGTTCCAGTACTAAGTGTATTATTGAGAAAAGCAAGTAGAGCAACTACACCACCAACTGAATTATAAATACCATAGTCGCTAACTCCAAGTTTATCAAGAATAACTCTTGAAGCATAGAGAGTTACTCCCATAATAAAAAGCATCCTAAGATATAGGAAAAGAGTATTCTTAACTGCACGCTTGTTATTATGAATTTCCTCTTTCATTCATTTATGATTTTACAATCTCAAAAACATCTTCTTCTATCTCTTTCTTGCATCACGTCCACTCAACAAAAAAATACCCTTTCTTATTAAAAATAATTTTGACTATAAATTACATGAAAAAATTCCTCCATATCATCAAAGAAATGGAGTACCCCAGACGCATCAGTTCCTTGACTAATCCAGCACCGGTGTACCGCACGCCACTATATTGCCTTTCTCACAGAGAATATGGTCCATACTCGTTTACTCGGCAGCTACATTAAAATTACAGGGCGAAGATACGAAATCGCCGCTGAAATTCAAAGAATTATACCTCTCTAGGCATAATATTCAATAAGGCAGGACCAGGACCGGAGGCATATCTAATGGGCCTGGACCTTGCCCTGTGCATCAATGGTGTAGGAGTAGACCCTGTTGCTTCCGTTCTGGCGTGAGACCCACTCGGCAACCTTGTCCGGCTTGATTGTCATCTCCCCGACCGGAGACGATGTAGAATATGCGGCATGCTGTCCTGAAGCGTCCTTTACCGTTACGGACACCCTGTAACTGCTGCCCAGACGGTAAGTGTCGGCGGGTTCGACACTTTCCAGCTGCGAGAAAACCGGCCTGAAGCTGACAGTCGCCGGCAGTTCGGATACCGTGAGATCGCATTTGCACCCCTCTGAACTGACATCATGTATGCTTATGGTCCCGTACGCTCCGACAGCTTCGATTTTGACGTCCGCTACACGCAGTACATCCTCAGTCACTGAATAGGAAAATGAAACTACGGCTGACTCCACGCCTGAATTCTCGGTTTTGAGTTCGCTTCCCTCAGACTTGGGTTCGTTGCCCTTGTCCTTTCCGTCATTCCTGGTTCCGCATGATACCGCAAGAATCGCGGCGGCGGCAACAAGTGCCGCAGAAACAATCCTTTTCATACTATCCAGCATTTTTATCTTCAGATTCCCTGTCTTCCAGCACCTCCAGCATTTCAGGCCTGATGAACTCCGTTGCGGCCCACAGGACATTGTCCACGTTGACCAGCACCCGCCTCGACTTGCGCATGCGCACGACATGCCCCTCGATGCCGGCAAGCGGGCCTTCCTTGACCCTGACTCGGGCACCGAGCCTCAGAGTCGGGGCCTGGTTCATCACTATCGGGCATGAATACACACGGCACAGCGCCACGAAATCATCCATGGCCTTGTCCCTGACGACCATGGGCTGCCCGTCAGAGCGGGAGCGCATGTAAGTCAGGCGCGCCCCACGCGAATCGAAACGCAGAAAAGAGTCAATCGCAGCCCTGTCAGAATGCAGGAAAATGATGTTCCTGACCACAGGCGGCACAAAGCACTCGAACCCCGCGCCTTCAAGCACCGGGGCAAGTCTGGGAGCCTGCACGTGAAACAGGCTCATCACATACCATTTTATACAGTCGTCGCCACCATTGGCAGCCATATGGCAATCAGTTCATGTCAATACTGTTGCGAATATACTAAATCATGTAATTATATTCAATCTGTATTTTTATCTTCCCCCTGTTATAACTGTGGTAAATTTAGGGAAGAATGTGTTTAATATCTTATATATAAACAACCCTAATAAAATAACAATAGCCGGACAGACAAAATAAATGAGGGTCAAAAGTATATCCGATTGAACATCTACTATTTTTATCAATAGTTTAGAAACAAAAGCCAAAGGAAGGGCATGGTATGCATAAATAAAGAAACTGCTATTGGCAAGAAAAGGACGCCCTTTCCATGAATGGGTCCTTATTCCATACGACACTGTCGATATTGCAACACTCAAACCCACCACAATACCGATCTTGTACATATAGCTAACGAACCGCAAAGAAGAGTCTTTGAAAACAAACATAACCAATGCCAGAATAAAATAAATCGCTAAAGACAAAGGAAAAAGTTTGTCACTATCAACTATAAATTGTTTCTTGGTTGTACCATAGTATGCCCCAAATGAAAAAAAGAAAAACGCATCAACACTAAAACCGGGTACACTAATCCAACAACCAGAAAGCCAAAGCAAACCAAGAGGTATAATGAAAAACAGTCTCAAATACTTTACTCCAAGATAAATAATCGGCGAGCATAATACAACGACTATCAAATCACGGATAAACCATAGAGGGTAATCAGCAGGCATACCATCGTTGCCATTCCAAAAAGCTCTTAACCAGTCTAAAACAGAATAATCTTTTACCAACAGGCTTTTCCCCGAAGTCAATTCAGGTAAAATGGTCTGAGACAACCAGAATAAAGCTATTATGACAAGATTCCAAAACAGATACGGAATGAGCAAAGTCCTGCATCTTTTCTGATCTTGGACCAATATACAGAAATAGTAAAATTATCAGCCTTGAAGAAAAAGAGGAATCCCGAGATAAAGAAAAAAGCTGGAACAGCAATCCTGCATACTATATCAGACAAAAAGTATCTGACACTCTCATATATTGGGAACTCTTGATCGAACGCAGGAGTCCCATTAAACACTAGATCCCCAGGTTTTGAATGGATAAGCACGACCGCAACAATCAGAGGGAAACGAAGACAACTAATTACCTGCGATTGCAATCTGTTTGAATCCAACGACATTTCAGCCATATGATTAGTTATTTATTTGTTAATTTTTCTTTTCCCCATGGAACACATTGGCAGCGATAATGATGCCCAGGACTATCGCGATTGTGATCTTGACGGCATTCATTCCCGTGTGCAGGGCCTCTGAGAACTGCGACGACGCGATGTAGTATGCGCTCCAGAACACCCCGGCGCCGGGGATCAGGGGGAAGATCCCGCAGATCAGGAACACAGTGCTCGGGCACATCAGCCTTTTCGCCGCGAAGCGCGACATGAAAGCCACCAGAGTCGCCGCAAGAAGGGTCGCCGCAAAGGCCCCGACAGGGCTCAGGCGCATCACAAGCAGATATGCCCCCCAGCCGAGCATTCCCACAATGCCGCATGCGGGGCAGTACTTCCACGGAACTCCGAACAGCACGGCAAACGAGGCCGTACCCACAAGGGAGGAGAGCATCTGGACAGGGAGCCTGCCCGTGAGAGGGTCGGTGAGCATTCCTCCCATGCTGACCACTCCGCCGCTCAGCCAGCCGTGGAATACGAATGCGAAGCACACTCCGGTCGCAATGCAGAGGAACATCATCAGAGCGTCGACCAGGCGCGTCATCCCCGCAAGGTAATCCTCGTTCGCGACATCCCGCAGACCATTGGTAAAAGCCACGCCCGGAATCAGCAGGATCAGAGTCCCGACTATCATGTTTCCGAGGCTGCGCCCCACACCGGCGGAAAACAGCAGTATGCAGAGCAGGGTCCCGATAAATCCCGCGCAGATATTGCCAAGAGTCTTGGACAGGTACGGGGTGCCGACCTTGATCACGAAAAGGTCAAGCACCACGGCCGCGAGCAGACTCGCCGCGCAGTCAGGGAGCGACCCGCCGAATATCGCACAGAAGCCCCCGCAGCCGAAAGCCGCTGCAAGCAGCTGCATCCACATCGGGGACGGCGGCATGCGCTTGATCTGCTCCAGCCGTTCGCAGGCCGCCCCGAAGGGCAGCTTCAGCCTCGCGATGTCGCGCGAGAGCTGGTTCACCGCCACGACCTTGTCGAGCCTGGCCCCCTTGATGGGAATGAACTCGGCGTTCGCATAGGAACGCCCGGTGGTGAATATGCCGTTGCTCAGGACGAAGAACTTCTCACCCTCCTCGCCATAGTTCGACGAGATCCTCTCCATCGTCTCCTCCACGCGGGAGATCTCCGCCCCGTTCTCGAGCAGTATCCGGCCCGCTTCGGAAGCGAAGCCGAGGACCTTTTCGCTGTTGACTTCCTGCATTTTAAAAAATCTGGGCTGCCAGACTGCAAATATAGCTTTTTTTGCTACTTTTGCGCCTCGGTTAGTCAGTAGAAGAAATATAAATGAATACAGGAAGCACTCACAAGGGCCTGTATGCCCTCGCATTCGGCACACTCGGATTCGGCATCACAGAATACGTGATGATGGGAATCCTCCCCAACATAGCCTCCGACCTCGGAGTTTCTATTCCCGAGGCGGGGCACCTGATTTCAGCATACGCGCTCGGAGTCTGCATAGGGGCCCCTCTTGCAGTAACCGTCTCGCGCGGAAAGCCCCTCAGGAGCATACTCGTGGGGCTGATCACCCTCCAGCTGATCGGAAGCCTCATCACTACCTTCGCTCCCAACTTCTGGGTGGCGATGGCATCACGTCTGATCTCCGGACTGCCTCACGGAGCGTTCTTCGGCGTCGGGAGCATAGTGGCCGAGAAACTCGCGAGCGAGGGAAAGAACACCACAGCCGTGTCCATCATGGTCATGGGCATGACGATAGCCAACCTGCTCGGAGTCCCGATCGGAACCTTCCTGAGCGAGTCGGCAAGCTGGAGATTCATTTTCGCGTTCTCGACCCTTTGGAGCGCAGTGACAATATTCTTCATCTACAGATGGATTCCCGTGCTGCCCTCACTGCCCGACAACGGGCTCAAGGGACAGTTCAGGTTCCTCAAGAGGCCTGAACCATGGCTGATACTCGCAGTCACGATGGCAGGCAACGGAGGCATTTTCTGCTACTACAGCTATGTCAGCCCGCTGATGACCGGTGTCGCAGGATTCAGCCCCGAGTCAATGACCCTGCTGATGATGCTCGCTGGCGGCAGCATGTGCATAGGCAACTACCTCGGAGGACGTCTCTCCGACCGCTTCACCCCCACAAGGGTAATTGCTGCGACCCAGGTGATAATGCTGACGGCACTGCTGTGTCTGTTCTTCTGGTCGTCCGGAAAATTCGTCGCGGCACTCATGATGTGCCTCTGCTGCGGAGGGCTGTTCGCCGTGTCCTCGCCCCAGCAGTACCTTATCATCCAGCATTCCAAAGGCGGCGAGATGATGGGAGGCGCGATGATACAGATAGCCTTCAACCTCGGAAACGCGATCGGAGCATACTGCGGCGGCCTTCCTATCGACTACGGTGCCGGAGTGCGCTACTCATGCCTCGTGGGAGCCGCGTTCGTGGTATTCGGCGTGCTGTTCGCGGTGCGCCTGATGAAAAGGCTCGAAAGCAGACCCGGCACCGTTACTGCCTGAAACCCCGCACACAATCCCAAACGCTTATCCGAGAATGGCGTCAGCAAGAGCGGCGAGAGCCGTCTCGTCAGAGGGCTTCATGCGGCTCCTTATCGTGACCACGGGCTCGACAAACTCCATATCCTTCATTTCGGAGAGCATCTGCCTTATGACCCTTCCGGCGCTCGGCGCCCATGAGCCGTTCTCGACTATACCGGCCCTTCTCCTGCAGTATCCCTTGGTCGAAAGCCTGTGCAGGAAGTCGTGCATGGGAGTGAACAGCGAAGCGTCGTAGCTCGAGGCCGCAAACACCGTCGCAGGGTATCTAAACGCCTCGGAAACGGCCTCGGAAAGGTCGCAGCGGCAGATGTCCATGAGACGCACCTGCCTTGCGCCGCGCTCCGAGAGCAGCGCGCAGAGCCTCTCGGCAGCCTGCATGGTACCTCCGTGTATCGACGCGCAGGCCACCAGCACGCCGTCCTCTTCAGGTTCGTACGCACTCCAGCCGGAGTAGAGCGACAGGCAGCCCTCGAGTCCCGAATCTATGACCGGGCCGTGCAGCGGGCATATCGTCTTCACATCCAGACCCTGGAGTTTCGAGAGCAGTGCCTTGACCGGGCCGCCGTACTTCCCCACTATGTTGAAATAGTAGCGCCTTGCCTGCGTAGTCCAGTCGGCGTCGTCCGAAATCCTGAATCCGCACTTCGACAGGGCGCCGAACTTTCCGAACGCGTCGGCGCTGAAGAGCACGCCTTCCTCCTGCCACAGCGACACCGTCACCTCGGGCCAGTGGACCATGGGCGCGGTGAAAAAGCAAAGAGTAGCTCCGCCGAGATCGAGGCTGTCGCCGTCTTTCACCGTCAGCAGCCGCCCTTCCAGGCTGAAGCCCTCGTCCAGGAACTGCGGAAGCATCTGGGCGGCCTTCACGCTGAGCACCGCCTTCATGCCGGGGTATGTCTCGAGCATCCAGCCTATGAGGCCGGAGTGGTCGGGTTCGAGATGGTGGATTACGAGATAGTCGGGCGTACCGCCCGCAAGGGCTTCCGACAGGTTGGTCTTCCACTGCTCCGCCGCGGAAGCGTCCACGGTATCGAAGACGGCGGTCTTTCCCGCACGAAGGACATAGGAATTGTAGGAAATCCCCTCCGGAACCGGATACTGGCTCTCGAAAAGGTCGATGCGGAGGTCGTCGACGCCTATATATGAGAGTGTGTCGTTAAGACTGCGTACCATTGCGATGTGAGTTTTTTCGAATCTCACAAATATAACGATTCATTTTGAGTAAAAAAAAGCCTAAATTTGCCTGCGTTGGTTTACAAGACTTCTTTTCAGATGACAGGATTCAGATTCGGCATACTGCTTATGGCGGCCGCGCTGCCGCTGCTCGCCGCGTCATGCGCCGGCAGGAACGGCAATGACGGCGACGCCCAGGGTACGGAGACTCCCGACGAGGTGCAGGTTCCGGCAATAGGCTTCTTCACCGACCGCTACGACTCCGACACGGTCAGCGTGAAATACGGCGACACCTTCTCGGTGCTGATGCAGAGGCTCGGCATGAGCGGGCAGGACGCATACGCGCTCACCGGGATGTGCGACAGCATAATAGACCTGCGGCGCATCAAGGCCGGCAACACCCTCGCGGCATTCTACGAGACCACCGACAGCAGCCGCACCCTCAAATATGTGGTCTACGACCACGACCTCGTGCACTCGACCGTATTCAGCTGCGACTCGCTCGCCGTATGGAACTACGACAAGCCCGTGGAGCATGTGCGCAGGAGCGCCGACGTGACGATAAGCAGTTCGCTGTGGAACGACATGATTGACGCCGGGGCGTCCCCTGCGCTGATAATGAACCTCGCCGACATATACCAGTGGAGCATCAACTTCTTCACGCTCCAGAAGGGCGACCGCTTCCGCATACTATACACCCAGAGCGAGTGCGAGGGGCAGCTGGTGGGCATAGACTCGGTGCGCTTCAGCCTCTTCGACGGCTGCGACGGCAAACAGGTGGCCGCAGTGCTCTTCGACACGGGCGAGGGAGGTTCCAACACCTACTGGGACAAGGGCGGCGTGAGCCTCAAGAGGATGTTCCTCAAGGCTCCCCTGCGCTACAACCGCATCAGCAGCCGCTTCTCCTACAGGCGCAAGCATCCCGTCACAGGCAAGATAAAGGCCCACACGGCGGTAGACTACGCGGCGCCCACGGGGACGGAGGTATATGCAATCGGCGACGGCACAGTGACCAAGTGCGGCTGGGATCCTACCGGAGGCGGCAACCGTATCAGGATAAAGCACATGCAGGGCTACGAGAGCAGCTACATGCACCTGTCCCGCTTCGCCTCGGGCATCCGTGTGGGAACCAGGGTGTCGCAAGGACAGCTGATAGGCTATGTGGGCGCCACCGGCACGGCCACCGGCCCCCACCTCGACTTCCGCATCTGGGAGAGAGGCCGCCCTATCGATCCCCTGACCCTGAATTCCCCTGCGTCCGAGCCGCTCGACACCGCCTACCTCAGCGAGTTCAACGCCCTGTACGAATCCTATATGCGCGAAGTCGGAGCGACTCCGGCTGCGGGCACCGTTTCCGCACCGCAGATAGGAGAGGCTACAGCTACGGACGGCAGGGAGGCCGGCATCGCCCCGGGCTCCGCTTCCGGATCGGAATCTTGAAAATACAGCCAATGGAAATCAAGCCCATAGCATACTTCCGCTCCCCCGTCGGAGGGAAGTTCGCGCTGCCGCGGCAGGCGGGGCTGGCTCCCTCGCTCCACGGCAGGGTCGTGCTCGAACCCGGGTACCGCTCTCCCGATGCGCTCAGGGGTCTGGAAGAGTTCGACTATGTATGGCTGCTCTGGGGCTTCCACCTCAACCGGACAGGAGCTGCGGAAGGGAAGCTGACGGTGCGCCCTCCCCGTCTCGGAGGCAACACGCGCATGGGAGTATTCGCCACGCGTTCGCCCTACAGACCCAATCCCATAGGCCTGAGCTCGGTACGGCTGACCGGCGTAGACGCTTCCGAAGGAATACTCGAAGTAAGGGGCGCCGACCTTGCGGACGGAACCCCCATATACGACATAAAGCCCTATGTGGAATATGCAGACAGCCACCCGGGAGTGCGCAGCGGCTTTGCCGACGCCGCACCATGGGAACGTCTCGAGGTCTCCCTCTCAGCGGAACTGTCCTGCTCGCTCGGCCCCGAAGATGCGGCGGCACTCACGGAACTGATAGCCCAGGATCCGCGGCCGCAGTACCAGCACGACCCCGAAAGGATCTACCGCCTGACATTCAAAGGCCGGGAACTGTGCTTCCGGGTGGACGACGGCGGACGGGCAGAGGTATTCTCCGCGGCTTCCGTACAGGACGGCCGTCAATAACAGCTGGTGATGTGGAAGCAGTGCTCGCGCTTCTCGTATTTCACGAGGCACTTGCCCGCCGCCTTGCGCTCCTGAAGCACCTCTCCTAACACCTTCGTCAGTTCGAACGGCTGCATGAACTCGTTTGTCTCCTCGTCCCTCCAGTATCTCGTGTAGGTTATGTCGAAGGTGGTACCGTAACAGTGCGCGGAATTGTCGCTGGCATTGGGATTGCCGCTGCGCCTGAGCCTTTCGACATCCTCCTCCGTACGGAGCAGGGAGGAAACTATGAGCTTGTAGTCAAGCAGGCCCTTCGACTCCAGAGAATCGCTGAAAGCCTTGGCGATGTGATGAAGCACTTCAGCCGCACCTTCGGTCAGATATGGGATCGAATACCGAAGATCGTCAACGACAAGATATTCATTATCCTCAATCCTCACCAGACCCTTGTGGGAGAAATCCTCGCGGGTCTTCGGAATTTCCGAGAGCCCGAGCTGACGCGCAACCTTGAGATGCTCGTCATTCAGGTCGGCGAACAGCTTTGCGTAAGGGAGACGGTCACGATAATAGATGATCTCCTTCCGCTCCGGTTTCTCGCCGAGTCCGTCGACATCGTCGAAAGGCTCCTCC
>OHFP01000500.1_pt1 | contig 20502 bp, 17 predicted proteins | sample 1567591 | NCBI WGS metagenome assembly OHFP01 (sample SAMEA3879547, study PRJEB24766) | human gut metagenome | biome: human-associated habitat; feature: feces | place: USA | collected 1985/1987 | reverse complement strand
GGGGCGGTCGCCACACCGCCCACGGTGAACTCACTGGTGGCGTTGCCCTCGCTGGACAGAATGGTGATGGTGTGCTTGCCCGCCGCCAGCGTCCGCAGATAGACCGCCTTCAGATAGACCACGATGCTGCCCTCCTCGGCGATATAGTTGGTGGGGGCGATGGTCTTGCCGTCCACCTGCACCCCCTGGAAGCTGGCAAAACTGGCGGAGGACTTAAACGTCAGACCGTAGATGCCGCCGCTGTAATCGGTGGGGGAGGGGGCGTCCGGGGATGTCAGCAGCGGGGTGATGGAGATGCCGCCGGACGAGGAGTAGTGGTGCCGCGCCGTGGGGGTGCCGTACTCCTCTCTGATCGTGTATACCTGATACTCGTGGACGTCCAGATTTTTATTGACAGACCCGGAAGCGGCTTCCTCCAAGGCACCCGGATCGCCCACTTTTATAGGAGGATAGGTGATGATATTGCTGCTCTCAAAATGATCAAAAACCATTTTTTGCGTGCTGCTGACCTGACTCAGACCGGCACCGTCCTTAGCCAAGTATGCCGCGACCCTATCGTTAAAAATCTTGATCTGATCCTGTACAGCGGTGTCGCTCAAGCCGCCTTCCACAAAGCCGCTGTCATGCGAGATCTCATACGTGCCGCCGCTCCTGAGATGAAATATGGCTGTGGCATCCACTCTCGTGTGGTACGTGTGGGTGTACGTGTTTGTGGTTGTGCCGCCGGTCACCTCCGTGACCCCCGCCCATGCGGGCACCGTCAGCAACAGCACCATGACCAGTGCCAGCAGCGTTGATAGTACCGTTCGTTTCTGCGTCATAGTCGTATTCCTCCGTTTCTCCGTTTTGCGGGACTTCTCGTAAAATATTGTAGCACGGGGGCGGGGGAAAAGAAACGCGATTACCGCTTGCGTCCATTGCCGGTTTTGGCAATTTTTACGCCGCTCTTTCCTTTTGGCGGCGGAGAGGGTATACTTAATAATAATATAAAACGTGGGAGGTGCCGTATGCGCTTTTGCGAGCAGCTGAACGAGTATATCACCCGGCTGGGCTGCCGGGGCAAGGAGCTGGCGGACGGTGCGGGGCTGTCCGCCCCCACGCTGAGCCGCTACCGCACCGGCGAGCGTACGCCCTCCCGTGGCAGCACCGCGCTCTCCGCCCTCTGCGCCGCGCTGTCCGCGCTGGCGCGGGAAAAGGGCGTGGCGGACATGGAGGAGGACACGGTGCAGGAAGCGTTCCTTCAATGCGACGAGTTCGCCGGGGCGGACAAACGGATGCTGCGGGAGAACTTCAACGCCCTCATAGACGTGATGGATGTCAGCGTGGCGAAGCTGTGCCGCTACACCAATTACGACCCGTCCACCATTTTCCGCTTCCGCAGCGGTGCGCGGCAGCCGGCGGAGCCGGAGCAATTCGCCGCGGCGGTGGCGTCCTACCTGTCGCGGGAGATGGACACGGAGCAGCAGCGGCAGGTGGCGGCGGAGCTGCTGGGCTGTCCGGCGGGGGAGCTGACCGACCGGGCGGCGTACTGCCGCCGCGTGCAGGAGTGGCTGCTGGGCAGCCACCCGCCCCGGGAGAACACCGTTTCCCGCTTCCTGACGAAGCTGGACGAGTTCGATCTGAACGAGTACATACGCTCCATCCACTTCGACGAGCTGAAGGTGCCCACGGTGCCCTTCCAGCTGCCCGCCAGATGCACGTACACGGGGCTGCGCCAGATGATGGACAGCGAGCTGGACTTTATGAAGGCGGCGGTGCTGTCCCGCTCCATGGAGCCGGTGTTTATGTACAGCGATATGCCCATGACCGAGATGGCGAAGGACGCGGAATTTCCGAAAAAGTGGATGTTCGGCATGGCGATGCTGCTGAAAAAGGGGCTGAAGCTGCAAATCATCCACAATATCGACCGCTCCCTGCCGGAGATGATGCTGGGGCTGGAGAGCTTCATCCCTATGTACATGACCGGTCAGATCGAGCCGTACTACTTCAAAACGCCCCAAGGCGGCGTGTTCCTCCACTTCCTCCGTGTCAGCGGCACGGCGGCACTGTCCGGCGAGGCGGTGGCGGGACACCACGCCGAGGGCAGGTACTATCTCACCAACAACCGCACCGAGGTGGCGTATTACCGCCGCCGGGCGGACGCCCTGCTGGAAAACGCACGTCCGCTGATGGACATTTACCGCGAGGATAAGGCGGCGCGTCTCAACGCCTTCCTGCTGGCAGACAGCCGCACCGCCGGACGGCGGCGCAGCCTGCTCTCCGCCCCGCCGCTGTATGCGGCGAAGCCGGAATTTCTGGACGGCCTCCTCCAAAAGCACGCCGTGCCCCAGGAGGAGCGGGCGCGCGTGCTGTCCTTCGCCCGCAGCCGCCGGGAGCAGGTGGAGACGCTCCTCAAGGAGAACGAGCTGCACCTGGAGCTGCCCCGCCTGACCCGCGAGATGTTCGACCAGTACCCCGCCGCGCTGTCCCTGTCCGGGCTGTTTTACGAGCGGGACATCCCCTACACCTACGAGGAGTATTGGGCGCACCTCCGCCAGACGGAGGAATTTGCCGCGTCCCATCCCCGCTGCACCGTGGAGCTGACCAGCGGCGGCGCGTTCCGGAATTTGCAGATCACCATGCACGAGGGGCAGTGGGTCATGGTGTCCAAGGAGAAATCTCCCGCCATCCACTTCGTCATCCGCCACGCCAAGCTCCGCACCGCCATCGAGTGCTTCACCCCGCCCGTGGTGGAGGAATGACCGGCGGAAGGGAATGTCTCCAAAAAGAAAACCCCATCCGACAGGATGGGGTATTCTTTTTGGAGCGGGCGACGAGGCTCAACTCGCTCCCGGCATCCCGCGAATGGCAGAGCCATTCGCAGGAACCCTGCCGGACCTCTTGATTTGACGCGCTTCGCGCAGGTCGAGGCAGCGAGTTCATCCTGCCCGCGACATTCCAAAAAGAAAAACCACCCCGTTGGGGTGGTTTCCTTTTTGTGCTTGCTCACAGGTTTTGTTGTGTCTGCAACCAGCAGTATGTGATCGATACCCAAGGATATTTCTCTTGAAGGTCGCTGAAAATCTCCTGCATCGGAACAGCATGCTCTCATAGTTTTTGTGGTAGGGATTGATGTCCGCGCGAATTTCGTATCGGTTATCTTGGTAAAGCACCTCAATTTCTCGCTTGGGTTCCTCTATACTCAAGGAGTGCTTGGCATATGGTTGAACAGCCTTTAGGACATAATCCACTGGGGCCGTGAGAAAATATGAACTTTCCTCAAAAATCGGTTTAAGAGTCGGTTCTTGTTGAACAACATAATTTGCAACTTTACAATAGTGATAGGGATTGGGAAGTGCAAATTTCTTTCGGGCTGTTTCTGACTTATACCACTTGATTTATTAGGGGAAAATAGATATACTACTAACAGCATATAGATTAATGGAGGAATTATATCAATGAGTCATGAACTGCACCTTCATAAAATCGGGCCAATCAATGATTGTCGGTTGACGCTTGATACTTTTACGGTTTTAACGGGACCGCAGGCCAATGGAAAAAGCACCGTGGCAAAAGCGGTTTATTTCTTTCGGTCAGTCAAACAGGATATCCTTAACATTATGATGCAGGGAGGACCAAAGGCAGTTACAGGGGGAAGTTCTTCAGCTTTGAACACTGTCTTGAAGCAGCGAATGAAGGACAAATTTTTGCAGCTTTTCGGAACATCTTGGGTCATGCCGGCCGATATGAAGATGGAATACCTGTACAACAGCAAGGTATCCATCACTGTGTCTTTGGACGATGATTGCAACGACCCCTCTCGAAATTATATTGTGATTGACTTTAGTGAGTCTATCGAAAGTCATTTAGAGGAGTTGGATTCACATATCTTTACCAACATTACTCCGGCGCAGAAGGAGTATGAAGAAAGAAAGTTGAATGAGCTTTTTAATGATCCGTATGAGCCCGTCTTTATTCCGGCCGGGCGCAATCTTCTTACTTTGTTGAGTACACAGCTAAATTATATCTTTACCTCATTGGAAGATTCGCAGTTGAGGAATATTGACTATGCCACAAAGAGATATACGGAATTAATTCTCCGCCTTAAACCGGTATTTACCCACGGAATGGAGGGTGTCGCCAAGCGCATGAAAGATGATCCGACACAAGCCAAGAAATATGAACGGATTCGCCCCGCTCTTAATATTCTAATGGATCAAGCCAAGGAGATTATGAAGAGCGCATATCGATATGTGGATGGAGAAGAACGGCTGTATCTCTCAGATAATCGTTATGTTAAAATCAACCTTGCATCCTCTGGCCAACAGGAAGTCGTATGGGTATTCAACCTTCTCTTCTACTATCTGTCGGAAGATAAAAAGACTTTCTTGATTATTGAAGAACCTGAGTCTCACCTTTATCCGGAATCTCAGCGGCGTATCAGCGAAACACTTTCTCTGATGGCTGACAGTGGGAATTCGGTTCTTGTTACAACCCATAGTCCCTATGTCCTCGGGACATTTAATTACCTTTTGATGGCGAGCCAGGTTGCTGAGAGCTATCAAAAAGAAGTGACAAGGAAACTTCGTAAACGGTTGTGGCTGAAAGCTGAGAATACGAACGCTTGCTATATTCGCGATGGTAAATTGACGAATGGTATTTCCGCCGAGGACAACTTGAGATTGATCAAAAACGAATTGATTGATGGAGCATCTACTGAGATCAATGCCATGAGCGATTACCTGCTTGGTTTTCTTTATGCTGAAGGAGAAGAGAGATGCCCTACAATGTAAAAGACTATACGCCTTTCCGCGAAGGGAAGCATCCAGTGTTTTCGTCTTCCGAAAATGGATGCAGGCACATCGGAAATAATGTCCGTCGTCAGCATATTCGGCATTTCAAGGTAGATGGTGAGATTTTCAGCAGCTCAGGTGACGAGAGGTGTGATTATCTTCTCCTTAATGATGAAGCGAAAACCTCCTATTACATCGAGTTGAAGGGTTCTGATTTGTCCAAGGCTATTCGGCAGATAGAAAACACCATCCGGCTAATAGCTCCATCGTTGTCTGGTTATACGATTTTGCGTAGAATCGTGTATCATACCGGCTCACACAATGTTCATGCATCCGATGTTTTGCGCTGGAAAGCAAAATGCAAAGCCGTAATAAAAGAAAGAGAGTATTCAGAAAATATCTGACAATAATATAGCACAAAAGCTGGGCTGCGATTTTCTTCGCCGCCCAGCTTTTTAAGCTGTGGAATAAAGTTTGCTCTGGTTTCAGGTGCTTTAGGAGTAAGCGTCACACCCACGATATGCTTCTAACTGCACACATATAGCGACCTGCAGAGCAGAAGATGTTAAGTGGTTGAATCTTTAACTACGATGCTATTAGCTTTGATATTCGTTATCAGTCAAGTATACTATGAATATTCCTCAGAAAATCTGAAGAAGTATTTACACTGTTTCTCCATTCATTAAGTTTCTGTTCTATTCCGGCAATATTGGAGATTATTTTATATCGTTTTGCAATAACATTAAAATAGGCGCTTTTATTATCATCAAGTGTATCATATGCGGTCTGATAGTAACGCAAAATAGTCATTGCGTCCTCTTTGTCCACATTTGGTTTGCCTTTGTCAGTTTTTAACCACAATGCGTCTTTGGCTAGAGCTAACGCATAAAAGAAGTAACCTGTATCAACACCTTCCTGTTCTTGGGCAGCCTCTGCTGCACCGTCATTTGCATATAGCACAACTTGCTCATATTCGCCCATTTTTAACATTTCATCGATGTATTTTAAATGACACTTTGGCGCAACCTTCGCAGCGCGCTTGCCATCATCTAAAAATTCTGCCAGTTTGGAAAGGCCTGTGTTTTTATCATATGTCGCTTCATAAATTTGATATTCGGACAAATATGCTAGTTCCTCCGAGGGAAGTGCTTTTTTAAATCGCTCAATCAAGTCAAGTGCCTCTGCCTTTAACTCGTCAATAACGCTATCATCATTTTCTTCACTAATTTTAAACAACAGGTAGTCTATTGAAAAATCAAACGCTCTCCATGTTTTCTTTTTGTCATTAATCTGATCAAGTTGTCGATAAAACTTTTCACATTGCTTTAACAGGCCACACTTAATGCCATAGTTTAAATAGTCTGCAAGGAGGTCGGTGTCCATTGAATACTGCTCAATACCTTTTTCGAGGACACTACATGCCCGACCATAGCATCCCGCCCTAGCAAGTTCTGTAGTAAAATTGTGAAATTCATCAGCCGTTCCTTCGAAATCTAAATCATTATTATCCCATTCGAGAAAAAAATCATCCAAGTCACGCTCAATAAGGCGTTTGATAAATTCACCGCGTATTTGCTTTAGATATTTTTTCATATCAATTTTCCCTTTCCTTTCCGTATTGTTATTGGATTTTCGTTCTTTATTAGCCCTTTGCTCGGCGGTTCTGTTATTTCTGCATTAATTCTCAGAACTTGATTAATTTTCTCACATACACGCCGATATACATCTTCATTGTCAGCACCGCGTGTATAGTCAAACTTGATGTAATTTAGGCCCAGAAAATCACTAGGCAGTTTATAGTCTTCGTTTGGTGCGACAAATAGAAAGACATTTTCGATTCCCAGCGCATTCGCAAAAGCTCCTGCCTCTAGTAAGACATTATCACGCGTAACGACATATTCTCCCGTTCGTGATTCGAGTTTATCATCATCTGCAAGCAGCATGATTGCGATATCGAAGGTAGCTAATGCATTTTGAATGATATGCCAAGTAGAGATATTAACGAATTCCCCACGACCAAACCATGTTTTCCAATCAATAATTTCAATTGGGGATCCTCGCAACAAATCATTTAAGTCTCGCTTGATTTCCTTTACAACTGGATATTGCTCACTGGAGGAGCCTATAAATATTTTCATAAACATCTCCTGTCTCAATGTTTTTATGGGGAACAAAAGATATAGCGTGCATGATATCACCAAGTGTATTATATACCCAAAAACATAAATTTTCAACAAAAACATGGCGCATTCGCGTTTACTGATTGTGATTTGTGCTTGTTTGCAGAGCAGAACAGATGTGAAATAATTCACAAATGGCAATCAAAGCAAGCTGGCTGCCATTTGTACTGGGGAGATAAATAAAATCGAAATCACTGCATAGAGTTTTTGATATATTGTTAGCGTCGGGAGCCCACGGTCATTTGGGTCGGGAAAAAGCAGCCAACTTAAGCGGGAGCGGCGATCCAATCCTTTTGAGAATACGTTCGGTTACCCACCACTTTGGGTTTGCCTAAAGCAGTCGAACTGGGTTTAAAATGTACAACAACCAACAGCCCAGTATAACACTCAAATTATTCTTTCGTTTCCGTCATGGTCTTACCGGCTTTTACCTTGTCGGTCTGCTGTGAAATCGTCTCCAGTCTCTTTCCCCGAAAGCTTTTGCGCGCAGCTTGAACACCGCAGCAGCAGCATCAAAGATGCGGCCCAGTAAGCAAAACACCGCTGTATCACATATCCCGGAGCGTCCTCGCTATGCGCACGGGCGATCTCGGTCAAAGAAATGTAGCTTTCATCCTGTATTTTGTCCTGCGGCATCGATGGTTTCCTTCGCCCCATGCGTTCCAAAACCTCTCGCTTACTCATGCCATAGCTGGCAATATGGGGAGATTTATATTCATGCTCAGCGACACCGTTTTCTCTTGCTATCTTTGCTATAATTTGATCCCGTTCCTCGCATGTGAGGATGTCTTCCGCTACAAGGCCCTCCAATAAGTTGCCAATTCCAATTAAATCTACCAGTTTATCTGCCACACGCCTCACCTCTTGAGGCTATTGTAGCATAACTTACGCAAATGCAAAAGATAAATCAAATCAAGGTCATATTCGGTGAAACATAGCGCGTGTCTTTCCTCGGTGAACCTTCCTGATCGTAGTCAATATTGCAGCGACTGGCCTTCTCAAATTGGACATCCAGAAACTTCTCCCATCCGATGATGGCCACATATTTTCCGTTAGAAAGAAGATGGTCAACCGAAGCGCGAGTCCACTTTGGTTTTTCGGTCGGAGAAGGTATTTGCTTTGCGTAGAGCATATCCACGATCTTTCCCAGACTCGCTCCCGCTATATAGAAATCAAAAATCATAGAGATAACATCAGTTTCGTCCTTGTTAATTTAAGTGCTCCGTCGCTGGTCAAAATAAAACCATATGGAATTCTCATGTTTTGTTCCTCCTAAAAACAAGAATTCCCATGTTACTATCTCATTCAGGAGATAAAACATGGGAATATAGGATGTTTTCTATGGCTGTTTTGCACAATTTGTGGCTTCACTTTATATTGCGTTCACGTCAGAAAAATCAAAAGTTGCGTATAACTTATGTTATACGCAACTTTTGTCTAATCTGGAGCGGGCGACGAGGCTCGAACTCGCTACCTCGACCTTGGCAAGGTCGCGCTCTACCAGATGAGCTACGCCCGCAAACACAAGATGTATTATACCGCAAATCGGATACCTTGTCAACCCTGTTTGTCCTTTTTCCGCAAAATTTCTGCCCGCCCCTTCCGGGGCGGGCAGAACCGTCTCAACGCATCAAGATCTCCACCACGCCGGCATTGGCGGCGTTGGGATAGAAGTTCGTCACCCAGCCGCTGCCGCCGTTGGCGTTCTGCACCTGCTGCACGATCTGCTGCACCCGGTACGCCTGCCCGTCAAAGGCACTGAGCTGCACCACCAGCTCGCTCTTGCCGTCCTGCGCCGCCTTGGTCAGCAGATTTTGCAGTGCCGCCACGTTGGTAGCGTGCACGATGTCAATAAGCTGCTGCTCTGACCGTTTGTAGTCGATCGTCACCACGATCTCGCTGTAATTCCGGGCGGAGTCGTCCACCGTGTACTGGATGTAGGACACGGCGTAGGAGCCCAGCGGCGTCTCCTGCTCCACCTCGCGGCACGCCTTGTTGGCGGCTTCGTTGGCGTCCAGCCCCTCCTGCGCGTAGTACAGCCAGATAGTGCCGGTGTCGGAGTGGTTGCCCACCAGGATCAGAATGTTGTTCACCAGATCCTGATAGGTGTCGGCGCGGAGCACGTCGCGCCCCTCCCCCTCGTAGTAGGTGGGGCTGTGATCCTTCACCTCGTACCACTCCCTGTCGAGGAAGCTTCCGCAGCCCGTCATAAGGGCGGATAGCAGCGCGCACAGCAGCGCGGCGCACCATCTTTTACTCATAATAGCCCCTCCTTTCCTCGCGCTTACAGCAGCTCTAACTGCTTCTCCTCGCTGTCCTCCATCTTCAGTATGGCACCGGCGGCGGGGATACTCCGCGTCCGGTAGCGGGCACCGTTGACGATGCCGCATTCCTCCGCTGCCATGACCCGCTCAAGCCGGTACTTGGGCTTGATGTTCATGACCTGCACGCCCTGCGTGCCGCGTGTGGTCTTGGGGGTCAGGAGCGACGTGTGCACCAGCAGTGCCCGCGGCTCCGTCGTCTCCAACGCCAGCTCCCGGTCGTCGGTCAGCTGCACCGCGCACACCAGCGGGAATTTGTCGCAGTAGGCACCCGTCAGCTTGCGGCGGTTGGACACCGTGGCGTAGGCACTCAGCGCGACACGCGCCGCCCTGCCGTTTTCGAAGAAGAACACCACGCTGCCGCTGTAATCCCCCGGCAGGCACAGCCATATCACGTTCTCCCCGGCGTCCATGCCCAGCTTGGCGGGCAGATAGTCACCCAGTGCCGAGGCCTTCGTCTCGCCGAACTCGCTGGCGCGGGTCTTATAGACCTGCTGCTTATCGGTGAAGAACATCAGCTCCGTGTTGTTGGTGGCCTCGAAGGACTGGCGCAGGCTGTCGCCCTCCTTGAACTTCTGCTCCCCGGACATCCGCAGGGACTGGGGCGTGATCTTCTTGAAATACCCCTCCCGGCTGAGGAACAGGTGCACGGGATAGTCCTCCGGCGCGTCCTCCTCGTCCTCCTCCGGCAGCTCGTGGCTGTACACGATCTCCGTCCGCCGGGGCACGGCGTACTTCTTCTTCACGTCCTCCAGCTCGCCGATGATGATTTTCCGGATGCGTCCCGGCTTGGACAGCGTGTCCTCCAGATCCTCTATCTCGTCCTGTAAGGCGGCGGTCTCCGCCACCCGCTTGAGGATATACTCCTTGTTGATGTTCCGCAGCTTGATCTCCGCCACGTATTCCGCCTGCACCTGGTCGATGCCGAAGCCGATCATCAGATTGGGGATGACCTCGGACTCCTCCTCCGTCTCCCGGATGATCCGGATGGCGCGGTCAATGTCCAGCAGGATACGCTTCAGACCCTGCAAAAGATGCAGCTTCTCCTTCTTCCGGTTCAGAATGAAGTACACCCGCCGCTTCACGCAGTCGGTGCGCCACGCCGCCCACTCCTCCAATATCTGTCCCACGCCCATAACGCGGGGCATGCCGGCGATAAGGATGTTGAAGTTGCAGCTCACCGTGTCCTGCAGGGGCGTCAGACGGAACAGCTTCGCCATCAGCTTGTCGGGATCTGTGCCCCGCTTCAGATCAATGGCGAGCTTCAGACCGCTCAGATCCGTCTCGTCCCGCATATCGCTGATCTCCTTGACCTTCCCCGCCTTTACCAGCTCCGCCACCTTGTCCAAAATCGCCTCAATGGTGGTGGAATAGGGGATCTCGTAGACCTCGATGACGTTCTCTTTCTTGTCGTACCGCCACCGGGCGCGTACCTTCAAGCCGCCCCGTCCCGTGTCGTAGATACCGCGCAGATCGTTGCCGTCGCAGATGATCTGCCCGCCGGTGGGGAAGTCGGGGGCCAGCAGGGTAGAGGCGATGTCGTGGTCAGGATTCTTCAGATACGCCACCGTCGTCTCGCACACCTCGCCCAGATTGAACCCGCAGATCTGGCTGGCCATGCCCACGGCGATGCCCTGGTTGGCACTGACCAGCACATTAGGGTAGGTGGTGGGCAGCAGCGACGGTTCCTTGGTGGTGTTGTCGTAGTTGTCCACGAAGTCCACGGCGTCGCAGTCCAGATCCCGGAACAGCTCGGCGCAGATGGGGGACAGCTTCGCCTCCGTATAGCGGCTGGCGGCATACGCCATGTCCCGGGAATACACCTTGCCGAAGTTGCCCTTGCTGTCCACAAAGGGGTGCAGCAGCGACTCGTTGCCCTTGGCAAGACGCACCATGGTCTCATAGATCGCCTGATCGCCGTGGGGGTTCAGACGCATGGTCTGCCCCACGATGTTGGCGGACTTGGTGCGGCTGCCGGTGAGCAGCCCCATTTTATACATGGTATACAGCAGCTTCCGGTGGGAGGGCTTGAAGCCGTCGATCTCCGGAATGGCGCGGCTGACGATGACCGACATGGCGTAGGGCATATAGTTCTCGTCCAGCGTGGCGGTGATGGGCTGCTCCACCACCGCGCCCCGCAGCCCCATTACGTTGGGGTCGCCCGCGTGCCGTATTTCTTTTTCTTCCGATTTCTTCTTTGCCATAGGAACCGTGTCCTTTCTTGTATGCGCCTCTTGTGAGGCGTGTTCCTCCCCGCCGGGGCGGCACGGGAGGCGCGCCGGTCAGCTTACGTCTATCATATCCAGATAGCGATGGCCGTTCTCGGCGATATAGTCCTTGCGTCCCGCCAGATTGTCGCCCAGCAGCAGGTCAAAGACCCGCGCCGTCTCCTCGGCGTCCTCCGGCAGCACACGAATGAGCCGCCGCGTCTCCGGGCTCATGGTGGTCATCCACATCATCTCCGGGTCGTTTTCGCCCAGTCCCTTGGAACGCTGCACGTTGACCTTCTTGCCCTCCAGCTTCTTCAAAATGTCCGCCTTCTCCTTCTCCGAGTAGGCAAACCACGTTTTCTCGCCGGATTTCTCCTTGCAGGTGATCTCGAACAGCGGCGTCTCCGCGATATAGACGTACCCCTCCCGGATGAGCGTGGGGCACAGGCGGTACAGCATGGTCAGGATCAGCGTCCGGATCTGGAAGCCGTCCACATCGCCATCGGTGCAGATGACCACCTTGCTCCAGCGCAGGTTGGCAAGGTCGAACTGGTTCAGATCCTTCACCATCTTCCCGCTGACCTCCACGCCGCAGCCCAGCACTTTCATCAGGTCGGTGATCACGTCGCTCTTGAAAATGCGGGGATAGTCCGCCTTCAAGCAGTTCAGTATCTTGCCCCGGACGGGCATCAGCCCCTGAAATTCCGCGTCGCGGCTCTGCTTACAGGCTCCCAATGCGGAGTCGCCCTCCACAATGTAGATCTCCCGCCGCTCCACATCCTTGGTGCGGCAGTCCACGAACTTCTGGACGCGGTTGGCGATGTCGATTTTCTCCGTCAGCTTCTTTTTCTGGTTGATACGGGTGCGCTCCGCCGTCTCCCGGCTGCGCTTGTTGATGAGCACCTGCGCGGCGATCTTCTCCGCCGCCTCCCGGTTCTCGATGAAGTATATCTCCATCCGGCTCCGCAGGAACTCCGTCATGGCCTCCTGCACGAACTTGTTGGTGATGGCCTTCTTCGTCTGGTTCTCGTAGCTGGTCTGGGTGGAGAAGCTGTTGCTCACCAGCACGAGGCAGTCCTGCACGTCCGGGAAGGTGATCTTCGCCTCGCCCTTGGCGTACTTGTTGTTGTCCCGCAGATACTTGTCGATGGCGGACACCATGGCGGAGCGCGTCGCCTTCTCCGGGCTGCCGCCGTGCTCTAAAAAGCTGGAGTTGTGGTAGTATTCGCACACGGCGACCCGGTTGGAAAAGCACAACGCCACGCTGAGCTTCACCTTGTACTCCGGCTTGTCCGCCCGGTCGCGTCCCTTCCGCTCCGCCTCCCAGAACACCGGCTCCGTCAGCGCATCGTCCCCCGCCAGCTCGTTCACATAGTCCACAATACCGTGCTCGTAGACGAAATCCTCCGTCTCAAGCTTCCCGGCGGACACCTCGTTTTTCAGCCGGAACGTAACGCCGGAGTTCACCACCGCCTGCCGCTTCATCACGTCCCGGTAGTAGTCCACGGGGATCTGGATGTCCGTGAACACGTCCAGATCCGGCAGCCAGCGGATGGTGGTGCCGGTGCGCTTCCTGCTGCCCGTCTGCGGCGTGACCTCCAGCTCGTCCACGATCTCGCCCCGCTCGAAGTGCAGCCGGTACTCCTTCCCGTCGCGCCACACCGTCACGTCCATGTAGCGGGAGGCGTACTGGGTAGCGCAGGAGCCAAGCCCGTTCAAGCCCAGGGAGAACTCGTAGTTCTCGCTGTTCTCGTTGTCGTATTTTCCGCCGGCGTACAGCTCGCAGAACACAAGCTCCCAGTTGTACCGCCCCTCTTTTTCATTCCAGTCCACCGGGCAGCCGCGCCCCTGATCCTCCACCTGTATGGAGTGGTCGGCGAACCGCGTCACGGTGATGAGACTGCCGTGCCCGCCCCGCGCCTCGTCGATGGCGTTGGACAGGATCTCGAATACCGCGTGCTCGCAGCCCTCCAGCCCGTCGGAGCCAAAAATGACGCCCGGACGTTTCCGGACGCGATCCGCCCCCTTCAGACTGGAGATGCTCTCGTTATCATAAGCTGTTTTCTTTGCCATATTTCCCTCCGGTATGCACCGAGAATAATGCAACATACATTATATAGTATCTCCCCCCGTTTTGCAAGGGTTCCCCATCTCCCTGTTCCCCGCCCCTTCCGCAAAATGGGCGCGGTCGTCCGAAATTATGACGGGTTTACAGAAAAAATAACCTCGCCGCAACCGCCCTCATCCGTTCCCCCACAGGGTTTTGCACAATTTCCACACCTTTATCCACAGTCGTTATGTCGCCTCTTTTATCGCCATAAAAGTTGCAAAAACCTCCCAAAACCGGATGTTATACCGGGCTTTCCTCTTTTGCATGTTTGCCTGCATAATGTGCATATCCTTCCACTCGCCGGGAAGTCAACGCCGTGTCCCGCAACCCCGGCAGCCCTTGCGCGCCAGCCTCTCCCGCCCCTCTCTGGGCAGATGTGACAAAACGCACCGCCGCTGCGCCGCGCAACTTTTCCACCACGCTGCAAAATTTTCTCTTGCGCCCGTCCGCCGTGCTATGATAAAATACAGTTGTTCGCAACAGGCGGACACGGGAGGGAAATCTATGGAGAAACAGAAATACTATTTAGTGGCGGCGGACGCACTGCCGGAGGTATTCCTCCGTGTGGCGGAGGCAAAGCGTATGTTGCAAGTGGGCGAGGCCGCCACCGTGGGGGAGGCGGCGCGCATGGTGGGCATCAGCCGCAGTGCCTTCTACAAATACAAGGACGCGGTGCAGCCCTTCCAGAATATGCACGCGGGGCATATCATCACCTTCTACGCGCTGCTGAAGGACAACCCCGGCGTCCTGTCCAGCTACCTGTCCATCTTTGCCAATTCCGGCGCGAATATCCTGACCATCAACCAGACCATCCCCACCAACGGCTGCGCCGGCGTCACCATCTCCGCCGAGACGGGCGGTATGTCCGAGGAGCTGGACGATCTGATGACCCGCGCCGCGGCGGCGGCGGGCGTGCTGAAATTTGAGATCATGGCGGGCTGACCGCCGCCGTACCCACGACAAACGACAAAAAAGAACCGTCCTTCCGGACGGTTCTTTTTTGTCGTTAGCTTACTCCGCCTTGGGAGCCTCGGCAGCAGCCTTGGCAGCGGCGGCCTTCTTCTCGGCGGCAGCCTTCTGCGCGGCCTTGAACTTCTCCTTCTCCTCGGGAGTGGGGATAGGCTCGATGGCGTTGCGGGGGCAAGCCTTGGCGCACATACCGCAGTTCTTGCACTTGCTGTAATCGATCACAGCCACGTTGTCCACCACATGGATGGCGTCGAACTTGCAGGTACGCTCGCACATACCGCAGGCGATACAGCTGTTGTCGCAGACCTTCGTCACAGCGGGACCCTTGTCCTTGTTGGAGCAGTCAACGAACACCTTCTGCTTGTAGGGCACCTCCACGATCAGGTGGTGGGGACAGGCGGCGCGGCAGGCACCGCAGTTGGTGCACTTCTCCTTGTCCACCACGGCAACGCCGTTGATGACATGGATGGCGTCGAACTTACAGGCCTCCACGCAGGAGCCGAAGCCGAAGCAGCCGTAGCGGCACGCCTTGACGTCGCCGCCGCAGACCTTGGTGGCGGCGAGACAGTCCTTCACACCGCGATACTCAAAGTTCTCCTTGGCGTTGCAGCCGCCGTTGCACATCACATGGGCAACCATCTTGTCGCCGGAGGGAGCCTCCATGCCCATGATGGCAGCGATCTTAGCGGCATTTTCGGGGCCTGCGGGGGCGCAGGCGGTAACGGGAGCCTTACCGGCGAGGATCGCCTCGGCGCAGCCGCCGCAGCCGGGATAGCCGCAGCCGCCGCAGTTGGCACCGGCGAGACATCCCATGATCTCCGGCAGGCGGGGATCCACCTGCACCTCAAAAACCTTTGCGGCGATGGCGAGGATAAGGCCGAAAACGATGGCGAGTACGCCCAGAACGGCGATCGCATAAACAATAGTCATATTCTTCTACCTCCTTACCAGACCTTCAGACCGCTGAAGCCCATGAACGCCAGAGCGATCAGACCGGCGGTGACCAGCGCGATGGGGAAGCCATCGAAAGCCTTGGGGTTCTCGCTGGAGACGTCCAGCTGCTCACGGATAGCCGCGAACAGGAAGATGGCCAGCAGGAAGCCCAGACCGCCGGTGATGCCGTAGACCACGGACTCGATGAAGTTGTAGTCGTTCTGGGTGTTCAGCAGCGCGACGCCCAGCACGGCGCAGTTGGTGGTGATCAGAGGCAGATACACGCCCAGCGCGGTGTACAGGGTGGGGATGTTCTTCTTCAGGAACATTTCCACGAACTGCACCAGCGCGGCGATGACCAGGATGTACGCCACCGTCTGCATAAAGCCCAGACCGAAGGTGATGAGGATCTTGTTGACGCCGAAGCAGACGGCGGAGGCCAGACCCATGACGAAGGTCACGGCGGCGCCCATGCCCACGGCCGTGTCGATCTTCTTGGACACGCCCAGGAAGGGGCAGATGCCCAGGAACTGCGCGAAGATGAAGTTATTGGTCAGAATTGCGCCAAGAGAGATGGCGAGCAGTGTAGTCACAGTCATAACTTACTTGGCCTCCTTTTTCTTAGCACTCTTGGCCAGAGCCCACTGCATCACGGCGATGAGGCAGCCCAGCGTCAGGAAGCCGCCCACGGGCAGGGTCAGCACCTTGATGCCGAACTCCTCGGGGAAGATGGTGATGCCGGGTGCGCTGCCCAGCGCGCCGCCGCCCAGCAGACCGCCGCCGAAGGTGCCGGAGCCGAAGAACTCACGGAACACGCACATGACGATCAGCACGAGGGTGTAGCCGATGCCCTGGCAGATGCCGTCCACCGCAGAGGCGCCCACGCCGTTCTTGGAGGCAAAGCCCTCCGCGCGGCCGAGGATGATGCAGTTCACGACGATCAGGGGGATAAACACGCCCAGAGAGTTGGACAGGGCGGGGACGAACGCCTTCAGCAGCAGGTCCACGCAGGTCACGAAGCCGGCGATGACCACGATGTAGCAGGCGATACGCACCTCATTGGGGATGATCTTACGCAGCAGGGAGATAAAGATGTTGGAAAGGGTCAGAATGATCAACACGCTGACGCCCATGCCCAAGCCGTTGAAGAACGACGTGGTGATGGCCATGGTGGAGCACATACCCAGCACCTGAACCAAGACGGGGTTCTGGGTGATCAGACCCTCTTTCAGTTGCTTACCGAAATTCATGTTGCAGCTCCTCCTTTCTTAGCCCAGCACTTCGGCAACAGCCAGAGCGGCATTCGCGCCCATGTTGATGCCCTTGGTGGAAACGGTGGCGCCGGAGACAGCGGTGATGTTCTTGCCCACCACCAGAGAGCCTGCGCCGCTCATGCCGACGAACTGATCCAGCACGGGCACGCCGGCGGCGTTCAGCTCGTTGCCCACGACCTTGGTGCCGATGCCGGAGGTCTCAGCGTGGCTGACCACGGAGACGCCGGTGATAGCCTTGTCGGCGTCCACGCCCACCATCATCACGATGGAGCCCTGAGAGCCGGAGGCGGAGATCTTCATCACATAGCCATTGTCCACACCGCCGGTGGTCATGGGATACAGCTCCATGAGCTTGCCGCCCTGTGCGGACGCGGCGGCGGTCATGTCGTCGGTGATTTCCATTTTATCGCCGAACTCGCTGCCCTCGGGGGCAACGGCACTCATGGCGATACGGGTGTTCTCGGCCTCGATAGCCGCGATCTCGTCGGCGGTCACGTTGTCCACCAGACCCAGCAGGGCGGCAACAACGAGGGAAATAACGGTCAAGGTGCCGGCGACCTTGAGAATAAACTTACCGGAGATCTTCATTATTTCGCCGCCTCCTTCGTCTTCTTTTCTTTCTTCGGCGCACCGTAGATGGTGGGACGGATGTACTTATCCAGCAGCCACGTGGTGCAGTTCATGATCAGGATGGAATAGCAGACGCCCTCAGGATAGGAACCAAAGCGGCGAATGAAGCAGGTCAGCAGACCGCAGCCGATACCGAAGATCAGCTGACCGGGCTTGGTAACGGGGGAGGTGGCATAGTCGGTGGCCATGAAGATGGCACCCAGCATCAGACCGCCGCCGAACACGTTGTACAGCATGTACTGCACGTTGTCGATACCGGCGGGCGCCGCGATCAGGGTCAGGATGGCCACGGTGCCGATGTACGCCACGGGGATCTGCCAGGAGATGACCTTGCGGATGAGCAGGTAAATGCCGCCCACCAACAGGCACAGCGCGGAGACCTCGCCCAGAGAGCCGCCCACCTTGCCCAGGAACATATCACCGATGGAGTAGTTGCTGATCAGGGTGGTGAACGCCTCCTCGGTGCCCTCCTTCATGATCGTCATGGGAGTGGCGGCGGAGGTCACGTCAGGACGGATGCGGGGGATCGCCCAGGTGGTCATGGCGGTGGCATAGCTTGCCAGCAGGAACGCACGGCCCGCCAGAGCGGGGTTCAGGAAGTTGCAGCCGATGCCGCCGTAAAGCTGCTTGACCACAACGATAGAGAAGAATGCGCCGATGATGATCGTCCACCAGGGCAGGTCAACGGGGCACACAAAGCTCAGCAGGATACCGGTGACAACGGCGGACAGGTCGCCCACCATGCAGGACTTCTTCATGAGCTTGCGATACGCCCACTCGAAGAACACGCAGGACACCACGGATACCAGCGTCAGCACCAGAGCCTTCCAGCCGAAGCAGTACACGCTCCACGCCAGAGCCGGCAGCAGCGCGATGATCACGTCCAGCATAATGGAACGGGTATCCTCGTTGGAGCGGATATGGGGGGAGGAGGACGCGATCAGCTTCAGATTTTTGTAATCAGTCATGGTTTACGCCTCCTTCTTTTCGGCAGCGGCCTTTGCCTCGGCCTCCGCCTTGGCCTTGGCGGCCATTCTTGCGTTGTTGACTTTCTGCTTGCCCATGCGGAAGGCGTGGGTCAGCGGCAGACGGGCGGGGCAGGTGTAGGCGCAGGCGCCGCACTCGATGCAGTCCATGCCGTGCAGCACGTTCTGCCAAGTGTCCACGTCGCCCTTCATCAGATACTTATACATGAACACAGGCTCCAAGCGGATGGGGCACACGCCCACGCACTTGCCGCAGCGGATGCACTGGGGATCCTCCACGAACTGCTCTTCCTTGTCGGCGAACGCCAGCATGGCACCGGTGCCCTTGCCGACGGTCACGTCCACGTCGTACTGGGCAAGACCCATCATCGGGCCGCCCATGATGAGCTTGTAGGTCTCGTCCTTCAGACCGCCGCAGGCGTCGAACAGCTTGGTGATGGGGGTGCCGATGGGGCACTCGATGTTCTTGGGATCGATCACGCCGGAGCCGGACACGGTGACGATCTTGTTCACCACGGGCATACCCTCGTACACGGCACGATAGATCGCGCAGGTGGTGTTCAGGTTGAAAATGCAGCAGCCTGCGTCAGCGGGCAGCTTGCCGGAGGGCACCTGACGGCCGGACACGGCCTGTACCAGCTGCTTTTCCGCGCCCTGGGGGTAACGGGTGTGGAGCACCTCCACCACCACGGGGGCGTTCAGCTCCGCGATCTTGGCGTTCAGCACGTCAGCCGCGTTCTGCTTGTTGGCCTCGATACCGATGTACACCTTGTCCACGCCGAAGCACTTTGCCAGCAGGGTCGCGCCCTTGATGACCTGCTCCGGACGCTCCAGACAGGTACGGTGGTCGCCGGTGATGTACGGCTCGCACTCTGCGGCGTTGATGATCACATAGTCCACCTTGCCCAGACCGGAGCTGATCTTCACGTGGGTGGGGAACGTTGCGCCGCCCTGACCCACGATACCGGCGTTCTTGACGATCTCCACCAGCTGCTCGGGAGTCAGGCTGTCGGGATCCTCTACGGGCTTGACTTCCTCGGAGATCTCATCCTGGAAGTCGTTTTCGATGACCACGGACATCATCTTGCCGCCCATATTGAAGGGGCGGGGCTCCACGGCTTTCACCGTGCCGGAGATGCTGGCGTGGATGGGGGCGGAAACGAATCCGCCGGGTTCGCCGATCCTCTGTCCAATTTTAACCTTGTCGCCCACCGCAACGATAGGCTTACAAGGCGCACCGATGTGCATAGACATGGGAATGACCACCTCAGCCGGCGCAGCCAGCTTTTCGATGGCCTTTTCATTGGTCGCGGCCTTCATGTCATTGGGATGAACGCCGCCAAAGAAAGCTTGTGCCATTGTCTTCACCTCATCTTACTACCGGGTGGCACTATGCCACCGCATACTGCCTTAAATATTACAACAAAAATTTTCTCTTGTCCAGTCCCGCGATAAAATTCCTGCGGTTTTTTGCGGTTTTTGTGGAAATTTTTAGCGGCGGAGAGTCGCACTTGTGTTTTGGCTCGGGCTGTGATACACTATGTAGGTGTAAGCGGACGGGACGCGTGTCTTATTGAACTCTGTATTGTACATCTTCTTGCTGTTCAAGTTGTACACGTGCGCCGCCGGCTCCGCAGTCATGGTATTCCGAAAGGACGGTGTTTAGTATGGTTCTTGATCGCGCTTCTCTGAAGATCGGGTCGAAATCTCTGCTCAAGACCGCGCGGGTCAGCCCCTATTGGTTCGCGCTTCTGGCTGTGATCATTTCAGAGATCATCAACGGCATAAACTACTATGTGCGTATGGATGACGTTCTCGCTTACGTCTACTCGCAGCAGTACGGAGTGGATCTGAGCTTTTTGGCTCTGCACCGGGAGTTCCCCTCGTGGGTGGTGCTGTTCATCGCCATCGTGTGCTACCTGCTGCTTGAGGTGCTCTCGGCGGGCGTGTGGCTGTATCACCTCGGCATCCGCCGGGGAGAGGAGATGCCCTACACGACGTTGTTCGACGGCTTCTCCATGGCGGGGAAGGTCATCGCGCTGGCGGTGGTGCAGTACCTCTACGTGCTGCTGTGGTCGCTGCTGTTTGTCATCCCCGGCATTGTGGCGGCATACCGC
>OHFP01000486.1_pt1 | contig 20826 bp, 33 predicted proteins | sample 1567591 | NCBI WGS metagenome assembly OHFP01 (sample SAMEA3879547, study PRJEB24766) | human gut metagenome | biome: human-associated habitat; feature: feces | place: USA | collected 1985/1987 | reverse complement strand
CAAAGCTACAACCAAACCTCAAGGTGTAAAAGGTGCATTTGTCCGAATGCTTACGATGAAAGTATGAAACGGCGTTCAGGCACACAACTGCTTACATATAAAAATACGCCCTGCGCAGCGTTTGCTGTACAGGGCGTAAAAATAAAATAGGGAACTACGGAATTACCGTCTTATTCTGCCTTGGCTTCAGTAGCTTCAGCGGCCTCAGCTGCGGGAGCTTCGGCTGCGGGAGCGGCTTCTACAGCATCCTGAGCTGCAGACTTCTTGGAACGGCGCGTACGCGTAGCTTTCTTCTTCGTCTTCGCCATGTTCTCATCATAGTCTACGAATTCGATGAAACACATGGGGGTGGCGTCGTTCTCACGGAAACCCGTCTTGATGATGCGGGTGTAACCGCCCGGACGGTCGGCAACCTTCGTAGAGATTTCCTTGAACAGCTCCGTTACAGCGTACTTGTCCTGCAGGTAGCTGAAGACCGTACGACGCGAATGTGTTGTATCGTTCTTGCTCTTCGTAATCAGCGGTTCGATGTACTTGCGCAGGGCTTTTGCCTTGGCCAGTGTCGTGGTGATCCGCTTGTGCTTGATCAGAGAGCAGGACATGTTGGCCAACATAGCCGCTCTGTGGGACGAGGTGCGGCTTAAATGGTTGAACTTCTTATTATGCCTCATTTTTTGTTATTCTTTATCTAATTTGTACTTGGAAATGTCGGTGCCGAACGAAAGATTCAGACTTTCGAGCAACTCATCGAGCTCCGTGAGCGACTTCTTACCGAAGTTGCGGAACTTCAACAAATCGTTTTTATTGTACTGAACCAAATCGCCAAGCGTCTCGACTTCGGCCGCCTTCAAGCAATTGAGGGCACGAACCGAGAGATTCATGTCGACAAGTTTCGTCTTCAGCAGTTGGCGCATGTGCAATACTTCCTCGTCAAACTCCTCGTTCTCCATGTTGGCAGAATCATCTATCGTGATCTTCTCATCGGAAAAGAGCATGAAGTGGTAGATGAGAATCTTGGCAGCCTCCTTCAAGGCCTCCTTGGGCTGGATGGAACCGTCCGTAGTGATCTCCAGGATGAGCTTGTCGTAGTCGGTCTTCTGCTCTACGCGGTAAGGCTCGACCGTGTACTTCACATTACGGATCGGCGTATAGATGGAGTCGATAGGGATAACATTGACATCAGTGCAGAAGTCACGGTTCTCGTCAGCGGGCACGTATCCACGGCCTTTGTTGATCGTCAGATCAATCTGCATGGTGGCCTTGGAATCAAGGTGACAAATCACTAATTCAGGATTTAACACTTCAAATCCCGTAAGATACTTGCCAATATCGCCGGCCCGAAACTCAGTGGCATTGGACACGGTGATGCTGACCTTCTCTGTCTCGAATTCTTCTACTATCTGCTTGAAGCGGACCTGCTTCAAGTTAAGTATAATGTTGGTTACGTCCTCACGCACACCGGGAACAGAAGCGAACTCGTGCTCAACACCTTCGATGCGGATAGTGTTGATGGCGTACCCTTCCAACGAGGAGAGCAAGATGCGACGTAGTGCATTTCCGACAGTAGTGCCGAAACCCGGTTCCAAAGGACGGAATTCAAATTTTCCGAACTTTGGACCGTTTTCCAACATTATGACTTTATCAGGTTTTTGAAATGCTAATATCGCCATGAAATTGATTAGTTTATAAATTAGTTTTTAGAGTACAACTCGACGATCAACTGTTCCCGGATGTTCTCAGGAATGTCAGCACGCTCTGGACGATGGAGTAATTTTCCGGATTTGCTGTTCTCATCCCACTCTATCCAGGGATATTTGCTGTGGTTGAAACCGGCGAGCGCATCTGCAATGACCTCAAGCGACTTGGACTTCTCACGTACACCGACAATCTGGCCGGGCTTAACGTTATAGGAGGCGATATTCACTACGCGACCATCAACGACGATATGCTTGTGGTTGACCAACTGGCGAGCGGCGGCGCGGGTAGGAGCAATGCCCAGACGATAGACAACATTGTCAAGACGAGACTCCAATGACTGCAACAGAACGACACCAGTGATACCGCTGGAAGCTGCCGCCTTCTTGAAAAGGTTGCGGAACTGCTTCTCGAGCACGCCATAGGTGTACTTTGCCTTCTGCTTCTCAGCGAGCATCACGCCGTACTCGGACGTCTTGCGACGACGGGAATTGCCATGCTGGCCAGGAGGGAAGTTACGCTTAGAAAGCACTTTATCTGCACCAAAAATGGCCTCGCCGAACTTCCGCGCTACACGAGACTTAGGTCCTATATATCTTGCCATAGAATTTCTTGGAATTTAAATTTCTACAAAATTATACTCTTCTTCTCTTCGGGGGACGGCAACCGTTGTGCGGCAGCGGAGTAACGTCTACGATTTCCGTTACCTCAATTCCGGCACCATGGACGGCACGGATAGCCGATTCGCGGCCGTTGCCCGGTCCCTTTACATAGGCCTTCACCTTACGCAAGCCCAGGTCGTAGGCTACCTTTGCGCAGTCCTGAGCAGCCATCTGCGCAGCATAAGGAGTGTTCTTCTTGGAACCACGGAAACCCATTTTTCCGGCAGAGGACCAGGAGATAATCTGTCCCTCACTATTGGCTAAAGATACGATGATATTGTTAAACGAACTGTGAACATGCAACTGCCCCATGGCGTCGACCTTCACATTTCTTTTCTTTGCTGCGGCTGTTTTCTTTGCCATATCCTTATTTATTATTTAGTAGCTTTTTTCTTGTTTGCAACAGTCTTCTTACGTCCCTTGCGTGTACGCGCATTGTTCTTGGTGCTCTGACCACGAACGGGCAGCCCCAGACGATGACGGATACCACGATAGCAGCCAATGTCCATCAGTCGCTTGATGTTCATCTGAATCTCAGAACGAAGGTCACCTTCTACCTTATATTCCGAACTGATGATCTCACGAATCTTGGCAGACTGATCGTCGGTCCAGTCCTTTACCTTAATACCTCTATCAATGCCGGCCTTATCCAAGATTTTCATTGCACTACTGCGACCTATACCGTAGATATAGGTCAAAGCAATTTCGCCTCTTTTGTTCTGAGGCAGGTCGACGCCTACAATTCTTATTGCCATATGTTTGTTATAATTTTTGCTTGATAGGATTAACCTTGACGCATTTTTAACTTCGGATTCTTCTTATTGATCACGTACAACCTGCCCTTGCGACGAACGATTTTGCAGTCTGCCGACCGCTTCTTCAAAGATGCTCTTGTTTTCATATGGTATGTTTTATTTGTATCTAAATACGATGCGCCCTTTGGAAAGATCGTAAGGACTCATCTCTACTTTTACTTTATCTCCGGGAAGAATCTTAATATAGTGCATTCTCATTTTCCCAGAGATATGCGCGGTAATTTCGTGCCCGTTGACCAATTCCACGCGAAACATCGCATTGCTCAGGGCCTCAACTATTGTTCCGTCTTGTTCTATAGCAGTCTGCTTTGACATATTAATTTTTCTCTATTGCTTCGATTTTCTCAAAGGACGACATGATATCTGCTTTGCCATGATGAATGGCGATAGTATGCTCGAAATGGGCAGCGGGTTGATGGTCTTGCGTAATCACGCTCCAGTAATTGTCGAGCAGCGCAATCTTGCGATCTCCCATTGTAATCATCGGCTCAATCGCTATGCACAAACCGTTCTTCAACTGCTTCCCCGTACCACGCGTGCCGTAATTGGGTACCTGCGGGTCCTCGTGCATTTCATGGCCAATTCCGTGACCTACGAATTCACGCACAACTCCATAGCCTTGCGCTTCTGCGTGCTGCTGCACCGCATAGCCTATATCTCCCAGGCGCTTGCCAACTATTGCCTGCTCTATACCCTTATACAGGGCTTCCTTGGTCGTATTCAACAACTGGCGTACAGCTGGAGACACTTCGCCAACGGCAAATGTGTAGCACGAATCTCCACAAAAGCCATTGAGTTTTACCCCGCAATCGACAGAGACGATGTCTCCCTCTTTCAATGGGGTATCATCTGGTATGCCATGCACTACGACCTCATTAACTGAGGTACATATTGAGGCAGGAAAAGCGGGACCGAAAGGATTGGGGAATCCTTTGAACGTAGGTACCGCACCATGGTCGCATATAAATTCCTCGGCTATCTTGTCCAGCTGGCGAGTCGTAACACCGGGGCGAATGTTTTTAGCAACTTCGGCCAGCGTATCGCTCACCAACAGATTAGCCTGGCGTAAAAGCTCTATCTCGTCGTCCGTTTTCAGATAAATCATTCCGTCATAGTTAATAGGCCGAAACTTTTCCGCTATGAGAACGAACGTGACCAGCATTTAGCAAGCCGTCGTAACGACGTACAAGCAAGTGACTCTCAATCTGCTGCAGCGTATCCAGAACTACACCGACAAGAATCAACAGGGACGTCCCTCCAAAGAACTGTGCAAATCCCTGACTTACGCCAAACACGCCAGCGAATGCGGGCAGAATGGCAATCACAGAGATAAACAAAGATCCGGGTATCAATATACGCGTCATTACAGTATCCAGGTAGTCTGCCGTGCTCTTGCCCGGCTTAATGCCCGGAATAAATCCGTTGTTCCGCTTCATATCCTCCGCAATCTGAACGGGATTCAGCGTAATAGCCGTGTAGAAGAAAGTGAAGGCGATAATCAGCACGACCAGAACGACGTTGTAAGGAACACTCGTGTGATTGCTGAAACTTGCCCAGAATCCATCTACACTACCTGTCGCAGAAGCTATGGTAATTGGAATAAACATAATGGCCTGCGCAAAGATGATAGGCATCACGTTAGCGGCAAACAACTTGAGAGGAATGTACTGACGCGCTCCGCCAAATTGCTTGTTGCCTTCAATTCGTTTGGCATATTGCACGGGGATCTTGCGCGTAGCCTTCACCAGAAGAATGGCCAGGGCCATCACAAACAGCAATGCAATAATCTCAAACAGGAATTTCACCAGACCGCCACCCTGGCTACCGGAAAGGGCATTCACGAATTCCTGACCCAGCGCCTCCGGAAGACGGGCAATGATACCAATCATAATGATGAGAGACACACCATTTCCAACACCTTTATCAGTGATACGCTCACCCAGCCAAAGGATGAACATACTGCCTGCGGCCAGAAGAATAGTAGAGGAGATCATGAACTCCAGGTCCATAGGTACGCGGAAAGCGCCCGGTATCTGGTGATGCAAGTTAATCAGATACGTCGGAGCCTCGAAAATCAAAATAGCGATTGTCAGCCAACGCGTGTACTGATTAATTTTCCTGCGACCACTTTCTCCTTCTCTCTGCATTTTCTGGAAATACGGTACGGCTACTGCCAGCAACTGTATCACGATGGATGCCGAGATGTAAGGCATAATACCCAACGCGAATACAGAGGCATTGGAAAATGCTCCACCGGAGAACATATTCAACAAAGCCATCAAACCTTCGGCAGTCTGATCGCGCAAACCCTGTAAGCCACTGGGACCAGGATCAATGCCGGGCAGGACTACGAAGGACCCGAAACGATAAATAGCAACAAAAAGGAGAGTGATGAGGATTCGAACTCTCAAATCCTCAATTCTCCAGATGTTCCTTAATGTCTCGATAAATTTTTTCATCGATTACAGCTTTGAATTAGATTTTCGTGGCAGTACCACCTACAGCTTCAATCGCTGCCGTTGCTGATTTCGAGAAAGCATTTGCTTCCACATCAACCTTGGCAGTAAGCTGACCGTTGCCAAGAACCTTAACACGGTCCTTAGCGGAAACCAAACCTGCTGCGACAAATTCTGCCAGACCTACCTTCTGAAGGTTGTTGGCCTCGGCCAAAGCCTGCACGGCAGACAGATTGACCGGCCGGTATTCTACGCGGTTGATATTCTTGAAACCAAACTTGGGCAAACGACGCTGCAAAGGCATCTGACCGCCTTCAAAGCCTATTTTCTTGCTGTAACCGGAACGCTGCTTGGCGCCCTTGTGACCACGGGTAGAGGTACCACCCATGCCAGAGCCTTGGCCACGTCCGATTCTTTTACGCGAGCTGGTAGAACCACTTGCGGGAGTTAAGTTATGTAATTTCATGATTTCCAACATTATTAGTTATTAATCAACGATAGCCACTAAATGCTGGACCTTACGAATCATACCTCGCAGAATGGGCGTATCCTCACGTTCAACGACACGATTCATCTTCGTCAAGCCCAGTGTATCCAGCGTGCGCTTCTGATCCTTCGGCGCACCGATACGACTCTTGATTTGTTTGATTTTTATTGTTGCCATGATGATTTATCCTCTAAATACTTTTTCCAAAGAAATACCGCGCTGCTGAGCAATGGTACGTGCATCACGCATTTCACTCAGGGCAAGGATGGTTGCCTTTACAAGGTTATGAGGGTTGGAAGAACCCTGCGACTTGGCCAGGACATCCTTTATACCTACGCTCTCAAGAACAGCACGCATGGCGCCACCGGCTACCACACCGGTACCCGCAGATGCAGGAAGAATCAGTACCTGAGCACCTCCGAACTTGGCCTGCTGGCCATGAGGCACCGTACCGTTAATAACCGGCACGCGTACAAGATTCTTTTTGGCAGACTCTACACCTTTTGCAATGGCGGCAGTGACTTCGCCGGCCTTACCCAGGCCACAACCGATGACGCCTTTTCCGTCGCCGACAACCACGATAGCGGCAAACGTAAAAGTACGACCACCCTTCGTTACCTTGACCACGCGATTGATAGCAACCAGTCTATCTTTTAATTCTTCGCTATTAACTGTTACTCTGTTTGCCATAATCCTTAGAATTTAAGTCCACCCTTACGAGCGCCATCAGCAACTTCCTTAACTCGGCCATGATACAAATAGCCATTTCTATCAAAAACTACTTCCGTAATGCCGGCTTCAAGCGCCTTCTGTGCAATCAATTCACCGACCTTGGCAGCCTGCTCCATCTTGGGCATTGCCTCCAAGCCTAAAGACGATGCGGCAGCCAGCGTAGAAGCTGTTTCGTCATTGATGATCTGGGCGTAAATCTGCTTGTTGCTTCTGAATACGCTCAAACGCGGACGAGCTGTGGTTCCGGAAATTTTATTACGAACCCGATATTTGATTCTGATACGTCTTTGTTGTTTCTTCGTTGTCATAGTTCAATTCGTTTTAAATTACTTCGCACCTGCAGACTTACCAGACTTTCTGCGAATCTGCTCGCCAACGAACAGAATACCCTTACCCTTATAAGGCTCAGGCATACGGAAAGAGCGTATCTTGGCACAAACTTGACCTAATAATTGCTTGTCGCAAGACTCAAGACATATATACGGATTCTTATTTCTCTCGGATTTGGTTTCTACCTTAATTTCCTTAGGTAATTGGATAAATATATTGTGTGTATATCCCAACGAGAATTCAACAAGATTTCCCTGATTGGAGACACGATAACCTACACCGACAAGTTCCATCTCTTTCTTGTAACCCTCAGATACGCCGACGACCATATTATTAACGAGGGCACGATACAAACCGTGGAAGGCTTGTTTTTGCTTGGTAGATACTTGATCATTCTTTTCGTCGATGGTAAAAGTGATCTCGTTGTTCTCTATCGTTACGACAATAGAAGGATCTACGGCCTGACTCAGCTCACCTTTTGGTCCCTTGACATTTACAACGTTACCGTTCAGCGTAACCGTAACACCTGCAGGGATAGTAATGGGTAACTTTCCTATTCTAGACATTGTACACCTCCTATTGATTAATATACGTAACAAAGAACTTCTCCACCGACCTTAAGCTGGGTAGCTTCTTTATCAGTCATAACCCCTTTCGAAGTAGAAATAATAGCAATTCCCAATCCGTTAATTACGCGCGGCATGTTTCGATAACCAACATACTTACGCATACCAGGAGTGGAAATACGGGTCAGGCTCTTGATGGCGTTGACCTTCGTACGGGGATCATACTTAAGGGCAATTTTAATTGTACCCTGCGGGCCTTCCTCCTCAAACTTGTAATTGAGGATGTACCCCTTTTCAAAAAGGATCTTCGTAATGTCCTTTTTCAGATTAGAAGCGGGAACTTCTACCACACGGTGATTTGCCATAATGGCATTGCGCAACCGTGTCAGGTAATCTGCTATTGGATCTGTCATGAAATAAATTGTTTAATTGATCGGGATTCCCCGACAATATTAAATAAAAGAATAATTTACCAACTTGCCTTCTTCACGCCGGGAATAAGACCCTGCGACGCCATTTCGCGGAACTGAATACGGGAAAGTCCGAACATACGGATATAACCGCGGGGACGGCCCGTAATCTTGCAACGATTGTGCAGGCGAATCGGATTAGCGTTGCGAGGAATAGACTGCAACTTCCGAGCGGCCTCGTAAGCAGCTACGGGGTCATCGGATTTATTCACGATTTCTTTGAGAGCTGCACGTTTTGCGGCGTACTTGGCGACTAACTTGGCTCGCTTTACCTCGCGAGCCTTCATTGATTCCTTTGCCATCTATATTTTATTTTTTTGCATTCTTAAAGGGAAGGCCAAATTCCTTCAAAAGGGCGTAACCTTCTTCATCCGTCTTAGCAGAAGTTACAAACGTAATGTTCATACCAAGAATACGGTCAATCGTGTCGATGTTGATCTCAGGGAAGATAATCTGCTCCTGGATACCCAACGAATAATTACCATGACCGTCGAGCTTACTCTCGATTCCTTTAAAGTCGCGGATACGCGGCAGGGCTACACGAACAAGTCTTTCCAGAAATTCGTACATTCTGTCGCGACGGAGCGTTACCATAACGCCGATAGGCATTTTCTTACGAAGTTTGAAGTTGGCAACGTCCTTGCGGGACAGAGTTGCCACAGCCTTCTGGCCAGCGATAGCTGTCAATTCGTTGATAGCAACGTCGATGATTTTCTTATCCGCAGTAGCAATACCCAAGCCCTGATTGATTACAATCTTCTTGAGTACGGGAATCTGCATTGGGGATGAATAATTGAACTGCTTCATCAAAGCCGGAGCAATGCGCTCGGCGTATTCCTTCTTAAGGCTTGCTGTACTACTCATTACTTGATCTCCTCTCCTGATTTTTTAGCATAACGGACAGACTTGCCTTCTTCATTCTTGCGTCTGCCGATTCGTGTCGGTTTTCCGGTCTTCGGATCTATGACGTTCAAATTGGATATATGGATCGGGGCCTCAACTTTGATGATGCCACCTTGAGGATGCTGCGCACTGGGTTTCTGCCCTTTGGAAACCATATTAAGCCCTTCGACAACGGCACGCTGCTTGTCTACGAACACTTTCAGGACCTTGCCGGTCTTGCCTTTGTCCTCACCAGCGTTTACGTACACCGTGTCACCTTTTCTAATATGTAATTTACTCATTACTCTTGTTTTATTAGATTATAGAACTTCAGGTGCCAAAGAAACAACTTTCATATTCACTGCACGCAACTCACGGGCAACGGGACCGAAGATACGGCTTCCACGCAGCTCGCCTGCATTGTTCAGCAGAACGCAGGCATTATCATCAAAGCGAATATATGAACCGTCAGCACGACGGATTTCCTTTTTGGTACGAACTATCAAAGCCTTGGAAACGGCACCTTTCTTAATGTCACTTGAAGGGATGACATTCTTCACAGACACAACGATGATATCGCCAACAGAAGCGTAGCGACGACGAGTACCGCCCAATACACGAATGCACAAGGCCTCGCGAGCACCGCTATTATCTGCCACAGTTAATCTTGATTCAGCCTGTATCATATTATTTAGCCCTTTCTACAATTTCAATTACTCTCCAACGTTTCGTTTTGCTCAGCGGACGAGTTTCCATGATCTGCACCGTATCACCGACGTTGCAGTCATTCTTCTCGTCATGAACATGGTACTTCTTCGTCTTGGAAACGAATTTACCATAAATCGGGTGCTTTTCCTTGAACTTGGCAGCAACAACTATGGTCTTATCCATTTTATTGCTAATGACCACACCCTGTCGAGTCTTTCTTAATTTTCTAGCTTCCATTTGGACCATAATTATTTTTTAAGTTCCAGCTCACGCTGCACCGTTTTCATTTGGGCAATCATGCGACGCTGAGTCTTAATCTGAGCAGGATTCTCCAGGGGAGAAATGCTGTGGTTAAGCAGCATCTGCCGATATTTAGCCTCTTCGGCGTCGATACGCTCTGCCAATTCATTAGCGGGGATCTCTCTAATTTCTGCTATTTTCATAATCAGGCATTTTTATCGTAATCGCGTCGAACAATAAATTTAGTGGTCACTGGTAATTTCTGCGCAGCCAAGCGAAGCGCTTCCTTTGCCACGTCAAAAGGCACACCGTCGATTTCAAAAATAATGCGGCCCGGAGTAATGGGGAATACATAACCCACGGGATCACCCTTACCTTTACCCATTCGGACATCGGCCGGCTTCTTCGTGATGGGTTTGTCCGGGAAAATGCGAATCCAGCTCTGACCCTCACGCTGCATGTAACGCGTCATGGCCACACGGGCTGCCTCAATCTGACGGCCGGTAAGCCAGTGCGTCTCCAGGCTCTTGATACCAAAACTTCCGAAAGCAAGCTGGTGACCGCGCTGAGCGTTGCCCTTGCAACGACCTTTTTGCGGTCTTCTATATTTGGTTCTTTTCGGTTGTAACATAATACTCTCTTCTCAATGATTAACGGTTGTTGTTTCTCTTACCACGGAACTTACGGCCGTTGTTACCATAGTTGCCACCACGACTTGCCTCCTTCTCGGCAGTGAAGTTGGGCGCCAGGTCACGTTTCCCGTAAACCTCGCCGCGGCAAATCCAGACCTTGATGCCAAGCAGGCCGACCTTCGTCAAAGCCTCCGTCTGGCAATAATCTATATCTGCGCGGAACGTATGGAGCGGCGTACGTCCTTCCTTATACATCTCCTTACGAGCCATTTCCGCACCGTTCAGACGACCACTGATCTGGATCTTAATACCCTCAGCTCCTGCATGCATCGTGTTGGAGATAGCCATCTTAATGGCACGGCGGTAAGCAATCTTACCTTCTACCTGACGAGCAATGCTCTTCCCTACGATAGTAGCGTCTAAATCGGGCTTCTTAACCTCGAAGATGTTGATCTGAACGTCCTTGTCCGTGATTTTCTTCAACTCTTCCTTCAGTTTGTCAACTTCCTGGCCACCTTTACCAATGATAAGGCCCGGACGCGAGGTGCAAACAGTGATGGTAATCAGTTTGGGAGTACGTTCAATAACGATACGCGACACGCTCGCCTTAGCCAGGCGCGCATCAAGGTATTTACGGATTTTGCTATCTTCGAGCAAATTGTCACCGAAGTTGGAACCACCGTACCAGTTAGAATCCCAACCACGAATGATACCCAAACGATTACTAATTGGATTTACTTTTTGTCCCATACGTCTTTCAATTAATCATTAGTTTTGGTGCCTACAAACAACGTCACGTGGTTAGAGCGCTTACGAATTCGATAACCACGACCCTGGGGCGCGGGACGCATACGCTTCAGCGTTGTGCCTTCGTCGACAAAGATTTTCGTTATATACAATTCGCCATCCTCTGCCTTGCGCTCATTCTTCTGCTCCCAGTTGGCAATAGCGGAGCGCAACAGTTTCTCTACGTCGGCCGAAGCAGCCTTCTTCGAGAATCTGAGCGTACCGAGGGCACGGTTCACCTCCATACCGCGAACCAAGTCAACGACGTAGCGCATTTTTCGCGGAGACGAGGGAACATTTCGCAATTTAGCAAAATATTGAGTTTTGCGGGCTTCCTTTCTTTTTTCAGCCGCTAATCTTTTTCTTGCTCCCATTATGATATTCTTGTTTTATTTAATGGTTATGCCTGCTTATTTTTTCTTGTTGCCAGCATGGCCACCGAATCTACGCGTAGGAGCGAACTCACCGAGCTTGTGTCCTACCATATTCTCGGTTACATAAACAGGGATAAATTTATTTCCGTTATGCACTGCGATCGTGTGCCCAACAAAGTCAGGCGAAATCATTGAAGCACGTGCCCAAGTCTTGACCACGTTTTTCTTGCCACTCTCGTTCATGGCAAGAATCTTCTTCTCCAAGGAAACAGCGATATACGGACCTTTCTTTAATGAACGACTCATATATGTATTCTTTTAATGCTTACTTTTTACGCCTTTCAATGATATACTTGCTGGACTGCTTCTTCGGAGCTCTGGTCTTCAAGCCCTTAGCATACAAGCCCTTGCGCGAACGCGGGTGTCCACCGGACTGACGGCCTTCGCCACCACCCATCGGGTGATCCACAGGGTTCATGACAACACCACGGTTGTGCGGGCGACGGCCCAACCAGCGCGAACGGCCGGCCTTACCGGAGCTCTCCAAAGCGTGATCGGAATTACCTACGCTACCAATCGTGGCGCGGCAAGCACTAAGAATCTTACGAGTTTCACCTGAGGGCAATTTGATTACGCAGTAATTGCCTTCTCGCGAAGTCAACTGAGCGAAATTACCCGCAGAACGTACCAGAAGGGCGCCCTGACCGGGACGCAACTCAATGTTGTGAATGACCGTACCGACGGGGATGTACTGCAGCGGAAGCGTATTGCCGACTTCAGGAGCTGCATCCTTACCCGACATCAAGCGGTCACCCACCTTCAGGCCGTTGGGAGCAATGATATAACGTTTTTCACCGTCAGCATAAAACAACAAAGCGATACGAGCCGAACGGTTCGGATCATATTCAATGGTTTTAACTGTAGCGGGAACACCATCCTTCTCTCGCTTAAAGTCGATGAAACGGAACTTTCTCTTGTGGCCGCCGCCAATATAGCGCATCGTCATCTTACCGACGTTGTTACGACCACCTGTAGCACGTTTCCCATAAACGAGGGATTTTTCTGGTACGGATGCAGTAATTTCTTCGAACGTACCAATAATCTTGTGTCTCTGCCCCGGTGTTGAGGGCTTAAATTTACGTACTGCCATCTCTTATTTAGATATTGCTATAAAAATCAATGGTATCACCTTCCTTCAAGGTAACGATAGCCTTCTTGAACGCATTCGTACGACCACGAAGAAGTCCGGCCTTCGTATAACGGGACTTGTTCTTACCGGCATAGCGCATCGTGTTTACGCTTACCACCGTCACGTTGTACAGCTCCTCGACTTCGCTTTTAATCTGCAGCTTATTCGCTTCAGGACGGACAACAAAACCGTATTTGTTTTCCTTCTCCGTGATGCGCGTCATTTTTTCCGTAACCAACGGTTTTATGATAAATGCCATATTCTACGCCGATTCTTTATTTGTTTAAGACTTCTTCAATTTTTGCAAGCGCATTTTCAGTCACTATCATAACTCCGGCATTCAACACGCCATACGTGTTAATGTCCGAAGCGACAGCGACTTTCGCACGTTTCAGATTACGAGCTGACAAATATACATTATTGTCGGCACTGGGCAAAACCATCAGCACCTTTTTGTCGCCCACCTTAAGATTATTTACGATTTCAGCGAAGGATTTGGTCTTTGGTGCTGACAATTCAAAGTCTTCTACCACGATGAGGGCATTCTCCTGCACCTTGTAGCTCAGCGCGCTACGACGTGCCAGATTCGTCACCTTCTTGTTGAGTTTGATGCTATAATCGCGGGGCGTAGGACCGAATACGCGGGCACCGCCGACGAGCAGCGGAGAGTTGATATCACCGCGACGGGCGCCGCCGCCACCTTTCTGGCGACCCAGCTTACGAGTAGAACCGCTAATTTCGCTTCTCTCCTTTGCCTTGGCCGTACCCTGGCGCTGAGCCGCGAGGAAACGCTTCACGTCAAGGTAGATAACGTGGTCATTGGGCTCGATGCCGAAAACGGATTCGTTCAACGCGACCTTTCTGCCAGTATCCTCTCCTTTTATATTAAATACACTAACTTCCATTATTTCTCAATTATAACGATTGAACCATTGCACCCTGCTACGGAACCCTTGATGAGGAGCAAATTGTGCTCGGGAATCACCTTCAGGACTTTCAAATTCTGGGTTGTCACTCTGTCACCGCCCATTTGTCCTCCCATGCGTAAGCCCTTGAAGACTTTTGCGGGATAAGAACATGCGCCGATAGAACCGGGCTTGCGAAGACGGTCATCCTGACCGTGAGTGGACTGACCGACACCACCGAATCCGTGACGCTTCACAACGCCCTGGAAACCCTTACCCTTCGAGCGGCCGACAACGTCCACGTAGTCCGTGTTGTTGAAGAGCTCGACGGTAACCGTGTCGCCTAAGTTCAATTCCTGCTCAAACCCTGTGAACTCGGCCAAGTGGCGCTTGGGGGTCACACCAGCCTTCTTGAAGTGTCCCATCAAAGGAGCGGAAACGTTCTTCTCCTTTGCATCTTCAAAGCCCAGCTGCACGGCAGCGTAGCCGTCTTTCTCGACACTTTTAATCTGAGTAACCACACAAGGACCTGCTTCGATAACAGTGCACGGCACGTTCTTGCCGTCGGCACTGAAAACGGATGTCATTCCGATTTTCTTTCCTAATAATCCTGGCATTTCAGTTTGGTTTTATAATAAAATGATTGTAATTGTGAGCGAATACTACACTTTGATTTCTACTTCTACGCCACAGGGCAACTCGAGCTTCATCAGCGCGTCTACCGTTTTGGCGGTGGAGCTGTAGATGTCAATCAGACGCTTGTACGAAGAGATTTCAAACTGCTCGCGCGCCTTCTTGTTAACGAACGTACTGCGGTTCACGGTTACGATGCGCTTGCGCGTGGGGAGAGGAATAGGACCGCTCACGATGGCGCCCGTGGCCTTCACGTTCTTCACGATCTTCTCAGCAGACTTTTCTACGAGAGTGTGATCGTAGGATTTCAGTTTAATCCGAATTTTTTGACTCATAATTTTACGGTTAAACCGTCAGGGTTGGACGGGCTAAGAGTCATTCGTTAGCCCGTCTCCCATCCGGCATTGATTGTTTAATAAAATCTTCTCTTTTTACTTGATCAGATCTACGCGACCCTTCACTTCTTCCAGCACAGCCTTGGCAATCGAGCTGGATACGGGAGCGTGGTGGTCATACTGCATGGACGACGTAGCACGACCGGACGTAATCGTACGCAAGGCCGTCACGTAGCCGAACATCTCGGCCAGGGGCACCATGGCCTTCACGATACGGGCACCCGAACGGCTGCTCTCCATACCTTCTACCTGGCCGCGGCGCTTGTTCAAGTCGCCGATGACGTCACCCATGTTCTCTTCCGGCGTAACGACCTCGAGCTTCATGATCGGCTCCATCAGCACGGGACCGGCCTGGGCGCAAGCGTTCTTGTAAGCCTGCATGGCAGCGATTTCAAAGGACAACTGGTCAGAGTCCACCGGGTGGAAAGAACCGTCGAGCAGTTCCACCTTCAGGCTGTCCAGGGGATAACCGCCCAGCACACCGCTCTTCATGGCGTTCTCGAAGCCCTTCTGTACGGAGGGAATGAATTCCTTGGGAATGTTACCGCCCGTCACCTTGTTGACAAACTGCAGGCCGCCTTCCTTAAAGTCCTCGTCTACCGGACCTACGTTGACGATGATGTCGGCAAACTTACCGCGACCACCCGACTGCTTCTTGTAGACCTCGCGCAGGTTGACCGTCTTCGTGATGGCCTCCTTATAATTTACCTGAGGCTTACCCTGGTTGCACTCAACCTTGAACTCGCGCTTCAGACGGTCCAGGATGATGTCGAGGTGCAACTCGCCCATACCGGAAATCACCGTCTGGCCGGTCTGCTCGTCCGTGCGCACCGTGAAGGTAGGATCCTCCTCGGCCAACTTGGCCAGACCGTTGGACAGCTTGTCCAGGTCTTTCTGCGTCTTCGGTTCTACGGCGATACCAATCACGGGTTCGGGGAAGTCCATGGACTCGAGTACGATGGGTGCGTCCTCGTCGCAGAGCGTATCGCCCGTGCGGATGTCCTTGAAACCTACGCCGGCGCCGATGTCACCTGCAGAAATCTCGTCTACGGGATTCTGGTGGTTGGAGTGCATCTGGAACAGGCGGGATACGCGTTCGCGCTTGCCGGAGCGGACATTATAAATATAGGAGCCGGCCGTAATCTTGCCGGAGTAAACGCGGAAGAAGGTCAAACGGCCTACGTACGGGTCCGTGGCAATCTTGAACGCCAGGGCTGCGGTCTTCTCGTCCTCGCTCGGCTTGCGGTCTTCCTCCTCGCCCGTCGTCGGGTTCGTACCCACGATGTTCGGCGTGTCGAGCGGAGAGGGCAGGAACATACAAACGTAGTCCAACAGCGTCTGCACGCCCTTGTTCTTGAACGAAGAACCGCAGGTCATCGGCACGATGTCCATGGAAAGCGTACCCTTACGGATGGCGGCGATGATTTCGTCCTCGGTAATCGTGGAGGGATCATCGAAATACTTCTCCATCAGCTTCTCGTCGCACTCGGCCGCCGTCTCCAGCAGCTTCGATCGCCACTCGTCGCATTCAGCCTGCAGTTCGGCAGGGATGTCGTCAACCTCGTACTCAGCACCGAGGGTTTCGTCGTGCCAATAGATGGCCTTCATCTTAATCAGGTCAACGATACCCTTGAAACGCTCCTCAGCACCGATAGGTACGGAGATCACACAGGGGTGAGCACCGAGGACCGCCTTCATCTGGCGAACCACTTCAAAGAAGTCGGCACCCGAGCGGTCCATCTTGTTCACGTAGCCGATACGCGGCACGTTATACTTGTCTGCCTGACGCCAAACCGTTTCAGACTGAGGCTCCACGCCGCCCACTGCACAGTAGGTAGCGACAGCGCCGTCGAGCACACGCAGGGAGCGTTCTACCTCGGCAGTAAAGTCCACGTGTCCCGGAGTATCAATCAAGTTGATCTTGTACTGATTTCCGTTCCAATTCCAATACGTCGTCGTGGCGGCCGAAGTAATCGTGATACCACGTTCCTGCTCCTGCGCCATCCAGTCCATCGTAGCACCGCCGTCGTGAACCTCGCCGAGCTTGTGCGTTTTACCGGTGTAGAAAAGGATGCGCTCCGAAGTCGTTGTCTTACCGGCATCAATGTGCGCCATGATACCGATGTTGCGCGTCAAGTGTAAGTCGTGCTTAGCCATAATATGTATTTATCCTCCTTATCTGCTTGTTAGAATCTAAAGTGAGCGAAGGCACGGTTGGCCTCGGCCATACGGTGCATGTCCTCCTTACGTTTGAAAGCGCCACCCTGCTCGTTATAGGCGTCCATGATTTCGGCAGCCAGCTTGTCGGCCATCGTCTTGCCGCCGCGCTTGCGGGCATAGTTGATAAGGTTCTTCATGGAAACCGACTCCTTACGGGAGGGACGGATTTCCGTCGGCACCTGGAAGGTGGCACCACCGATACGGCGGCTCTTCACTTCGACCTGGGGCGTCACTTTTTCCAAAGCCGTCTTCCAGATGTCGAGGGCGGACTTCTCCTCGTCCTTCATCTTCTCGCCCACGATTTCCAGTGCCTTGTAGAAGATCTGGTAAGAAACGTTCTTCTTACCGTCATACATCAAGTGGTTTACAAACTTGGAGACCTTCTGATCCCCGAAAACAGGATCCGGAAGGATCACTCTCTTCTTTGGTTTTGCTTTTCTCATTTTACTATTTTGGACTTGATTCAAGGCTGCTTACTTCGTTCTTCAACCTCCCCGTCGGGAAATTTACTCAACCCGTAGCCAACCAAAATTTTTAACTCTCTTACTTCTTTCCAGCCTTAGGACGCTTGGCGCCATACTTGGAACGACGCTGCGTGCGGTTAGCCACGCCGGCCGTATCCAACGTACCGCGGACAATGTGATAACGCACACCCGGAAGGTCCTTCACACGGCCACCTCTCACCAATACGATGGAGTGCTCCTGCAGGTTGTGGCCTTCGCCGGGGATATAGGAGTTCACCTCCTTCGAGTTCGTCAGACGAACACGAGCCACCTTACGCATAGCGGAATTAGGCTTCTTCGGCGTTGTTGTGTACACGCGCACGCACACACCGCGGCGCTGAGGACAAGAATCCAGCGCGGGCGACTTGCTCTTGTCGACCGTCACGCGTCTTCCCTTTCTAACTAATTGCTCAATAGTAGGCATTGCTTTGATATTTAATTTGTTATATATTATGTTTTTTCTTTTTTCCGCTTTGAGAAAGGGGCATACTACTCCTTTTGGCCTGCAAAGTTACAAGTTTATCTTCAAATAAGCAAGATTTTCAGGCACTTATTATTTTCCCCTTGAGAATTTCTCACAGACCGGCGGGAGCAGACGGGGCCACAGGCCGCCGTTTGTCACAAATTTATACTTTGCCGAGGCGGCCCGGCCGAGGCCTCCGTTCCGCTTTCTCCGCCGCTGCCGGCGGGTGCCCGGCCGGGGTGCCGACGGCGCTCCGGGCGACGGTCCGTCCCGCCGGCACTCCTATATTATATATGTGCGGCCGCCTCCGCGGCGGGGACCGGGCGGGGAGCGTCCGGCCCGCCGGCAGGCCACGCCGCCCGCTGCGCCGCCCTATCCGACAATCCGGACATTATCCAGTCCTTTCCCGTTACCGCATTTCCCTCCAAAACAACTTACTTTGCAATTCAGACAACTCTACCGACATGAACCATACCATCGTTAGCGGCGACCTCAACGCCGTCAAGTCAAGAAACGTAGCCGTCTACTGCGACGACCGCATCGCCTTTCTGAAAGAACTGCCCGACATCGAGTCCGGCCATTTCGTCAAGCTGGAGGAGTACACCGTACTGCTCTGCCTGAAGGGCCACGTCTCGTTCAGCATCGACGACAGGACGTACTCCCTCGGCCCGAACGACCTGCTCATCTGCCACCCCGGCCACATCCTCGGAAAGAATTCGACCAGCGAGGATTTCGACGTGCGCAGCATCTGCCTGTCGAAGGCCTACACGCAAAGCATGGTCGGCATTGGCCCCCGCAATGCGTGGAAGCTGATTCTGTTTCTCGAGCAAACGCCCATACTCCACCTCGACCCCGACGACGTCCACACCTTCTGCCTCTACTACGACCTCATCCTTTCCCGCATCACCAAGCGGCTGCGCAACTATCAGAAGGAGCTGCTCGACAATCTGCTGCGCGCCTTCCACTACGAGTTCCGCGAGGTCCTGGAGCGTTTCGTACAGACCCAGAACAGCAACGGGAAGTCCATAGACAAGGTGTTCCTCACCTTTATCGAACTGCTCGCCTCCACCTATCCCAAGCCCCGCTCGGTCGCCTTCTACGCCGACCGCCTCTGCATCACGGGCAAGTACCTCTCCAGCGTGTGCAAGAATGCCTGCGGCCGCACCGCCACCGAACTGATCAATCACTACGTGGTCAACGACATCAAGGTCCTGCTCCGTCAGTCGGACAAGAGCATCAAGGAAATTGCCTGCGAACTGCAATTCCCCAACCTCTCCTTCTTCGGCCACTACGTCAAGAAGTTTCTGGGCCGCTCGCCCCGGGAGTACCGCGCCGCGCTTCGCTGATTTTCTGCCACGGAGCACAAAAATCCCGTTCGTCCGTAGAGTTCTGTCAACAGCCGCCTCCGTTTTTGTATCACGGAAGCAGGTTTCCGTGCGGGCCCGTCGTAGAAAAGCCCGCTTTTCCTTGCCTCGTCGCTCGCCTTTCACTATTTTTGTTTCACGAAAACAGGAGGCGGCTCGGGCAAGTCATGGAAAAGCAAGACTTTTCCTTGCCTCGTCGCTCGCCTTTCACTATTTTTGCACCGCGAAAAAGCCGGCGGCCCGCTGCCGGAAGTGGCGGCGGCCGTCCGCGCCCGCTCCGGCCCGCCCTCCGGGCCCGCGTGCGGAGCGCTGCCCCAGGCCCGCCGGCCGCCGGCTTTTTCCGCCCGTTTCTATTATCAACCCTTTTTTACAGACAAACTAAGCACATGAACAAAATCAGAGCTGCCATCGTCGGCTATGGTAACATCGGCCGCTACACGCTTCAGGCCCTTCAGGCGGCCCCCGACTTTGAAATCGCCGGCATCGTGCGCCGCAACGGCGCGGCCAACCGCCCGGCCGAGCTGGCCGACTACCCTGTCGTCCAGGACATTCGCGAACTGGACCGCGTCGACGTGGCCATCCTCGCCACCCCCACGCGCAGCGTCGAGAGCTACGCCCGCGACATCCTGGCCTTGGGCATCAACACCGTCGACAGCTTCGACATCCACACCGACATCGTCCGCCTGCGCCGCAGCCTCGGCGAGAGCGCCCGGGCCGGTAAGGCCGTCAGCATCATCTCGGCCGGCTGGGACCCGGGGAGCGACTCCGTAGTGCGCGCCCTGCTCCAGGCCATCGCGCCCAAGGGCCTCACTTATACCAACTTCGGTCCCGGCATGTCCATGGGCCATACCGTGGCCGTCAAGGCCATTGACGGCGTGAAGGCCGCCCTGTCCATGACCATCCCCACCGGCACGGGCATCCACCGCCGCATGGTCTACGTCGAACTGGAAGCGGGCTACGCCTTCGACCAGGTGGCCGCCGCCATCAAGGCCGACCCCTACTTCGTACACGACGAGACCCACGTCATCCAGGTTCCCTGCGTGGACGACGTCATCGACATGGGCCACGGCGTACACCTGACGCGCAAGGGCGTCAGCGGCCAGACGCAAAACCAGCTCTTCGAGTTCAACATGCGCATCAACAATCCGGCGCTCACCGGCCAGGTGCTCGTTTGCGTGGCCCGCGCCTCCATGCGCCAGCAGCCGGGCTGCTACACGATGATCGAGATTCCCGTCATCGACCTCCTGCCCGGCGACCGCGAAGCCCTCATCGGCGCGCTCGTCTGAATCGGGGCCCCGCCCCTCCCCCGGCCGGCCGCA
>OHFP01000469.1_pt1 | contig 21542 bp, 24 predicted proteins | sample 1567591 | NCBI WGS metagenome assembly OHFP01 (sample SAMEA3879547, study PRJEB24766) | human gut metagenome | biome: human-associated habitat; feature: feces | place: USA | collected 1985/1987 | reverse complement strand
GGTCGCCTGCCAAAAAGTAAAACGCGATGATAAGCACCGCGTACACGGCAAAACAAAGCGCAAACACGCGCTTCAAATCAAATTGCGGCTTGTCTTTTGCTAAAGTCATAGTGAGATCCCTTACTGTTTTGATTTACCATCCCGCGCTGACCTCCTCCATCTCCAGCTGCCGCTCGTAGGCCTGCTGAACGAGGAGGTCGAAGTTGGCTTCTATGGCCGCCACGGCGGTCTTGTGCAGCTGGCGCAATGCGCGGACGTTGGCTTTCTCGACGGGTATCCGTGCGTCCTGTCCCAGCTTTTGGATATACACGCTCACCTGTGTACGCATCAGCGGTGAGCCGTTCTTCTGCGTGAAGATCGTGCCGGTCAGACGTCCGTTTTGCTTGGCGTACGCCAGCAGGTCGGTTTGCAGGCCCTCCGGAAACCGGACGATCTCCCGTCCTTTCACCAGCCGACCGGCCTCTGCGGCCTCCACCGTCACCAGCGGCAGGTCAGACACGGACAAGCCCGTGGTGGCAAACAGCTTCGCCAGCACGTAGCCCCGCCGATCCTTCAGCACCTTCGCCGTTTGCAGCATCCGCAGGTACTCCTGCCGCGTCAGCTCCGGGGCTTCGAACTGGGGAGGGCGAAGCTGCCGGTCTACCTGAAATTCTCGGCAATCCATAGCTTCTAACAGCGCGCTCACAGTGGAGACTCTGCAATTCACCGTCCGGACGGCAAAGCCCTCCGTCAGCAGCTGCTCACGCCATGCGGATAATGAGTCCTTCGCAAGAACGCCATCCGGTAAAAAAGCGAGGAATTGCCGCAGGACAGTCTCACAGAGATGCAAACTTGCCTCCGCACGACCCTCTGCGCGCAGGATGGACACATAGGCCGTGATCACGTCCTCCGTCAGCGTCACGGATGATGCACTGCGATGGAAAAGTGCCGGGTCGATCTTCGCGCTGTTTGCTCTTCTCCGTGCCATAATTGCTCCGTTCATGACATAATTATCAATTCGACGAGGCACTGACAAAATGCTCAGTATGCCGCCAAAATTCCAACGATAGGGTATCACATTTAAGGACTAAAGTCAAGCAAACGCAACAATTTCACACGATAAGGCAGAGCCGTTCCATTACATTTTGAACCGGCTCTTCCAATTATATTCATTTACGCCTCGCAGCCTCGGCTGCGGGGCGTTGCTATTCCACAGCTTCCTCCAATTAGAAACGAAACAATAATTATGCCCACCCGCTGAGCAGACCGAGGCTGTCCAGCTGGCGGGCACTTTCTTTTGCCGTGGACAACAGGTAGATGCGGGTCGTCTCGATGCTGCTGTGTCCCAGCACGTCCGCCAGCCGTACCACATCCCGGCAGGCGGCGTAAAACGTCCGGGCGAATAGCCCCCGCAGGTTGTGAGGGAACACCTTGCTCCGCGCCACCTTTGCCGCCTCGCACAGCATTTTCATCTCCGCCCAGACGAATTTCCGGGACAGCCCGTTTCCCTTTTTCGTCAGGAATATCTGCCCGCGGACAATGCCGCGCTTTTTGGCGTATTTCAGCAGCTTGCGGCACAGCTTTGTGGGCAGCAGAATGGTTCTTATTTTGCCCTTCAGTGCGATTTCCGCCACGCCGTTTTGTGCTGCTTCCACGGTGATGTATTGCAGCTCGCTGACACGGATACCCGTGGCGCAGAGGGTTTCCAATAGAAGCAGCAGCCGCACGTCGCCTCGCACCTGAGCGGCGTCCAGCAGCCGCTGGTATTCGGCGCGAGTCAGCTCCCGTTCCGATTTGCGGAACATCTGCCGCTGGAGCCGCAAATACCGCACCTTGCAATCCTCCCGCCCCATGCAAACGAGCAGCTTGTTCACCGCCGCCAGCATGGCGTTGACGCTGACGGGGCGGTAGCCCTGCTCCAGCAGCTGCGCCTTCCACGCCGCCGCCAGCTCCTTCGTCACTGCGCGGCCGTCCAGCCACGCGGCGAACCGCCTCGCCGTCCTCAGGTAAGATTCAATGGTAGAATCCTCCCGTTCCTCCCGCCGCAGATACCCCGCAAACCGCGCCAATTCCTTCTCCGTGATCTCCAATTTCTTCCGCATGATGCGCTACGCCTCCCGGTCGTTTTTGAGTATTGTAGCAGGCGGCAAGCGATGTAACAACCAATCCGGGGTCAGCTCACGATCCCATCCCCCTCATATTCCAGCCGCCGTCCCTGCCGAATACGGTATTTCCTGCCCGCAAACGGCGGCAGATAGTCCTACTATCCAGACGAACAGCCTGTATGGCGGCATGGTCTTCAGAATTGCAAGCTCACAGGATAGCTTTCCCGTTATGGGTTTGCGTTTACCCTCGGTTTTCCAACAATCTTTCCAACAAACACCCTAAATCCACGCAAAGCACCCCGGTATGTAATAAAACGCACTAAAACAAGGAGAACCTCCAATCCCTTGCAGCACAAGGGATTGGAGGTTCTTTCCCGGCATGAATGGGTACGCCGCAAAAGCAGCCACGGCTTTTTGGTAAGGATGAGGTCGGCGGTTCGAATCCGCCCAGCAGCTCCAACATTTACCGCTTGAATCTCGAGATTTAAGCGGTTTTTGTTTTGCTTTTGCAACTTTTTGTGGCATTTGACAAAATCGACGGATGACGGATCTTTTAGAAAAACCGACACAAAACCGACACCGACATACAAAAATAAGCCGGGCAGGAGTTATCCCTGTCCGGCTTTTTTGATTGCTTCTTGTGTGATCGCGGCGGCTCGTTTCATACTTTCTTGATCTGCATGTGTATACATTCTCAGCGTAACCGCCTTGTCGCTGTGTCCCAGTACCTCCGAAACACTTGCTACATCAGCACCGTTGGTAATGGCAATACTGGCGAAGGTATGGCGCAGCTTGTGCGGATGCAGATCGGGTATATCGCTGCGCTCGGAGATCTTTTTCAGGTAGCGCGTGGGGCTTTGCGGGTGCATCGGCTCCGGGCTGCCCTCCTTCGTGAACACAAAAGTGCTCACCGCTTTCTTTGCCTGCTCTATGCGGAGTTGACGCAGGAGAGCCATCGTGTCATCGCTTGCATAGACAACGCGAATACGTCCGCTTTTGGGCGTGTCAAGATAGACACCTTTCGCCGCTGTATAGCAAAGGTTTCCGGCAATCCGGATCTCGCCTGTTTTGAAATTTACATTTTGCCATTTGAGAGCGCAGCACTCACCCCGGCGGATGCCGGTATCAATCAGAAGTCGTATTAACGCCTGCCACTTCAAGGGTTCATCCTTTAGCGTGGCCAGTAGCCGTTTTACTTCCTCTGCTGTGTATGCCGCCGGCTCTGATGCCTTCACTTCATCCTTGCGAGGTTTCGGGCGTTCCACTTTATCCATGGGGTTCCGGTCGATCATATCACCGAGATATGCCATCTTGAACAGCGTGTGCAGAATAGTGTATGTTTTGATGACAGTAGCGTGCGCCTTGCCCTGCGCCTGAATATCCAACAGCAGCGCAGTGATTTGCGCCGGTGTGATTTCTGGCATTTTCATATCACCCAGGGCGGGGTAGATTCGCCGGTCAAGGCAATTCTGGTAGCCGGAGCGTCCGTTTTCGCTCATTGTGACGGCCTTCGCAGGCATGAACACCCGCTCCCCATACTGACGCAGGGTCAGTATCTTGGCCGCTTCCGCCGCCTGTTGAGCGGCCTTTGCCGCGGCTTCTGCGGCTTCCCGTGCGTCCTTCTCATGCTGCTCCGCGCGGCTTATGGCCTCACCTGTATCACACTGGCGCTCAAACTCTGCCGACACAGCGGCAAGCTCGCGCTCGATGGCCTTTTTGCTCCAGCCCTCCGGCGCGTACCATCGGCGGGTCAGGCGGGATTTACCACGACCACGGCTGACGCTGATCTCATAGAACACCTTGCCGGATTTGGTTGTCATTTTCCGGGTAGACGGCATATCAGGTCGCCTCTTTCTTCGTTTTTCTCGTAACCTTCTTCTGTACGCCTTTCAACGACTGCAAATAGGCTTCTTCCACAGGTGACAGGTTATCTTGCAAGTACTTCTTGTATTCGGCTTTTGCCTTCTCCATCGCCTGTGCGTGGGATACACGTCCAGGGCCGTCCAACAGCTTTTCGCCTGTAGAGGAGAGGATCGCGTCCAGTTGTTGAATATAGTCCTTCATGTGCATGGGATTGCGCCGCATGGCCTGTATTTCCGCAAAATCAAAATATCCGGATACCAGATTATTCAAAATCTTCAACTCGTCGCTGTTTAAGTAGTTCTTGGCGATACCGATATCTTTCGCCGTGGGAAAGTCACCGGGAAAAGACTTCATCCCCATAAACGGCTTTGTGGCGTCTGCACGGTCATATACGACCTCCGCAGCGGTATGGCCGTGGGCTGCATAGTGCAGCTTATTCTGCACGATCTTGAAAAACAGAACGGATTCCTGACTTTTGGGATCATAGTCTACGCTGGTGGCGTACAGATCCAGCACCTGACGGTACAAGACTTTTTCGGACGACCGAATATCGCGGATGCGGTCAAGCAATTCTTTCCAGTAATTGCCGCCGCCCAACTGCTTCAGGCGGTCATCGTCCATGGCAAAGCCCTTTATCATGTATTCCTTCAGGCGCTCCGTGGCCCACCGGCGGAATTGGGTGCCCCGAATAGACTTGACCCTGTAACCGACAGAGATAATCACATCCAGATTGTAGTAATCGACTTGGTAGGTCTTTCCGTCTGCTGCAGTTGTTGCAAATTTTGCAACAACTGATTCTCTCTCCAATTCTCCTTCGTCAAAGAGGTTCTTGATATGCCTGGAGATAGTGGACTTGTCACGATCAAACAGTGCGGCCATCTGATCGAGAGTAAGCCACACTGTTTCGTTGTCGATTTTTACATCAATATGCGTCAGGCCATCTTCAGACTGATAGATGATAATTTCGCTTTTATTCTCGTCCATATATTTACCCCTGTCTTGCTCCATGCTTCGGCATGGGGCTTTGTTTTTTTGTATCGCGTTATTGCGGGTCGGTGTCAGTGTTGGAGCTGGCGGCCTTTTGCACTTTTCTTTCCTTAATGGCGCGTATCTGCGCCGCAACCTCAGCCGCATTTTGTTGATCAATTTTATATGCATCGGCGGACAATGCAGCAAAATCCTCAGCAATTTTTGTCGCATATCGTTGAGCATTGAATATTGCTATATCGTGACTTGTCTGCTGTGCAGCTTTAAGCTCGTTTTCTACATCGCGGTGCCAAAAACAAGCCACGCCCTTTTTACCAGCGTTCAGCCTTTCAAGTTCAATGAGTCTCTCAAAATCCGTAGGATAAAAACTCCATCTCAGGCAGTCGCCGAGGGCTCGGATAAAATCAACAAAGTACTCTGAGCACAGAAACCGATCCAGCGCCCATCGCGGATCATGTGTTGACTGCTTGGAGTTTTCAGATTCTTTTTTTTCGATTCTACAGATCGCCAGAACAGCTTCCTCGGACAAGCCGAGCCTATTGCATATGCCCCGTATCTTTACGTTTGGACTTTTAACATTCGTTCTACCCAAAAGAAAATCTGTAGAAACACCGAAAAAATCCGCATATTTGATCAAAGTTTCATGTGACATTGGGCGTCGGCCATTTTCATGGGAATCAATGGTTTTGTAGTTTATCCCAATGGCAGCCGCAAAACTCCTCTGGGTTTTATATCCAGCATCTTCGCGCAGCGCAATGTATCTATCAGCCAACTCACGTAATGTCATCGCAATTCAAACTCCTGTAGATTTTTAGCAATCGGATTCAAATAAATCTCCGACTTGTGGTAACTAGGTCTTTCTCAAAAATGTATGATAAAGTTGTAGACAACAGCAACAACGTCTACAACAATATAGTACAGCACAGGCAGACCGCTGTCAAGTCGAATTTGAAAGGAGGATTGACAGATGAATAACCAAGATATTCGTCAGGCATTGGTTGAGGCCGGTTTCAAGCACTGGGAACTGGCCGAGGCGCTGGGCATCTATGAGGGAAATCTGTCCCGTAAGCTCCGGCGGGAGCTACCCAGTGAGCAGAAGGAACATATTTTCCGAACCATTGAGCGGATGAAGGAGTACCGCAGTGAAAGGAGTGAGCAAAAGTGAGCGCATCCACACCCTATCAGAAGATTCCTGATGCCTGCCGCAGCACCGGACTTAGCCAATACTATTTGCGGAAAGGCTGCAAAGATGGGTCTGTGCCGCACATCAAAAATGGAACTGTGTATCTCGTGGATGTTCCGGCACTGCTGGAAAAGCTGCGCCGCGAGGCCACCGGGCAGATCGGCGGGTGGGCCACAGAAAAAGCGCAAATCATCTAAGGAGGAAAAGCCGTGGCCAGGAAAAAGCGATTCAGCGGCGAAGCAGACCTGAAGCCGTGGCTCACTAACAAGGCGCCAGGGAGCAAAACAAACGGTCGGTTCATTCAGGTCGGCAACTCCCTGTTGATGAATAAGCGCTTTCAGACGCTGAGTGCTGGCGCCAAGTACCTGTACTTGTGTATGGCCATGGAGTGTGGAACTAAAAATGATTTCGCATTTTCAAAGGGGGTCGCTGCGCGGAAATACGGAATCGCCGCCACTTCTTTTGAACGCCACCGGCGAGAGTTGGAGAGCGCAGGCTTTATTTGTCTCTTGGACAGTCTGTCTGAGTCTGAGCCAAAAGCGCAATTTGCCGCGAATCGCTTTCGCTTCAGCTTCGAGAAGTGGCGCGACGGGACGACTCCCCGCAATCCCCCTCCGTGATATCCATAGGTAAGGCCGCCATCTCATACGCCCATACATGGCACCCATATAGGTATACTGCCCCATTTTGGGGTAGGGTTTACGGCGACTATTTACTCACTGGTACCCCATTTTGGGGCGAGGCATCTGTGAAACAGCGAGGAGGGGTACCCCGTTTTGGGACACCAGCGAGGGCAAGGGGTACCCCAAAATGGGGCGCAGACCACGCGCTTCAACACAGTAAAGTTTTTTGTTTTGTGACCATTACAGCCGCATAAGGAGAAGGAGCATAATTATGAACTTTGCATTTTCATCCCCAGCCGAGAATCTGGAGGCGGCCAGCGCCGCGTGGCTGCGCGATTTGGAGGAGCAGGGTTGCTCCCCCCGCACCATCACCGGCTACGCCCTGACCGTTCGAGACTTCATTGAGTGCTTTGCCACTGAGGAAGATAACCCCAGTGCCCCATCTTATGCAGATGTCCTCCTGTGGGCGCAGACCTTTGATGCACGTGGGCTCACCCAGCGGACACGGCAGCAGTATCTTGTCCGCCTCCGCACCTTTTTCACCTGGGCGTGCGAACATGGCTGGTATCAGGTCAACCCAGTCCTGAAACGCCTGCTCCCCGCCCCAAGCGATCTACCACCGAAAGAATATGCCAAACTTGGAAAATGGCAACTCCAGCGGCTTTATACGTTCACTCGTCCCGGCTATGCCCGCACGGTCACCTACCCACGAAATTACGCAATCGTGATCTTGCTCCTAACCACCGACCTGCGTAACAATGAGCTGCTGCACCTGACCCCTGCCGCTCTGCGCTGGTCAGATAATCAGTTTTTTATCAGCTGCAGCAAATCCGGCAGCGTCAGGCGGATGGCTTTCCCGGAACTCGCACAATCCGCCGTGCGGCTCTATCTCGCCAGCGGCATCCGCCCGCAAGATTTACCCGATACCGCGCCGTTATTCGGCACGACCAGCAAAAAGGGCGTTTTCGGCACAAGGGAACGGGACGGCGCATGGACCGCCGGCTCTGCGGAATGGCTTTCCGCCCTCGTCATGCGCCATGTCAAGGCCGTCACCGGCGTCAGCGGCGTGCGCTGCGAGGACTTGAGGCATATTGGCAGAGGCGCGGAGTCCCTGTCTCTGGAGGAGGCTCGCGTCCGGCAAGCGCGCCGAAATGCCTATCTGTTAGAGAGAATAAAAAACCGCCCCTGACCGATGGGGTCAAGGGCGGGTCAATAGGAGCATTATAGGTAGATGGCGGCGCGGAGTTCTTCGATGGGGATATGCAGCTTGCGGCAGGCCTTTTGCAGTTCTCCCAGCGTGAAGTCAAGCGGGTTCTTCTTCCGGCGAAGCAGCGTGTGCGACTTCATCCCCAGTGCCTCAGCCAATTCCTGCTTTTGAATACCTTCCCGCTCCAATGCGCCGTATAGCAGTGCTACGATCTTGTCCTCCGTGGGGTTCTTCGTGTTCAAATATGTCACTCGCGGCATAGTTGTTACTCCTCCCTATGCTCCACCAGATCTCCCGGCTGGCATTTTAGTAGTGTGCATATCGTGTCTATCGTTTTCCACGAAACAATCTCCCCGTTTCTGAGTTGTTGGATTACTCGCTCTCCCATGAGTTTTTCCTGCCGGAGCCTGTAAGTTGAATAACCAGCCCGCTTCAGCGCTTCCAGTACATCTACTTTGTAGTGAATAGGCATTTTTAAGCCTCCTTTCCTGTGTAATAAAGCATAACACCACCATGAACTCAAAACAAGTGTATGTTTTACACAAGAAATACACGTAAAATATGTGTATTCTGTCGATATGCAAGCACGCAAATTGGGTGTATACTATAATCACAGAAAGGCAACAGGGGCGGACTTAAACAAGCCATAATCGGGCGGCAGACATACGGACGAAAAGCCCTGAAACAGTGGGCACAATACATTTCCGACGCTGCCCGACCCCAACAAAATGAACGGAGGTACACACTATGCTTGCCAAAAATCTTGATTCCCAGATTCACGAGCTGCGGGAGCTGCGCCGCATGGCCGACGAACTGACCGCCGCGATCGACACCATTCAGGATGCCATCAAGGCCGAAATGACCGCCGCCGGCGTGGACACCCTGACCGGCAGTGACTGGAAAGCCGTATGGAAGCCCGTCACCAGCAGCCGCATTGACACCACCGCCTTGAAAAAGGCACTGCCTGATCTGGCGGCACAGTTTACCAAGACGAGCACCGTCCGACGGTTCAGCGTTGCTTGAGCCGCCCGGATCTGAAAATTTGAAGGGAGGTGAAGACTACGCCTACACCGTTAAAAAGCATCCGCATGAAATGTCTGGACTGCTGCTGCGACTCCGCGTTTGAAGTTCGGTTATGTCCCTGCACCGACTGTGCGCTGCACGTCTACCGCTTTGGGAAAAACCCTCACCGCAGCAAGAAGGGCATAGAAAGCCATTCTTTGGCAAAAACCGGTGCCTCAGCAAGCGATTTGGAGCAGGATGCACCCCGCCAAGGGTAAACATACCCCCACAACCAAGCAAGTGCAAAACCTTCCGCCAGCACGGCGGAAAATAGGAAAGCGGCCGGCCATGCAAGGCCGCAGAAAGGAAATTAAAATGTTTTATCTCAAAAAACTCGGTTTTAAGCTCTACATCGAAAGCGACAACGTTTACACCGTCTGCCCGATCTGTGAAAAGGAGCATCGCGTGGACATCAGCGAGATTTTCAGCGATGGGCAAAGCGACCTGTACGGAACAGCCATCCTTTGCCCCATTTGCAGTGCCAAGCGGATGGAGTCACTCAAGAGAACAGGCGGTGCGTCATGAGCTTCTACCGCCCATGCCCCCATTGCGGAGCAAATCTCGATCCCGGCGAAAAGTGCGACTGTGGAGGTGCCGCCGATGCTGTACCTTGTCACAATCGCCGGAGCGATCCAGCTTACCCGCTGGGTGCTGACGCTGCTGGATGCAATAGAAAAGCCCCCTGTGCCTACGCCGACCAAAGCACGACACAGAGGAGCTTGAACACCAACCGCCACAGGGCAGCCGGTACAGTCATTGTACCAGCCTCCCGCCGATGAAACAAGGAGGAAATTATGACTGTTGTATACCCTCTCACTGCCGCTGAACGGCACACCATCCGCGAAGGTCTTTACGAACTCATGGCCGACTTTGAGCGCCCTTGGCGTATGCTGCTGCACCTCTGGACGCAGTACTGGGGCGAGCACCCCACGGACTATCAGCATTGGGTGCAGAACGATGCGGAGGCCATCGGCGATCTGCTTCTGACCATCGTGAATGCATTGGGAGATGCACTGACATCCTACCATCTGATGACGGGCAGCGATTTTGAGGGCGACCGTGACCCCTGCGGTGCTTATCTTCAGGAGGCCGCATATGTGGAGCAGTCCCGCCGTACAGATGCGGCCATTGACGCCGTGCGCGAGATGGTGTGTCAGTCCCACACGCTCTCCACAGCAGAGCGCGACGCCTTTCTTGGGCGACTGAACAACGAGATTATGGCTATGCGTGATAAGGACATTATGCAGGCTTTGGAAGAGTTCACCGCCGAGGTCAAGGACAGGGTCAGCAGCCGAGCAGAGTAACCCACCGCACGCAATGCACACAGAGAGAGTACCTGCCATGCGGCGGGTACTCTCTTTCTTCTGCCCACAAGCAAGCATATCCACTCTCTCAGCAAAGAGCCACATAACACGGAAAACACACGGCACACTGCGCGGAAAATGACACGCAAGACCACCGTAGTGCTCACTCTCACCCCACTGCTTGGATTTGAAATTCGAGCAGTGAAAGGGACATAAGCGTGGGTCGGACTTGAAGTCCGACCCTTTATCATGCCATTATGCGCGACTTGTACGACATAGACTAATCTCACACCAGGCGAACGCGGTCAGCCATACCAGTGCTCCATGCAGCATGCAGGGTGTACGCAGCGCAAGGGCGGGGGTGGTTTACAATACGGAGTTGAAGAAAGTAAGTCCCCCTCCCCGAAACTCTCCCCGCCGGACAGATGTTCCGATTTTGCAGGGAGCGTTTACTTCCTCAACTGCTCCAGCCAATCCTCGGGGAAAGCCAGATGATAGAGATTTATGTCCTCCTCATATTCGTTGAACAGAGCATGAATAGAGGGTAATACCTCATTATTCCACTTGAAGGGATTTGGATAGAGGCTCTTTAGAACCAAAACCACGCTCCACAACCGCCGTTTGGCGGCCTCATGCAAAGCGAGTCCTGCGGGAATGGCGGGAAATATCCTGTAATACAACCGACCATAGTGGGCACATATATTTCTCAGATCAGTGCAGCACCGCAGCCAGCTGATTAAATTTTTAGGTGTTGTTTGGTATAGTTCATCCGCCAGCTGCTTCTTATCCTGCATTGTCATATCGGCATAAAAATATGACACCATGCCAAAGGTAAACAACTCCACAATGGCCCAGATAGGAAACACACCATCGTACTGCTCAAGATGATGCTTTACAAACAGGACGTTCTTGTTATTCTCGATTTCCCGCTGCAGGGTCGCATTAAACTTTTCTGCATTATGCTTGTCCGAGTAATTGTCGGAGTTCAAATACCCCGTCGCCCCGTATTTGTGCGCATGGTAATATGCAAAACGGGAACGCAGAAATATCTCCACTTCCTCGACTGCCGAAAAGAGGATACCTCGCAGCTTGCGATCAAACTCATAGATGCGGTAGACTCTGTGGAATGTCGTGCCTTCTTCGTAGCGGTCGTCAACACCCTTGAAAGGCAAGAAGTATGCCGACAGTCGGTAATAGTTTACCGCCTTCAGAACCTCGCAACAGGTAGTTTCATCCTCGATCACACACCCACGCTCTTTCAACTTGGCAAGCTGCTCTGTATACGTCGTCGGCGCTTTCATCTGCATAGTCATAGCATTATCCCCGCATATAAAAATGTCCCCCCTGGGACACATCACACGAAACCGTGGAGAGGTGCGGGGGGTCCTGTTATGGTTATTATATGTCTTTTTTGAGAAGATTGCAACCATATTCGGCGAGAATTTTGCCGCAGTCGGAAATATTCTTCTTCGAGGTCACATTAACCAAGCCAATTGTGCAATGTATATAGCATTCACACATTCTGCATAAAAAATATCAAGCACCGCAACATAATGTTTATACACGCTTTTCTTTCGCTATATCTTGCGTTTTTGCTTTAACTCTGCTATACTACAAGCAAGGAGATGTGCCCCATTTCCCGACCGCAAACTGCTTGTTTGTGCGATAGTCCTTTTGACCGCAGCCGTCGGCGGGATATAAACAGGCGGCCAACTGAATACCGGCTGACGGATAGGAAGCGGAAACGCGCGAAGAAACCGACAGCGCATGGCCATAACAGGGTGGCCGTAAGCTCCAAATGGGGAAAAGGCAAACGCCACAGAACCCAGCGGAGTATGCGCAAGGACTTCGTGCGCTTTTTTATACCCGTCAGCCGGTTTACTTTTGCAAGAAAGGAGCGTGTGTAGCTATGGCAGAGCTGACCCGCGAGGAACAGGCGAAGGCCGCACAGCGGGCATACATGAGGGCATATTCTCAGCGCCCCGGAGTGCGGGAGCGAAAGAAGCAGGCCAACATCGACTTTTGGGCGCGGCGATATGCCAAAATGACCGAGGAGGAAAAGCGGGACTCCCAAAAACAATTCCGCTGAATAAAAAAGCACCCTGCAAGGATGCGGAAAGGAAGAAAACATGAACATTTTGGAAAGCATTTCCCACGAGTACGGCCATGCGTACCACGAGTCTATCACCGGGTACTCCCTCCGTGTATGGCGCAGCGCCGTACTTTGAGGAGGGCCGCGAAAGCCGCGGACTGAATAGCCGCCCTGTCATCCGTGTCTATGTGGATGCACGGCTGTTTTCCACATGGGAAAGCTGGAAAGAAGAGGCGGAACGCGCCAAGCTGGGGGCCATCAAGGGGACGGATCATCGCGGAGAGCCTACGTTCTTTATTGGCACTGGCGGCGACTTCTCCGGTGATCCCGCGTTCATTGTAGAGCTCATTCCGGGCATTGGTACGCGCCTGTGGATCAACGTCCTCTGCCCCAGTGAGTCGGAGTTTTACCGCGCCAAGGCCGCTGCTGAGGCTGAAGCCGCCGACCGGGAACGGTGGGAAAAGGACAGCTCCATCCACGCGACTGACCTCCAGCACCCCAAGTTTACCTCCCGCACGACGAAGTATTGCTCCCTCTTAAATCGCCGCAGCGACTTACAGAAGCAGATCGACCGTTGGGGTGTGCGGTGATGCGCCGCCCTGAAACGCCCTTGCGGGCGATCTACGCCTACTGCTTGCAGGAGTGCTGCTTAGGCAAGCCGCGTCGCGTGGACACCTGTCAGGAGCCAGAATGTCCGCTGTATGCGTTCCGATATGGCAGCGATCCATATAAAGAAGAAAGACCCAGCGGAGCTGTCAGCTCTCGCCGGGGAAGGGTACAGTAAGCGATCTTGTGTCATTCCTCGCGGTAAGCCCATCCCAGATACTTCCCGGAACGAGAGTAGATGGCATAAGCGTTGGGAGGGATGGTCACACCGGGAGGCGGAGGACCGCGGCGGCCTGCAGGTTCGGGATGTCCGGGAGCGGAACTGCTGGCGGTGTGCATACCAGCTGCGATGGCAGGATTACCGCCAGACATGGCCATACTTTCAAAGAAATCCACAGTTGCACCTCCTTACTGATTAGCTACCCTATTCCAACCCACGCCGACGCAACTCCTCAAGGACATCTTGGCCGGTATATTGGGGAGTTTCCTCATTACGAGTGGGTGTATATCGTTCCTTGCATTTTCAGAGTTCATCGCGCAAAAGACTGCGTCTTTTTCAAAAACTGAAGGTCTATCAAAAAACACACGTTCCCTTTAATTCATTGTAGCATAGAGAATTGCAAGGAGCAAGGCGTCTGCAAAAAATATCGAAACGGAACTTTTGCAGCCCTTGTTTTGCACCCAAACCTTCCGGCTGACCGGAAAATCATCGCAAGACTATTTTCTCCGATCCCTCGCGTGCGCGTGCGTTTATTCCGGGCGCAGTTCAGTATGGTTTTCTGTTATATCACCCGATATACTTCATCATGTATGGGAGCATATATGAGAAAAGGGTACGGGAGAGGAGTCACCGCGCCGCCCATGTTCCGAAAAGGTAGAAAAAAGAGATGAGGTCTACGAGGTTACAGTTTTCAGAAACCGCAGCAAAACCGACACGGGCATCAAAAACCAAGAACTTTTAGGCTATAATAGAAAACGGCAAGACACAACAAGAAAAATCCCGCAACCATTGGAAATAAAGGGATGCGGGCGAAAAGGCACAATAACCAATGACAAGCCACAACAGCTTTTTTGTAATTGGTAAGGATGAGGTCGGCGGTTCGAATCCGCCCAGCAGCTCCACGCAAACCCTGTAACCGCAACGGTTACGGGGTTTGTTTTGTTTTATCGTTTCTTAGTTTCGTTGGACTTTCCAACAGATCTTCCAACAAGCTATTGCTGCGTCTGTTTTTGCAGCGTCGCAATGATCAATTTGGCAATGTCGGGATTTTCCTGCAGCAGGCGGTACGCCTGTTCCGCAAAGTTATCCAGCGGCTTTTCCTGCGGCGTATCAGCCCGTTTCTGGAAGAAATCCGTCTCTACCTTCTCCGCCAACCGGCGGCGTTCCTCGTTGTTGGTATGGGCGTACAGATCTGTTACCATACGGGATTGTGCGTGGCCTGTATCGCCCTGCACCGCCTTGATGTTTCCGCCGCCGATTTGCAGCTTCAGCGAGGCACTGCAATGCCGCAGACTGTGAAAAACTACCGGCGGCAGTCCTGTGGCATCGGTCAGCTTGCGGAGCAGAAAGGCAATCTGCCTTTCCTCGTAGGGACGTCCGTCCTCATGGGCAATGACAAGATCGAAGTCCTGATAGCCTCTATCCCACATTCCCTTTATCTCCTGCTGCCGCCTTTTTGCCTCCACTAGTGCCAGTGCTACGGTTTTCGGCAGAAACACCTTTCGTATACTGCTTTCCGTTTTCGGCGCTTTCAGTACCAGAGATGTGGAGGAGCCGGTCCGCTTCCACTCGGGGAATGTCAGCAGGACGGTGGAGCGTCCACGCCGTTCCAGTGCCGTAAGACTGTCCTTCTGGCAGCGTTTCAGTTCCTTGGTGATCCGCACATGAGCAGTTCCGGCACAGATGGCATCCGCTGAAATGTCCACGCAGTCCCATGTCAGGCCAAGTATTTCCCCCACACGCATAGAGCAGCCGAGTGCCAACAGCATACACAGCTTCAGCACGGGATCGGTGCAGGAGTCCAGAGCCTGCTGCGCTTCACTGGCAGACCACATGGTGCGTTCCTGCGGCTGATACTTGGGCAGCGTCACACGGAGGGCGGGATTGCTGGGGATGTACTCCCAGATAACCGCCTGATTCAGTGCACTCCGCAGTAGGGCGTGCGTTTTTTCAATCACCGAGCGGGAAACGCAGGCATCTGTTTTCTTGTGGCCTTTTAGCACAACAGCCGGCTTGTCCTGAAGTGAATCATAGAACAAGTCCAAATCATGCGTGGTCAAATCTTTTACCGCCACATTGCCCAAGTACGGCTTGATGTAATGCTCAATGCGATGGAGATTACAGGATAAAAAGGAATCTCCCCAGTGGTTCAGTCCATAGACCTGCACATATTCATCCAAAAGCTCGCTGACCGTAATAAACTTTTTCTGTGCGCATTTGGTTTGTATGGGCGTTTGTTTTGGCGGACGAAATTCGCCGATAGACTTCTCGTATTCGATTTGAGCGATTCGCAGATTCGCGGCTTCATAGGTGGGAAAGCGTTCATATATTGGTTTGGTATATCCGGGGCAGCGGTAGCAGATCTCATACTGCTGTCCCTTTTTACGGGGTCTCATAAGCTCGCACTCCTTGTATCGTGTACTTAGAGCCGCATGACCTCCTGACAGCGGTGCTAAATTGACAAACACCTGTATGCGGGACTCCGTGTACTGTCCCTTGTTCTCCACCTCCATGACGATGGAGCCGTCCCGGCTCTGCCACGTCCCCTGGAAGGGCGTCTGATCCTCCGGCGTATACATCATGCCGGGGCCGTCCACCATGTGACCGCTCTCCGGCTCCTCCGCCTTGCCGCAGCCCATTGTTCCCCACAGCACCATGACCAGCAGTACACCTCCTATCCAAAGTCCCCTTTTCATGTGCGGTCCCTCCGTTTTATCCGTTCTCCACGGATAAGCTCTCCACCGGCTCGCCTCTCTCCTGCAACGCCGCCGCACAGTCCGTGCAGAGGTCGATGTCCTCCCCCAGCAGGAAGCACCTGTCGCAGACCAGCCGCTGGCAGATGGGGCACAGGCTGAAATGCCCCAGTGCCTCCGTCACCGCCCGGTCAAAGGCGTCCTCCTTCTCCCGCTGGTACAGTGCCTGAAAGATCACGCGCTTGCCTGCGTTCTCCGGCACCACGCCCGCCTTGGAAAACCGCGTCGGCTGGCTCTCCCAGCGGAAGCCGCACACCGCGCAGCGCAGTGAAAACTGAAATCTCTCTGTGGAGGATATGTCCTCCATGGACGCTTTAATGATGCGGCGCATCGCCGTCCCCTCCTCCTGTTTACGTCGCCGTCCTTTCGTTTCCTATCTCAAAATCCACACTACATTTTTACCATTTGCACGGGGGAGTGTCTATTACCCTAAGGGTGATTTTTGCCCCCAAAGGGAAAATTCACCCTTAGGCGTAGACAGAGTGCACAACCCGGCGGGAGCCGGGTTGTGCACTCTGTCTATCTTATTCTTCACTTGTTCAGCAGCTCGCCGCTGCGCCCGCAGCTGGCAAACAGCTCGATGTAGACCTTCAATTCGTCGAAGGAATCCACCCCCAGCTTCCGGTACAGGTTCCGGTTGTGGGTCTTGACGGCGCTGGCACTGATGCGCGCCAGCTCCGGTATGTCCTTGACGGTGTACCCGTCCATATAGTATTGCAGGATCGTGCGCTCCGTGCCCGTCAGGGTACCGGCGCGCTGGGCAAAGCTCTGCAGCCGCGCCTCCACCTCGTAGGGCAGCGACGCCTCCGGGCGGCTGCGGATGGCGGCAAGAAGCTCGTCGATCTCCGGTATGCCGGATTTGACCATCTCCGCCGCGCCGCCGCGCACCGCCGCAAGGCTCTTGTTGATGGGCTTCACGAACCGGCGGGACAGCACCGTTGCCGCCGCCAGCATAGCCAGGAGCAGCAGCACCGCGCCCACGAACCACGCGATCTGCGAATGCTTCTCGTAGCTGCGGAACGTGCCCTCCGGCACCAGCGTCACGACGGCAAGGGGCACGCCGTCAGAGGTGGCGGCGTCCAGCAGCTGGTGCCGCCCCAGATAGGTGTACTTCCCGTCGCTGTACGTGGTGTAGTATTTCCCGTCGCTGAAATGCAGCGTGCCGTTGGCGGTCAGCCGTGAGCCGTCGGTGGCTCCCAGCATGGCACCGGGCAGATACACCTCGTCCTTCTCCACGGGAGCCAGCACCGTCAGTATTCTGCCGAAGGAGCTGGACACCGCGCTGTGGGACAGGCTGAAATAGAGGTCGCTGACCTCCATGCCGCAGAAGCCCCGGACGATCCCGCCGCCGTCCAGAACGGGCACGCACAGCAGCATCACGTGCTCCCACGTGTCGGGAAGCTCCATGCGCGTCGTCCACAGACAGCCGTCCGCCAGCCGCAGCCCCTGATAGGACGAGACTGCCTCGCTGCCGGGGATCAGCGCGGTGTTCAGCTCCGGATTCCAGCGGTTGTGCATTTGAAGCTGCAAGCTCCGGGCCGTTTCCGCCGCACCCCGGAAGCAGATCACATCCTGCTCCGACGCCACGGTGGGCTGCAAGCCGGAATAGCGCAGATACATGCCCGCCCGGAGCGTCTCCGCGTTGGGCAGCGACGTGTTGGCGGTGACGTTCAGCCCGAAGAATATCCCGCTGCACGTGGCGGCGGCCAGTGAACTGCTCAGCGGCGCGTACAGCCGCTGCTCCAGCTCCGCGATGGTGTCCGGGTCGTCGTTCAGCTCGTCAAAGGAAATGCCCTTCGAGGCGAGGAAGGCGTCCAGCTCGCGCCCCAGCTTCCCCGACATCACCATGCCCTGCGCCGTCAGCGCGTCCATCTGGGAATCCAGCGTGGCGTAGCTGTTCCGCTGCTGAATGTCCAGCGTTCCGGCCAGCTGCCGCGCCGGGTGGGACAGCACCCCCGTCGCCATCAGGATCGACAGGATCGCCGCCACCAGCAGCAGTGCCATGGTGAACCAGTACAGCAGCAGCCGCGCCCCCATGCTGGGAGCGGTGCCATAGGTTGACTTGTGGAGCATTTCCCTGATCGAACGCATCTGCCTTCCCCCGCTCATGTACCGTAATCCAGCTTGAAGCTGTCCAGCGTGTCCCAAACCAATTCCTCCGCCGTGCCGCTGCCCTCCAGATACTGTGCGCGTCCCGCCATCATCTTCAGCCGCGACAGATTCTCGAACCGCGTCTCCAGATCCAGATAGTTCTCCATCTGGGGCGGGTAATAGAAGGTGTACTCCTCCTGCGTCTGCAAATACGTCTCATACAGCGAGATGTACATGGGGTCGGTAAGGCTCTCCACAGCGTCGGGCAGATACTTGTCGAACGCCTCCTGCGTCACCGGCATATAGCCGAGACTGGTGACGAACTCCACGTTCCGCTCCGGCTCCGTCAGCCATTTCAGAAACGTGATGCACGCCTTTTCCCGCTCCGGCGTGGACTTGGTGGTGCACATACCCACGCCCCGCTGCATCACCAGCTTCTCGCCTCCGGCGAACACCGGGTACGGCAGGGACGTGATGGACACTTTCTCGGAGGTGTTGTCCGGGTACGTCACCGTGTCGGAGTAATAGAGCACGCTGGCGGAGGACGCCACCGACACGATGGTATCCCCCGTCCGGAGGGACTCCGTGGCGTAGCCGTCCTGCAGCCAGACGCCGCCCTCCAACGCTGCGTGGGCGTAAGGCTCCCACGCCCGCTCGAAGCCGCTGCCGAAGCGCACGCCGTCATTCCGGAAGAAGTCCTCCCCCAGCGACGTCACGCCCACCTGGAAATAGTTGAAATGGTAGTCGTTCACAAGGAAGCACTTCCCCGTGTCGGCGGCGTACTTCTCCGCCAGCGCGTAGATGCCCTCCCATGTGGCAAGGTCGTCATAGCTGGCACCGGAGGCGGCAGCCCAGCGGTCAAACAGCGTCCTGTTGACGAACAGCACCTCCGTGGACTTGGCGATGGGCAGTATCACCTGCCGTCCGTTCACCTGTCCCTCCTCTAAAAAGGCGGGCAGGAACGCGCCCAGCTCCTCGCCGCTGAGATAGTCCCGGTAGTCCACCAGAACGTCCTCGTCCGGGAGTGCCAGCACCGTTTTGGGGTACGACACGAACATATCCGGCAGCGTCGGCGCGCCGGGGTCGCTGTTGGCGGCAGCCAGCACGCTTTTGTGGATGCTGCCGCTGTTGCTGACCAGCTCCACCTTCACCCGGATATTTTTCTCCACGCCGATGGTACTGTTGAACCGCTCGATCAGACCGTTCAGCGGGGAGTCCACCTCGCCGCCGTAGACGTGCCACAGCGTCACTGTCAAGGGGTCCGTGTTCTTTTTCTCTCCGCAGCCTGCCGCCGGCAGAAGCAGCAGCAGTGCTATCAGGCACAGCGCGATCCTCTTTTTCATGTCAGCCCCACCCTTTCCCTGCGTAGGATAACCATTATACAGTGCAGTATAGCATATTTTCCCGCCGGGGGCAACAGTGTACCCATAGTGAAATGTGCCCAAAATCCTCGCCCCTGTCATAAAACTTAACTCCTCTGTGACCAACATTTTACGCAGCTAAAAGAAGCGGCTACGCCGCTTCTTTTGTTTTTTCTATTGCTTCCGCGCCGTGCGGTACTCGTCCCCCGGACGCCAGTAGGGGCACTCCCGGCTGTCCCCCGCCAGAAACCGCGCCAGCTCGTCCTCGTCCAGATCCATGTCGCACACGTAGTCGTCGTACTCCTCGTCGTAGCCGTACCACACGCAGCTCTCACATTTGTTCATCACACGTCCTCCACCAGCCGGTGCTTGTCAAACCGGCATCGCCGGTAATACAGCAGCGTCGCCGCGCTGCACACGAACCACCCGGCGGGATAGCTCAGCGCGATAGGCACGATCTCGTTGGCGATGAAATGCGCCGTGATGTACAGGTAGATCTGGCGGAACACCACGAAGGAGCCCAGCATGATCCACATGGGCATCTGGCTGTTGCCCGCGCCCCGCAGGGCGGCGGAGTAGATCTGGTTGATGCAGAAGAAGAAATAGAAGGGCGACAGCAGCCGCAGCAGCAGCGCACCGTAGGACACCACCTCCGCCTTGCTGTTGAAGAACGCCGTCAGATCCGGTGCCAGCAGCAGCACCGGCACCAGCAGCACCGCCGTCACCGCAAAGGACAGATACAGCGCCGTGCGCACGCCCTTCTTGGCACGGGGCGTGTCGCCCACGCCCAGATTCTGCCCCACAAAGGTGGTGGACGCCAGCGACAGGGACTGCACCGGCAGGATCACCAACTGATCCACCTTGGTATACGCCGTCCAGCCGGACATACAGTCCGCGCCGAAATAGTTGATGTACCCCTGCACGAACACGTTGGAGAACGCCGTCACCGCCATTTGCAGCGCGGCGGGGATCCCCACAGCGATGATCTGCTGCAGCACCCTCCACGTCAGGCGCAGCGAGCGCAGCTCCAGCCGGATGCTGCCCTCCGCCCGCGCCAGCACCCACAGCGTCAGCACCGCCGACACGCCTTGGGCGATCACGGTGGCATACGCCACGCCCTCCACGCCCATGCCGAAGCGCAGCACGAACAGCAGATCCAGCCCCGTGTTCAGCACTGCCGACACCAGCAGGAAATAGAAGGGACGCCGGGAGTCCCCCACCGCCCGCAGGATACCGGAGCCCATGTTGTAGACCAGCAGTCCCATGACCCCGGCGAAGTAGATGGTCAGATACGCCGTCTGCTCCGGAGCCACCTCCGCCGGCGTTTTCATCAGGCGCAGCATCATGGGCGTCATCACGATGCCCACCACGGTGAACACCACGCCCAGCAGCAGCGTCAGCAGCAGCGACGTGTGAACCGCCTGCTTGACCTTCTCCTCCCGCTGTGCGCCGTAATACTGGCTGATGACCACGCCCGCGCCGCTGGACAGCCCCAGAAAGAAGCCGATAAGCGTGTTGATGATGGGCGTCACCGTTCCCACGGCGGAGAACGCCTCGTTGCTGACGTAGTTCCCCACCACCCACGTGTCCACCATGTTGTACAGCTGCTGAAACAGGTTGCTGATAAAAATCGGCAGCGCAAACAGCAGCATACCCTTGGCAACGCTGCCCTGTATCAGCGTTGTTTTTTGTTTTGTTTCCATAGTTTGCTTTCTCTATACCCATATCCTGAGCGGCAGAGTGCGGGCGCATATAGAATGCGCCCCTACGGGTGTGATTCGTAGGGGCGGATTCCATATCCGCCCGCAAAGTGCCGTATGTTTACACCAATACGTCCTTAATCAATAAGCTCAGCCCGCCGGTGGCCGAATGGATAAACTCAACGGCGTCATCACTGCTGCACAGCTCTGCGGGGATCTTGATCTCGATGCCGGACTCGGTCTTGAAGCTGCGGCTTTCCAGCTTTTTGATGCGCGCCGGGGTCACGGTCACGCGGTCGTCCTGCTGCACGCCGGTCTCGGCAAGGGCCTGCTCAAACCGCGGCGCGGCAAGCGGGAAATTCTCCCGGATGCGCTCCCGGACATCCTCGACAGAGATCCGGTTGTC
>OHFP01000458.1_pt1 | contig 21808 bp, 21 predicted proteins | sample 1567591 | NCBI WGS metagenome assembly OHFP01 (sample SAMEA3879547, study PRJEB24766) | human gut metagenome | biome: human-associated habitat; feature: feces | place: USA | collected 1985/1987 | reverse complement strand
CTAATCAGTATCAGCCGAACGCACAGCAGAGCTATACTAATCAGTATCAGCCGAACGCACAGCAGAGCGATACTAATCAGTATCAGCCGAACGCACAGCAGAGCTATACTAATCAGTATCAGCCGAACGCACAGCAGAGCGATACTAATCAGTATCAGCCGAACGCACAGCAGAGCTATACTAATCAGTATCAGCCGAATGCACAGCAGGGCTATCCTAATCAGTATCAGCAGACAAATGTTGTTGCTCCTGTAACTCAGAGTGTTTCACAGCAGCAGTCAACGGCATTTGACAGTACGGCGGAAAAGGCGGCAGAGGTTACTTTACAGCCTGCGTCCTGTAGTGATGCTACCACGGTGCTCGGCGATGACAGCGATTATGATGCCGGTTACAACACCGCTGACAGTGCTTCATATTCTGATGTATCGCATGTCCTCAGCAACGATGACTCAACCGATTATTCCGGGGCTACAACAGTGCTCAGCGATGATGATTACCAAAGCTACTATAACAGAACATCAAGCACCGAATATGTAAAACCCGACAATGCGGATTTTGATATAGGAAAGATCGAACAGGCATTACAAGGCGGTACTTCCTCATCTCAGACGTCTTTCTGCGCAAATTGCGGAAGCGCGGTAAATCCCGGTACAGTGTTCTGTGCTAATTGCGGTAATAAACTGAAATAAGGGTTTGTGTTATTATAAATGGATTGAACGGGCTGCTTTTGCAGTCCGTTCAATTTTTACATCTATATTTACCGTGCGGGCAGTAATTTTTGTTGCAAATAACAATGGAATGTACGGCGGCATTGTGATACAATTACTATCGGTGATGTTATGAAAAAGAAAATCAGCGTCTGCGAAAATTCAATGGTGCTTGTATACATTCTTGCAATGTCCGGAGGATTTATGGACGCATACTCCTATATGTGCAGGGGAGAGGTATTCGCCAATGCCCAGACGGGAAATATTCTTCTTATGGCGGTAAATCTGGCAAAAGGCAATTTTGTTGTCGCCCTCAGATATTTTGCTCCCGTAATGGCTTTTATAGCAGGTGTTGTGCTTGCACAGACGGTACACCATATCTTCAAGGGCAGAGCGCTCCACAGACGGCAGATAGTTATTCTGTTCGAGGCGGCGGCACTCTTTGCGGCGGCATTTATACCGTATGAGCTTAATATCCTTTGCAACTGCATTATTTCTCTTGCCTGCGGCGCACAGGTAGAAGCATTCAGAAAGATAAGCATAAGAGGCGCATATCCGCAGAGCTATGCCTGCGCCACTACAATGTGTATAGGCAATATGAGAACAGCAGCTTCATCTATATGCGAATACGTCGCTCACAAAAACAGGGACGATCTCAGAAAAGGTCTGCTTCTTTTCAGCATAAACGCAATGTTCGCCATCGGCGCTGTCGCAGGAGATTTGTGCGTGACAGCTATAAATCAGTGGGCTGTGATGATTTGCGCCGTGTTTATGACTACGGCATTTATAATTATCACATTGGAAGAAAAGGAAGAAGAAAAATAAAGCAGTAATACTTATATACATAATGATAAACCGCCTCTGATGCTGAATCCGAGGCGGTTTTTATAAATAATTTACTTGCAGTTTCCGTTCAGATATTCCTCGCAGGCTTTTAAAATCGCCTTGTCCTGCTCCCAGTTCAGCTTGTTCATAGCCTCCCCGTAGCTTAACAGCCAGTCGCCTATTACCTCTTCCTGCTGAATCTTCACGGCGGCATCCCTGTCAAACCTTCCTGCAAAGAATACGCTTGTCTTTTCGGTGTTGTCAAGCGTATGGAATGTGTACTCCGCACGGAAATCTTCATCTAATTCAGCATTAAGTCCGCACTCTTCGAAAACCTCACGCAGAGCGGTCTCACGCTCATTCTCGCCGTATTCTATATGACCTTTCGGAAAGCCGATATGACCGCTGTTGTTCTTGATGAGAAAATATCTGCGGTCATCGCCGCTTCCTGTGTACATTACCGCACCGCAGGTCTTTTCATATAAGGCGAATATCTCAGAGGTGTGGAACTGCTCCTGAAAATGAACGGCATTTACTATATTGCACTCACAGCAAAGCTCAGAGCCGACAAGCTCAGACGGCACTCCTACCCACTTGTCCTCGTTATCGTCTGTACGCATAACAGTTGCGATGATAACACACTCAGCCTTGTTGGCGGGCTTATCAACACCGAGAATATATACGTCCTGTTCCTCGCCGTCACCGCCGAGAAGCCCCTCAACATAACCGTAGTTTATCGGATATACTATCTCCCTGTGCTTTGGGTGATGTGTGCCTATCGGTCGGTCAACCGTCACAGTGACAGTCTTTCCGATATATGATTTGTCACCTCTCGGTATCTTTGTCATAGCTTTTCCTTTCAGCGTTACTGCTTTCTTGCAAGCTCGTATTCATCATCGTTTCTGAAATACGGACAGTTGTAGTTGTCGCCCGTTATAAAACGGCGCATTTCGTCCTCGTCAAGATTTACAAGGCAGGTGTAGCAGTCGTACTCATCGTCATAAACATAGTTTACGCAGCAATCACAGTTGGTCATGCTTTTTTCTTCCACTTCATCGAAATATCAAAAGCTGTCACGCTGTGAGTAAGCGCACCGAGGCTGATTATATCAACGCCCGTCAGCGCAACGTCACGGATATTGTCGAGCGTTACGTTTCCGCTGGCTTCCAGCTTTGCTCTGCCTGCGGTTATCTCTACCGCTTTCTTCATATCCTCACAGTTCATATTATCAAGCATAATAACGTCTGCCTTTACCGCAAGTGCCTCATTCAGTTCGTCAAAGTTACGCACCTCGACCTCGATCTGAAGCATATGTCCCGCTTTTTTACGCAGAGCGGTAACAGCCTGTGTTATACCGCCGTATGCGTCAATGTGGTTGTCCTTGAGCATTGCCGCATCGGTAAGATTGTAGCGGTGGTTTCTTCCGCCGCCTGCCACTACAGAGTATTTCTGTAAAGGACGTAAGCCGGGGAGCGTTTTTCTCGTATCTGCGATAGAAGCATCAGTACCCTCGACTGCCTTTACGCACTTGTTTGTGTAGCTTGCAATACCGCTCATGTGCTGTAAAAGATTGAGTGCTGTACGCTCCGCCTTCAGCATAGCGCAGGTGTGACCCTTGAACTCGGCGATAACATCGCCCTTCTTTATAGCGTCGCCGTCCTTGAAATGAATATTCATCTCGATAGTGTCGTCAAGTAATGTGAAAACACGCATTGCAACATCAATTCCCGCAAGCACGCCGTCAGCCTTTGATACAAAATATGCCTCCGAAATATCGTCCTCGTCAATAAGCAGGTCGGTGGTGCTGTCTATGTAGTTTATATCCTCTGTTATCGCTCTTTTTATCAGATCGTCAACGTAAAACTGTAATAATTTCATTATATAATGCCCTTTTCCTTTCCCTCTGCAACTACTTCGCTGAGGATTATGTAAGCAACTGTCGTCAGTGATTTTGCTTCGATATAGTCGGGAGTTACCTCGAAACCGCCGTTATCAAGCAGATCCTTCAGCTCCGTTACACGCTTTATATCCTTTGCCGCCTCAACATAGTCGGGTACAACGAAATAAGAACGCTGCATTATGTGTCTTATCTCGGTGCGTATTCCCTTAGGGAGCGGCTTGCCGTCGGGCGAGGGATAATCAGCCTCGAGCGTTCCAAGCTCTCTGTGGGTATTGTTCTTGTTTATGTCCTCTGCGATAAGACGGCTGAATACCAGCGCTTCAAGCAGAGAATTGCTTGCAAGGCGGTTGATGCCGTGGACGCCGGTATGCGCACATTCTCCTGCGGCATATAAACCCTTTACATTCGTAGCGCCGTGTCCGTTTACGCCGATACCGCCCATAAGATAGTGCTGGCAGGGGTATATCGGGATAGGCTCTTTGGTCATATCGTAGCCCTTTTCAAGAACCTTGTTATATATCATAGGAAAGCGGTTTTTGATAAATTCGGGATCCTTGTACGAAATATCAAGATAGAATTTGTCACTGCCCGTTTCTTTCTGCTCTTTCATCATATCCTTTGAAACTACGTCACGGGGAGCAAGCTCCTTACGTTCAGGCTCATACTTGTGCATGAAACGTTCCTTGTTGCAGTTGAGCAGATATGCGCCCTCGCCTCGTACCGCCTCGGATACAAGGAAGCACTCACGGTTTTCGTGGTCGGCAAAGGCTGTGGGGTGGAACTGCACATAGCTTAAATGCTGAATATCAGCCCCCATATTATAAGCAAACTGTATGCCGTCGCCCGTTGCTATCGCAGAGTTTGTGGTATAATCGTAAACTCTGCCTATACCGCCTGTTGCAAGTATGGTGTTCTTTGTGGTATAATAACTGTGCTTTCCTTCGTGAAGCACATCAAACAGGAAATCGTCGCCTCGCTTGGTAAGACCGAGCAGGTGAGTGTTTTCAAGAATCGTGACATTGGACAGCTTCTTTACACCCTCGATAAGCGAAGTAACTATCTCAAAGCCGGTGCTGTCCTTGTGGTGAGCGATTCTGTGACGGCAGTGACCGCCCTCAAGGGTAAGGTCGATTGAGCCGTCCTGCTTTCTGTCAAAGTCAACTCCGTAATTGAGCAGATTCTTAACGTCCTTCGGACCCTGTTCGACAAGTATGCGTACATTGTCGATATTGTTCTTGTAGCCGCCGGCTATAAGAGTATCCTTGATGTGCAGCTCGTAGTTGTCGTTTGATGTGTCCATTACAGCGGCGACACCGCCCTGTGCGAGAGCCGAGTTGCACAGCGTCAGCTCACGCTTTGAGAGCATAAGTATCTGCATACTGCTGTCAAGGTTGAGTGCGGCATAAAGACCTGAAACGCCTGTGCCGACAATTATTACGTCGTATTCTTTGAACTTCATAAAGATTACCACCTTTTGCGGATTACCGCATAAATTTACTTTATTATTGATTATTTATAAACCGGAAAGGAACATTATGAACGAATCAACCGTAAACAATCCGATCTTAAAGGAAAACGAATCGACCCGTGCCATACTCGCAGGAGTAGATACCGGCGAATATGATGCGGAAATATCTATGGACGAGCTTGAAGAACTGGCTGAAACCGCAGGTGCGGTGACAGTGTGCCGTATTATTCAGAAACGTCCTGCTATCGAAAGTGCGACAATTCTGGGCGAGGGCAAGATTGAAGAACTCAGTGCCGCTGCAAAGGATCTTGACGCACAGCTTATTATATTTGATATGGAGCTAAGCTCAAGCCAGATACGCAATATCGAGGATATAACCTCGGTGCGTGTTATCGACCGCACAATGCTTATCCTTGACATATTCGCCGGCAGAGCAGTGACAAACGAAGGAAAGCTTCAGGTTGAACTGGCTCAGCTTAAATACCGTCTGCCACGTCTTATGGGAATAGGTACGTCATTGTCACGTCTTGGCGGCGGTATAGGAACGAGAGGACCGGGTGAAACCCAGCTTGAAACCGATCGCCGTCACATAAGACGCAGAATAGATAAACTCAGCGATGAACTTAAAGAACTTGAAAAACGCCGTGATTTGTCACGCCGCCGCCGTAAGAAAGACAGCGTATGCGTCGGCGCTATCGTAGGATATACGAATGCCGGAAAATCGACCCTGCTCAATGCACTTACAGGCGCAGGTGTTCTTGCGGAGGACAAGCTGTTCGCAACGCTGGATCTTACATCAAGGGCAATAGAACTGCCCGACGGAAGAAGTCTTACGCTTGTAGATACCGTAGGGCTTATAAGACGGCTTCCTCACCACCTTGTAGAAGCGTTCAAGTCAACGCTTGAAGAAGCGGCAAGTGCGGATATTATCCTGCACGTCTGCGATGCGTCCGATCCTGAGGCAAGAGAAAAAGCACAAACAACGCTTTCTCTGCTGTCGGAGCTTGGATGCGGCGAAATACCGGTAATAACCGTTCTCAATAAATGCGACAAGCTCGATTATGAACTGCCGCCCGCAGAAAATACCGTAATGATTTCCGCAAAGAACGGCACGGGATTTGACGAACTGCTGAAAGCCATATCGGATAATCTTACCGACAAGGTAAGCCGTATGGAAATGCTGATACCGTATGACAAGTCGGGACTTGCGGCGGCTCTCCACTCACACGGAAAGGTGCTGAGCGAGGAGTACCTCGAAAACGGCATCGCCGTAACCGCCCTTGTGGACAAGTTGCATAAGTATGAGTATGAGGAGTTTGTCATCTGACGATATACATTACAGCCCGAAAGGGCTGTTTTGTTTTACCCGCCGCAATCAGAGCTGTACCTCAGTACCTCCGACGGGACGAATAGAAAGAACGTGACAGCTTCCTGCACCGAATACCTTTTCAATATCAACTATAAAGCTCTTTAAAATATCCTGCGGAACGAATGCCTGAATAGTACCGGCAAAACCTCCGCCGTGAACTCTGCACGCACCCTTTCTTGTAAGAGCGTGTTCCGCAACGTTCAGTGCTATGCCTACCGCCTGATGCGTATAGTCCGAAACGGCAAAAATATTCTGCAAGTACTTGTAGCTTGAGTTTCCGCTTTCGTTTATCGAGCTTAGGAAATCATCGAAATGCTGATGCCTCAGCGAATGTACCAGCTTGTCCACACGCTCGTTTTCCTCGAAGAAATGGAGCGCACGCAAAACGGCACGGTCGCCGTACTTCTGCCTTAAGATTCCCATATTGAGTATTACATCCGCACGGGAGATTTCACGCAGATATTCTGCGGAGAAGTAGCCTGCTATAGCTTTCATCTCACGGGGGATAGCGGCATATTCGTCTGTAAGGTCGGCATGATCTGCCTTTGTATCGATTATGCACAGTGCGTGTCCGTATGACGAGAAATCAACGGGGATATTCTCAATGATAGGCGCCTGTGTATTCTTGAAGTCGATAACAACGAAACCGCCTACCGAGCTTGCCATCTGATCCATAAGTCCGCTGGGCTTGCCGAAATATTCGTTCTCGGCGTACTGTGCTATCTGAGCGATTTTCACCGCACTGATACCGCCTGCGTTATATATGCCCGAGAGGATATTTCCGATAAGCACCTCAAAAGCCGCAGAGCTTGAAAGACCGGAGCCTTTCATAACGTTTGACGTTGTGTAAGCTCTGAAACCGCCTATGTTCAGACCGTTGTTCTTAAAACCGGCGGCAACACCTCTTATAAGAGCGGCAGATGAATTTTTTTCATCCTCGTGAACAGAAAGGTCAGATATGTCAACCGAATCTTCGGGGAAGCCCTCGCTCTTTATCGTGATGATGTTGTCGTCTGTAGGCTCTACAACGGCGATAACGTCAAGGTTTACACTTGCCGCAAGCACCTTGCCGTGATTGTGGTCGGTGTGGTTGCCTCCTACTTCTGTACGGCCGGGTGCGGAAAAATAACGAAGCTGTTCGCTGTCGCCGAAGATGCTCCTGAATTCCTCCGCAGATTTTTCATATCTTTCTCTCTGCGCCGCTACAGCACTTTCCGGATAAATCTCCTCAAGCGTGTGAATTGTCTTTTTTGCCATGATCGTTTCCTTTCATTTTGCTTTATCTGCTTTATCTTCTCTCCCGTAGGGAGTTTAATCCTTTTCCGTATAGAACATTCTGTACTTGGTCGAATTATGATAGCTTACGCTCAGCACAAGCCCTATCGCCACAAACAGACACATTCCCGATGTACCGCCTGCACTGAAAAACGGGAGCGGTATGCCGATAACGGGAGCGATGCCGAGTACCATTCCGATATTTACTGTTGTGTGGAATACTATAAGAGCAAATACGCCTATGCAGATAAGTCTGCCGAGAGCGTCCTTTGCACCGCTTGCATTTGACAGAATCTTAAGCGACAGAACCGCTATAAGCCCTACCACCAGAAGACAGCCGAGCAGTCCCATAGTCATTCCGATATACGAAAAAATGAAGTCGTTGTGAATCTCGGGAACATAGGTATAATCTCCTCCCGAAAGCCCAAGCCCCGTAAGTCCGCCCGAGCCTAAGGCTATTTTTCCCACACGCTGCTGCATATATATTCCCAGTGCTTCGTCCTCCTGCATCTGTGTGTCCCACAGTACCTGAAAACGCTTCTGCTGGTGCGGCTGCATAAGGTAATTCCACAAAACATAGACAGCCGGAGGAATAGCCACCGCTATCATTACGAGATATTTCCACGAAAGACCTGCCGCAAACATCATGCAAAGGAAGATGAACAGGAATACCAAAGCCGAGCCGTCGTCGCCCGTCTGCCTTATAAGCAGTGTGGGTATCGCTCCGTGAATGCACAGCAGGATAAAGTGTATCGGCTCGTTCATTCTGTCCTCGACCTTTGAAAGATGAAAGGCAAGCGAGAGTATAAAAGCGAGTTTCAGTATCTCAGACGGCTGTATCGTCATTATACCGAGATCGAGCCAGCCTATATCGTCAGCACCTTCACGTTGTATTCCGAGAGGGGTGAACAGCAGTAATGTCAGCCCCATTGCCAGCGGAACGTATATAAACCAGAGCTTCGCCAGATATTTATAGTTGATTGCCGCCAGTGCCATCGCTATTACAATTCCTGCGATAAAGGCTATGATCTGCGTCTTATACTGGCTTGCGGTAACTGCCGAGCTTATATCGTTTTCATAAAGTGTATACTGGATAAATACGGCAAAGCAAGCAATGCCCATACACATGAACAGCAGCAGCTTATCAAGTTTTCCGAAATAGGTCTTAATTTTGCTTAGAATAAGTTTCATAAAGCTGTGTTCCTTTTAATATAAATGCGGTTTCAGCCGCAGTCGATTTTACAATTACAGATAAGTATATTATACTCGAAAAATGCGCTCTTTTCAAGCGAATTGCAAATAAAAGCGTTCTTTACATCAAATTTGCAAATTAAATACAAAAAGCCGAAGAATTATCAACAATTCTTCGACTTTTTCAACAAGTAACATTAAAATATATCCTGCGGCATTACGGCACGCTGCAGACGTTGAGAAACACACGCAGACAAGGAAGCCGCCCCGACAGGCGTACAAAGGTACGTTGAGGGGCGGTTGACGCAGTAAGCAAAAATGCTTTCGCACAGCCGTTTTTTACGGCTGTGCGAAATTCTTTTTATTTATCGGATTTTTAGTTTGTCTGAAACTCTTTATCTGCATTTTTGCGGTGCGTGGGTTTATCGACAGTCTGAGGATACGCTCAGCATTCCTTTATTCTTATGCTTTCGGTAAATACTGTTTTTGCTTCCGAAAGCGACAGCGGACGTGAACAGTAGTAGCCCTGTATCCTGTCAATATCGAACTTCTGCACGGTATCAAGCTGTTCCTTGTCCTCAATGCCCTTTACACATACGGTAAGCTCACGGCATTTTGCAAGATGGATGACCGAGCTTACAAGCTCAGTGTCAAATTCGTCCTCGTGATTCATAAACAGCTTTGCCGGAAGATTCACAAGGTTGACGTATGAGTTTCTGAGGACCTTTAACGAAATATTTCCTGTGCCGTATTTATCTATGGCAATATTTACACCGAGAGTACGCAGATCGTGCAGGATATGTGTGCTGTCGCTGTAGAAAATGTTGGCCTTTACAGGAATTTCGAGTATCAGTGAGGACGGAGGGAGTGCGCTTTCTTCAAGAGCGTGACGTACCTGCGTTACGATTTCGGCAGATTGCGGTTCGCCTGCGGTAAGATTTACGCTGACGGTAAAATTCTCAAAGCCTGCGTCCTGTATCTCCTTGCAGAATTCGCACGAACGCTCCATTACCCAGCCGTCTATGACGTGGGATAAGCCGAGATTTTCAGCCATAGGGAACAAAGTTGAGTTAGGAATATTGCCGTACTGATCGTCGTGCCAGCGTACAAAGCTCTCACAGCCGATTATACTGCCGTCAACCGCACTGAAGGACGGCTGAAAACGCAGTGAAAAGCCCCTCATACCGTCGTTTATACATTCTCTTATATGCTGTTCAAGGCTTGCCGCAAACATTCTTGTACGCTCAAGCGAGCCTGAATAGAAAGCATAACTGTTCTGCTTGAATTCTCTTGCACGGTACATTGCCGTGCTTGCCGCCTTGCAAAGCTCCTCTGCATCCTCGCCGTTTTCGGGATAGAACGCTATGCCAAGACTGCAATGGATTGAATGCTCATCCTCACCGAATTTCCACGGCTTTGAAAAACGGTGTATCAGCATTTCGACAAGATTTTTAGCTTCATTGTCGGTACAATCCGGAAGATTAAGCATAAAAATCGCATTTGTGAAATAATATACACCAATGTCCTTTACGGGCAGGTCCTTAAGATACTGAGCGATACTGCGCAGCAGCATATCCGAATAGGTGTGACCGTAAACTGCAGAAAGAGTGCGTGTGTTGGTGACCTTGAAAGCGATAAGCGAGCCTTTTGTATTACGCTTCATTATCTTGTCAAGGTCCTTGTTCAGCCTTGCACGGTTCGGAATATTGTAGATAGCGTCATAAAAGGCAAGCTGACGCATACGCTTCTGCGACTGCTCCAGCTTATCCTGCGTTTCCTTACGCATCATAAGCGAGGAGATTATCTGTGAAATGTTGCGGAGCTGTTTACGCTCACGCTGTGTCCAGTTATGCTCCTTTTCAATCGTCTGGAACATTATAAGACTGTCAAAAGCGCCCGAATTTATTAGCTTGAAGATGGCATACGACTTGATACCGAACTTTGTAAGGTCGTTGGTATCCGTATCCGAAAAAGCCGATGATGTAAGGCTCAGATCCTCACGGATCGAGGTGCAGTCAAGCGCGGTGTCGCCGTCTATTTCAAGAGGGAGGTGGCGGTACTTGTAATCCTTGCACCAGCACAGCTCCTGAGTAAAATCATCACGGTCGATTATGGTTATCCTGTCAAGGTGAAAATAATCGCCTATAAGCTCTGTGACGGAGTTTAACGCAATATCTGCGCTTTTGCTCTGCATTATGATAGCGTAGATATTATTCAGCAGTATCTGCTCCTCGACATTCTGACCCAGCAGCTTGTTGGCATTCTGCGAATTGTCCATCTCCGAAAGAACTACAACAAATGCGTTCGCCATACGGGAAACTGTCTGTACAAGCGTTTCCCACAGCTGAATGTTGTCATCGAGCAATTCCTGCGTTTTCGCTCCCAGTATCCACGTTCCGCTGACAAGGTGATTTATGCGGATATTCTTTTTCTTCTGATATGCAAAATCATCGGGAGAAAGGGATTTATGCTGTGTTTTCGGCGCACATATCAGTTTTCCTTTTTCGTCAAATATGGCGGAATAAAGCTGTGGCACGGCAAACGGACGCTGTATGCTTGTAAGGTAGTCGACATCAAGCACATCGGCAAGACCCGGTGCGCCTTTTTTAAGTTCGGACAGCTTTATGTTGTGCTTTTTGCGGAATTCGTTATATACAAGGTCGTCACCCGCTGTTTCAAGGTAGGTCGATACATCGCACATCGTTCCCTCAAAACGCACAGGTCTGCCGTACTCTGCATATACCGCCTTGCACGAAAGGAAAAACCAGTGATATTCATCGTTCACCATAAAACGACAATGCGCTTCAAAACGCTTTTCCTCGTCCTGTGATACATCGGTGAACATTTCGGTTATCGGAGGAATATCATCGGGATTTATCAGCTCTAAAAGTGAAGGGTAGGTTTTCTCGGAATGTTCGCCCGGATTTACGGTAAAGGGAAAATCCCGTGAAAAGCCGATTATTATATTTATAAACTTCTGACCGTTGGTGTTTAACTGCACCTTATTCGCCTCCTTGGGCTAATATGTATGTAATAGTTCAACATAGTAAACTGTTAAAGTGGGGCAACGCAATTAAAATAACTTAAGGCCATACCGCATAATTATTGTCGTACGATTGCGCAGTCAGATTTTTCGTCAGGTTGTATAAATTGAGTGTGGGCAGGCTGGCGCCTGTCAAGAGAAATTTGTGCAAGATGGCGGAAAATATGCAAGCTGAGCGTGCAACAAAGGCGATAGCCGTTAATTATGCGGTATTGCCTTAAATCAAAGGCAGTGAAATATGATCGCTTTACAGATATCCGCAGTACCGCCATTATGATTTTATTTAATTTTACCATAAAAAAGAACGCAAATCAAGCTATTTTGTAAATTTTCACAACATTTTCGTTTTATTTTTTGATTATATTCGGGAAAAAGCGTCAAAAAAGCCCGTAGCCTAAGCCTACGGGCGCAGATTGTTGATAAACCGATTGTTATTAAAGCTAACGCAGTGAAATATATCGCCAACACCGCTTAAAACAGTTCCGATACCGACAAGGTATTGATAATTTCGTGAGTGTACCGGTGCAACTGCTCTAACAATGACTCTTCAAAAAACGCTACTAACCTAAGATATATGTACTAACCTGCGGACGTGTAGCGTTAAGCGTTCCTGAACTTACAGGATATACAATGTTCAGGTAGTTTTACGAGTTCCGCCAACACCCCGACGGGGTGGGGGTGTGAGTAAGGAAAGAGGGAGCCACGAGGGAGAGAACCTAAGAGATAGGGAGAGGGGCTGTCAAGTCCCTTGCCCTAGTCTCTTTGGTTCTTTCCCTCGTTAATATTGACAGGTGCATTGATTTGAATAGCGAACCCGAGAAGTGCTATCTCACAAATAGCACTATCGGTAGCTTATTATCATAGCCAACGCTGAATGATATAGCAGAAGCACATCAAGCAACAGACTTTTTTACAAACATCGCCCGTAGCCTAAGCCTACGGGCGATTCTTATAATTTACTCTGCGTCTGACTTATCCGCACTTTCCTGTACCTGGGGCTTACTTACCGAGGCAATATCATTCATATGGCTGACGGTCATAAGATAATCCACCTTGCTTTGTACGCCGTCCTTTGTGGCTGTACCGGTCTGTTCCATTGAGGTACAGTATCCGTCTTTATCAATTGTATACACAACGCTGAAGCTGTCAAGGTCGCCGACAAGGCCGAGCTGAGAAGCCATTGAGCTGTTGAGCTTTGAAACATCGTACTGCATAGTGATTACCTTTGCGTCTGCCGTATTCTTTACTTCCGAGCTTGTTACGCTTTCGGGTTTTATGAATATCATACCCTCTGCGGTCATAGACATCTTGTTTGTGCGTGTGTAGCATACATAATCCTTATCGCCGCTCACAAGAGTATGCCATTCGCCGTCGGAATAATAGTTGTACTCTGAGCCGTTGTGATATTCATAATATTTTGTCTTGCCGTCTGTGCCGAAATAGCTGTACGATAGGGTATCGCTCTTATCGTAGCAGAATGTCAGCTCCTGCGTGACCGTACCGGTTTGCTTATCCGTAACCGTGATTTCGGCTGAATACAGCGAGGAATACAGCTTTCGTGCGTTTTCTATATCGCTGTAGCCGTCAATATGCGAATAATCGGCACTGCACGCCGTTATTGACGCCACAGCCGTTAAAGCCGTGATAAATACGGCTGCGATTTTTCCTGTTCTTTTCAATATAATGCTCCTTTGGAATCTAAACAGTAAAGACTGTTAAATAAAAATACAGCGGGTGACCTGCTTTACGCAAAATCCCCGCTGTTTCTTTATAAATGTAATTCTGTCCGTCTACACTTTTCTACACGTCTACACATCGGGTGGTTACCCGATATACACTACTTGGTCGGGAGTGTGAATTATTCTGCAAAACCGCTTTCAACGAGCTTTACAAGGCCGTCAACAGCAAGCTGCTCATCAGAGCCGTCAGCAATGATTCTGATAGTTGTACCGCCTACAATGCCGAGTGAAAGGATACCGAGAAGGCTCTTTGCGTTTACTCTTCTTTCTTCCTTCTCAACCCAGATCGATGACTTGTACTCGTTAGCCTTCTGGATGAAGAATGTTGCGGGTCTTGCGTGTAAACCTACCTGATTCTTAACGCTTACTTCTTTAACAAACATGATTGGTTACCTCCGTAAAATCGTATTATCTTTCCGTCGAGCTGTCCGCATTGAGATGTTATGCGGTATCTCTGCTCTGTACCTATAGTATATCCAAATGTTCTTTGTTCGTCAACAAAGATTTTTCAATTTGTCAATTTTTCTGCGATTATTTTTCACTTTTGTTCAATAGTCCTTAAACATTTCACGATAGTTTGTGTGATATGCACAAAAAACTTTCAACAAAGTATTCAACATACACATTAGTTTTCAACCGTTTTGCTTATTTTGGTTGTTTTACCATTTGAAATGCTTTGCCTTTATGGAAATGGCTGTCGCTGAAAACAAGGCTTCTCCGATAGTTCTGCTTTAAGCCGAAATCACAGCCTGCACCTGAAATCCTCATAAGAGAACTCTCTTATTTTCCGCATACCAAGCGAGGTATTATAATATATCGACGGCAGAGCCATACCGTTGAATGTATTGTTCTTTACCATTGAGTATATCGACATATCGCACAGCACAAGCCGGTCGCCCGGTTTAAGCGGCTCGTCAAAAGAATAATCTCCTATCACATCGCCTGCAAGGCAGGTGTTACCGCCAAGCCGCACAGTGACAGCCCTTTCGCCCTTTTCGCCTGCAATGTTGCCGTTTGGCTGAATGATAACGGGGCGGTACGGCATTTCAAGCACATCTGGCATATGGCAGGCGGCTGAAGCGTCAAGTATTGCTATATCGTCCTCGCCGTTTACTTTTCCGTCTATCACGTCAAGTACCGTTGTCACAAGAAATCCTGCGTTCAGAGCGACAGCCTCGCCCGGCTCAAGATACACCTCAAGCCCGTATTCATTCTTGAAATGGTTTATCACCTCAACAAGCGTGTCAATATCGTAGTCATCCCTTGTTATATGGTGTCCGCCGCCGAAATTTATTACGCTCATCTTATCAAGATATTTGCCGAACTGCACCTCGACCTCCTTTGCGGTACGCTTTAAGTCGGCGCTGTTCTGCTCGCAGAGGGTGTGAAAATGAAGTCCGTCTATTTCGTCAAGAATCTCCTCGCCGTAATGCTTTATGTCCTCTTCAAACGAAGCAAGCGTCTGTCCGAGCCTTGAGCCGGGTGCGCACGGGTCGTATATCTCGTGTCCCTCCTGCGTGGAAAATCTCGGATTCACACGGATAAGGCAGTGCTTGTCCTTTACTGCGTCACGGTGCAGGGCAAACTGCCTTATTGAATTGAACACAAAATGTCCTGCGTACTTTGCAAGCTCGTTTATTTCCTTATCTGTATAGGCAGGAGAGAAAACGTGGGTTTCATTGCCGAAATATTCATATCCGAGCCGAGCCTCGTAAAGTCCGCTTGCGGTAGTGCCGCTGAGATAGCCGCTTATCAGAGGGTAGGTGCTGTACATCGAAAACGCTTTCTGTGCAAGAAGTATCTTACAGCCTGTCATATCCTGTACGTTTTTCAGTATCTCACAGTTGCGTCTGAGATAGCATTCTTCTGTGACATAGCACGGGGTATCCGGTTTGTTTATATCAAAAGTCGGTGTGTTCATATTTTGCTCCAGTCTATTTCGTCATCGACGAGATAATCATCAACGTCAAAGCGACGCTTTTTGAAGTAATAATGCTTGTCCTCGTCAGTTATTTCACGGATAACCCTTGCAGGATTTCCTGCGGCTATGCAGTTGTCGGGAATATCCTTTGTCACAACGCTCCCGGCACCGATAACAACGCCGTTTCCGACCTTTACTCCCGGTGTGATTACAACGTTTCCGCCTATCCATACGTTATCGCCTATCGTTATATCTATGCCGTATTCATAGCCTGTGTTACGGGGAATATAATGTACGGGATGACCTGCTGTGTAGATGGCTACATTTGGGGCAAGCATAACATTATTGCCGATTTTAACCTTGCCGACATCAAGTATTACCAGATTATAGTTTGCAAAGAAGTTGTCACCAACCTCGATATTACTGCCGTAATCACAGTGGAACGGCTGTTCTATATGAATAGTGTCACCCGTCTTACCGAGAAGCGAGCGGAGGATTTTATCCATTTTATCTCGGTCATCCGGGTGGCAGTTGTTGAATTCGTATATTTTACGCTTGCATTCCGCACGCTCTTCGCTCAGCCCGTCAAGCCAGGCCTTATAGGGAAGATTTGCGTGCATACGCTGTTTCATATCCATATTGTTTCTCCTTTATAATAAGCCGGATTTAAGTTCTACAAGCGTATTTTAGCACAATGCAAAGGAAAATGCAATATAAAGCCGTAACGAATCAAGGCTGTCCGTTGCCGCACTTTATCCCCTGATAAGTATCCCTCAGCTTCATCTGACGGTCGATGCCGCCCAGTACCGCAATCTTGTCCGCACTCCACAGGGGAGCGACCAGACAACGCTTGTCCGCATCGCCGGTGATCCGCTCTATGACTATGTCGGCGGGGAAATATTCAAGCTGTGAGATTACTATATCTATGTACTCGTCACGGGTGAGCGGAATGTAACCGCCCGACATGAAGAGCCGTTCAAGAGCGGTGCCGTGATTTATATGAAGAAGGTGTATCTTCACGGCGGCAGGGTGCAGACGGGCGACCTCCTTTGCGGTTTCGAGCATATCGGCTTTTGTTTCGCCCGGCAATCCGTCGATCAGGTGCAGGCAGGTGCGTATGCCGGATTCTTGCAGTTTGCGGTAGCCATCCAGAAATTCGTCATAGCTGTAGCATCTGTTGATGATTTGTGCTGTTTTATCGTGGACGGTCTGCAAGCCAAGCTCCACAGTGAGATGGGTACGGTTATTTATTTGCGAAAGCAGGGCAATAACATCATCGGGAAGGCAGTCAGCCCTTGTGCCGATTGAAATTCCGTGTACTCCGAAATCAAGCGCCGCCGTGTATGCCTCTTTAAGCGTTGCGACAGGTGCGTATGTGTTGGTGTTTGCCTGAAAGTAGGCTGTAATGAGGCTGTCCGGGTGTTTCTTATATATACGCTCCTTTTCGGCGGCAAGCTGACGCTTCACGCTGTCGTAGATTTCGCCGTCCGATTTTTCGGTGAAGTAGCCGCTTCCGCCCATACAGTAGATACATCCGCCCGTGCCTTTTGTGCCGTCTTTATTCGGACAGGTAAAGCCTGCGTCAATAACTGCCTTGAACACTTTGCTATTGAATGATGATTTATTATAGTAATTCAATGTGTGATAACGCTTGTTATCATCGGAATATATAAAAGGGTTCGTGCTGTTCATAGTTCTCCTTATGTTGCTTGAAACTTTAATGATACACGGCAAAACAAATATACCCGTGTCAGTCTGTCGAAAAACCTCTATCGTTATCATTAAATGGGGTTTGGGGCGTAGCCCCAATGCGGGTTGTCAGTCGTTAGTGTCGCTGCGTCGTGCAGCGACTGTGTGCGACTGACTTCAAGCGTCCTTGCTTGGTGGGGCGGCAGCCCCACACGCAGCCCCGGCACGGATGCCGGGCGTGTATGCACAAGGGCTTTGCACGATGCAAAGCCAACCAAGCATACACAGCCTTTCACGGGGGAAAGGGGTTTGGGGATAGGGTTTGAGGACGAGCACTTTTTTAAAAAACATACTTTATCTACAAGTTGACACTTCAAAACAAATATACCTGTGCAAATGTAATAGCAAAATTAATCAATGATTTCATATTTCTTAATCAGACTTTACAATTGCGGTATTGACTTTAACACCGGCGGGGTGTATAATAAATTGGTATCTGCATACAGCGGATATAATACAGAGGTATAGACATAAATAAACAGGAGGAAATAATTATGCCATTTTGTCCTAAATGCGGAACAGAGTATCAGGACGGCTCAAAGTTCTGTGCAAAATGCGGTGCAAACCTTGACGGTTCAGTTGCACCTGTTCCGATAAATCAAAAGCCCGGCTTCTTTCAGGGAATACTTGATACCAAGGATGTAACATCAACAATGGACGCCAATGATATAAATGAAGGTAAAGCAATGTCGATACTCGCCTACTGTGCAGTACTTGCGTACATACTTGTCAGCTGGATATTCGGCGGGTTCGTTGGTATTATCGTACTTGCGGGTATGCTCATCGCACCTTGCATTCTGGCTAAGAAGTCAAAGTTCCTGCAGTATCATCTCTCAATGATATTCCCCTCGATACTTGCCGTAATGGTAATCCGTGCTGTAGAAGGCTCGATCGCCGCTTTCTTCTATAATCTTATATCCCATCCCGTATATGATTATATAAGCGAATATGTCGGTATATTGAGACCGGAAATGGTGATCGGCACGATAGTTGCGTGGACAGTACATATTATATTCATGGCAATACCGGTTCTTGTACTTGTCGCAGGACTTATAAACTCGGCAAACGGTAAAGCTAAGGACCTTCCCCTTATCGGCAGATTCAAGCTGATATTTGAGAAGTAAGCATATACTTAAACAGCCTTTGCTTTTTGCGTAGGCTGCAGACTGTCGATAAACCCACGCACCGCAAAAATGCGGATAAATCATCTGACACAAAATTAAAATAGGAGAAGTAAAAAGAATTTCGCACAGCCGTAAAAAACGGCTGTGCGAAAGCATTTTTGCTTACTGCGTCAACCGCTCCTCAACGTACTTTTGTACGCCTGTCGGGGCGGTTTCCTTGTCTGCGTGTGTTTCTCAACGTCTGCAGCTTGTAGAAAAAGTCTGTTTTTTTAAAACAGTGCAAATTCTCTAACCCTTTAAGAATGCTTTTTATACTTTTATTCCCTTATGCGAAGCAGGTTCGCATAAGGGATTTTTTATTCTCCGCTGTACAGCTTGTAATATTTGAGAGCGTCTTTCATGAAATGCTCGGTCACGTTGAAATAATCGGCAAGCTGCCATATCTCGGTAAGTCCGCTTCTGATAGCTTTTACTATAGTCTGACGAGAGAAGGTGTAGCATACAGACCATGCGGTAGCACGGTGTTCGCATCTTCCTCTGGGAATGACGGGGCAGCTTGCGTCATAGAAGGCGCCGGTCATGCAGTGTCCGAGCTCGTGGACGGTTTTTTCTTTTCGGTCGGCTATACTTTTCACTTTATGAGGGTCTATGGCGATAATGCACATACCGTCGGTGCATTGGCTCATAGCACCCTGACTGCCCTTCATACGCATATCTACAATAAGTATATCGTTATCCTGTGCGGTTTTTATAAGCTGTTCCAATTATCATTGCCCTCCCTTCAGAGCATTGCATCGGTTTACTTCTTTCCGTCCTTTTCTTTGCTGCGGCGAAGCTCAAGCTGGAGCATAGCAAGACGTTTTACATCGTCGAGTACATCGTCGTCTATTTCGGTTTCACCGAAAAGTGCGAATTTAAGGCGGGGGTCGGATACCCTTGCGGTATCGCCGCTCATAAGAAGTGTGTCTGTGTCTGTACCGAAATATTCGGCTATTTTCAATAACGTGGCGAACGGCGGCTCACGCTTTCCTGTTTCGTAAAGGCTGTACGCCTGCTTGGTTACACCGAGATATTCGGCTACCTGCGCCTGCGACGCACCTTTTGCTTTACGAAGCTGTTTTATCTTCTCGGAAAATGCGCCTGAAACTGTGCCGGAGTTTTTGCTCATTTAAGGTTCATCCTTTCGTATTGACGTTCTGTTGTCTGAGATAATTATAACAACATTGTGTTGAATTGTCAATAAAAGAAACAAAGTGTTGTCAATAATTGTTGCAGTTTAACGAAAATGATGAATTTACGCTACAAACAGTTGACAAATAACCCTGCGTGTGCTATCATTATGACAATGGAAAGTTGCAACAGCTTTCATGGTTATCATTTTTGATACGCCTGATATTTCCTTTAAAGGCTATTATAGCGTATTTTGTGTACTAAAAAACGTACACGATTGCGAAAATGAAGAAAAAATCAGAAAAACGGAGGGAATATATGTACAGATGTTTAAGATGCGGAGGAACGTATGACAGCAATGAGTTGACACGGACGCTTCAGTACCGTGGAGAATATCAGGGAACGGCTGCTTATGAAACCGAGAGGAGCTGTCCTGCCTGCGGATACGATGTGGAGTATTGCGGAGAGTGGAGCGACGATGGGTACGATTATGACGAACTGTTATAATCGAGGCGAAAACGGTCAGGAAAGGGGGAGTTAAGAACGGAAAGAAGAAGGGGAATCGAGATCACGCAGGAAATTCTCGATAAGATCAGCTATTGTATCAAGCTTGGGTACAGCGATGTACAGACGGCGGAATTACTCGGGATACATCGTACAACGCTGAGGAACTGGAAGCTCGCACATGATGAAATAAGAAAATTGTATCAAAGCGACAGACAAGACGGTGACGAGGAGAGAAAAAAGCAGGTCGAGGAGGCTTTACTGAAACGTGCGATAGGATACACGCAGACGGAAGTCACAAGACAGGTCGGAAAGGACGGAAAGCTGGGTATAGTCAAAACGGTTGAAAAGCAGGTGATGCCAAGCACAACGGCGCAGATCTTCTGGCTGAGAAACAGATGTGGTTACGAGTGGGACGGCGGTGTTGCCGATGATGGGGAAAACGAAGGAGGTGTTGTGGTTATACCTGAGGCGAGAACGGCGGATGAGGGCGAATCCTGATGAGAGGGGATGTGGTTTTGAGAGGGTTGTGGGGATGGTGAGGGTTGGTGCGGCAATCCCTCCGGTAGTCGCCCGAATTTTTTCGGGCGACAGCACCTCACCTTTGACAAGGGAGGCGAGGACATGGTGCGGGGCGAGGGATGGATGTTCTTTTAAGATGGCTGTAGGAATGGTGAGGGTTGGTGCAACGGGAGGGGCAAGCAAGGCACGGATGCCTTAAGCGTGTGTGCGCAAAGTTTTAAGCATGGATGCTTAAAGTCAGCCACACTTAGTCGCTGCAGGACGCAGCGACACTGACGGCTGACGAGGCACGGATGCAAAACCATACAAGCACACACAAACACTCCCCTACGAAAAGAGAGTAGGATAGTGCGGTTTTGGATGGGTTGGTGCGTGGCGAGGGGCTGTTGTGGCAATCCCTCCGGTAGTTGTCCGATTTTTTTCGAGCGACAGCACCTCACCTTTGACAAGGGGGGCAAGGACATGGTGCGGGGCGAGGGATTATTGTCTTTTTGCGATGGTTACGGGGATGGAGAGGCTGGTGGGTGTAAAGCAATCCCTCCGTCTTGACGGCAGAAAAGTTTGATAAATAAAAAGGTGGGCGTGTCACAAACAGAAAGCAACAATATCAAGGCTTGTGCCTTGCCGTCAATCCACCTCCCTTTGACAAGGGAGGCAAGTTTAGTGCGGGGCAAGGGATGGATGTTCTTTTAAGATGGCTGTAGGAATGGTGAGGGTTGGTGCAACGGGAGGGGCAAGCAAGGCACGGATGCCTTAAGCGTGTGTGCGCAAAGTTTTGCACGGATGCAAAACCATCAAGCACACACAAACACTCCCCTACGAAAAGAGAGTAGGATAGTGCGGTTTTGGATGGGTTGGTGCGGATGGGGAGCAATCCCTCCGTCTTGACGGCAGAAAAGTTTGATAAATAAAAAAAGGCGGGCGTGTCACAAACAGAAAGCAACAATATCAAGGCTTGTGCCTTGCCGTCAATCCACCTCCCTTTGACAAGGGGGGCAAGGACATGGTGCGGGGCGAGGGATTATTGTCTTTTTGCGATGGTTACGGGGATGGAGAGGCTGGTGGGTGTAAAGCAATCCCTCCGTCTTGACGGCAGAAAAGTTTGATAAATAAAAAGGTGGGCGTGTCACAAACAGAAAGCAACAATATCAAGGCTTGTGCCTTGCCGTCAATCCACCTCCCTTTGACAAGGGAGGCAAGTGTGATGGTGCGGGGCGAGGGATTATTGTCTTTTTGCGATGGTTGCGGGGATGGAGAGGCTGGTGGGTGTAAAGCAATCCCTCCGGTAGTCGCCCGAATTT
>OHFP01000453.1_pt1 | contig 22230 bp, 18 predicted proteins | sample 1567591 | NCBI WGS metagenome assembly OHFP01 (sample SAMEA3879547, study PRJEB24766) | human gut metagenome | biome: human-associated habitat; feature: feces | place: USA | collected 1985/1987 | reverse complement strand
GCGCCGGCCTTTCACGTAGAAAAAACAGTTTATCTTTGTGCTTGGAAATCATCATAGCCCGCCGCCGAGCCGGCCGGAATGGCTAATCAATTATAGAAATATAGTTGGGGATAAACCTGTCGGCAATACAGACAAGCTCCCGTCTTCCACAACTCGCGGAAGGACTTGCGGGATATGCAAACCCAATATATCTGGCAATGAAAGACTTTGAAGAATATATAAGACAAGGCGAACCCGATAAACAGCAAAAGGCGTATGCTTGGAGAACGGCAATAGGCCTTCAGGCGGTTGATGGTTTGACGCCTTCCGAATATCTGAAAGACACTGCCCGCAAACACATTGAGGGCGAGATAGATATTGATGAAGCGCAGCGGCTGATAAAATCTTACTACGAATCTAAGTCCGTAAGAGCTTCCGTTGATGATGATTTGGAAGAGGCAGATATAGTTTCTTCGCATATAGCTAAAATCCTCGGCGAGTCGTCTTTCGCTTTTTCTGTGGTGGGCATTACTTCTATTCATCGCCGGTTGTTTGAGGGAGTGTTTAAGTTTGCCGGTAAAATTCGTGACTACGACATCACGAAGAAAGAATGGGTGCTTAGAGGGGACACCGTGCTATATGTTCATTTTGAAGATATAAAAAGGGCTTTGGAATATGACCTGGAACAAGAGAGCAACTTCGTATATGCGGGACTGACACACGACCAAATGGTTGAACACATTGCCAAATTCGTATCTGGTATATGGCAAATTCATCCGTTCGGGGAAGGGAATACGCGCACCACCGCCGTATTTACCATAAAGTACCTCCGCTCTATCGGTTTCTATGTAGAGAACGATTTGTTTGCTAACTATTCGTGGTATTTCCGTAATGCGCTGGTCCGGGCCAATTATCGCAATGCGGTGAAAGGAATAGAACCGGATCTAAAATATCTTGTCCGCTTTTTCCGAAATCTGCTTCTGGGAGAAACCAATGAATTGAAAAACAGATACCTGGTAATAGATGCCCCGGAAGAATGGACAGAACCGGAAAAGACAGTTGTTACCCCCGCAAGCACCCCCACAAGTCCGAGAAACCAATTTTATACGGACAATGTCGGTATTCAGAAATTGGTAGTTGCCATAGGAGAAAACCCACGAAGTGTAAAGGAAATTCTGGGGCTGTTGAATCTCAAGGACCGAAAGAATCTGTTCGAATATTATATTACTCCGGCCTGCGATAACGGATATGCGACATTGCTTTACCCCGACAAGCCCCGGCACCCGCGGCAGAAGTACGTATTGACGGTGAAAGGCCTGGCGCTGCTTTCAGCGTTGAATCAGAACGGCCGTATTTGAGCGGCCCGTTTCTCGGCTTCGCCGTCGCTTGGCTTCGTTCCTGTCTGTTTTTCAGCTGTGTCTGTACGTCCCGCCTGCGGCGGTTCGTTTTTTCGTATATGCCCGCGCTGCGGGCAGTGCTCCCGCCTTCCGGTTGTCCGCCTGTGCCCCAGCTTTCACCCTGTCTTTCACCCGCGAAAACCGGAAGAAAATAGCCGCGCCGGCCTTTCACGTAGAAAAAACAGTTTATCTTTGTGCTTGGAAATCATCATCGCCCGGCGACGGGCCGGCAGGGAGCGGCCCGACTGTGGGCGGGAGACTTGATTTCGTCGGAACGTCAGGACTGGATCATGAAACAATACGAGGCTGTCATCGAAACCTTGAAGCGGCTGGGCGGCATCGCCACTTTGGGACAACTCTACCGGGAGGTCTTCAAAATCGGCGAATGCCAGTGGAAAACGCGGACGCCCTTCGCCAGCATCCGGCGAATCGTGCAGGAGCGGCGGGAAATTTACAAGGTGAAGCCGGGCCTGTGGGCGCTGACGGATTGCCGGAAACAGCTCGAGGCGAACGGCATCGTCGTGGAGAACGGGCAGAACGCCGGTTCCCGCGAGGTGGAAGCCTTCAACCACGCTTACTATCAAGGCATCCTCCTGGAAATAGGCAATTGCAGGAATTTCCTGACCTACGTTCCCGAGCAGGACAAGAACAAGCCGTTTGCGGCCACGACCCTGAAAGCCGTCCGCACGCTGGACGCCATTCCGCCCTTTTCCTACCCGGAACTGGTACGCCGAAGCGCTACGATCGACGTCATCTGGTTCAACGGGCGCCGAATGCCGAGTGCCTTTTTCGAGGTGGAGCACTCCACCGATATTCAGAATTCCCTGCTCAAGTATTTCGACTTGCAGGACTTCTATTGCCGGATGTACATCGTGGCCGACGGGAAGCGCAAGGCCGAGTTCGAGAAAAAACTGCACTACGCGGCCTTTCAGGAGCTGGTCCAACACGAGCGCGTGAAGTTCCTGAGCTACGATGCGTTGAACAAGTTGTACACGCTTACCCTGGAAAGTAAGCGTTGCTCCTTTCTGTAAATCCTCATCTGTTTTATCGCCGCCGCTGTCCGGCTTCGTTCCGCGCGGCCGCAACCCGCCCCGTCCGCCCTTTCGTCCGCATCCCCCGGTCGGAAAGGCGGGCGGGGCGGTTTTTTGTTTTTTCCGGGAAATATGGGGGCGCGGCGGGGGCGGAGTGGTCCGGACGGGGTGGGGCGGAGCCGGGGAAAATTGGGGAGGGAAAATTTTTTTCTGAAACGCTCATTTTCTGCGCAACGCTTTGTCTGCGTGGCGGTTGCGCGGCGACGGGAGGGGCCGCGGCGGACCTGTTGAAGCGGGCTAAAGATGAAGCGCCGCGGCGGGGAGACTTACCTTTGCACTGTTCGCCGCTGATGCCCGGGACGGGCGGACAGAGAGAAGTTTCACATCATCACTAACCCTAAAAACAGTAAGACCATGATTACCTACATTCCTACCGTGAAGAAGAACCCCATTACGAAGCAGTCCAAGTGGTACGCCCAGGTGGCACCCGTCAAGCCGTTGCAGCTGGAGGACATTGCCGAGAAGATAGCGGCCAGCTGTACCGTGACGGAGCACGACATCAAGGCCGTCCTCTCGGCCCTGCAGGAGCAGATTCTCTTTGCCCTGCGCGACGGCAACAGCGTGCGGCTGGGCGACGTGGGCTCCTTCCGCCTGACCCTCTCGAGCCGGCCCTGCGAATCGGCCGAAGAGGTGAAGGCCGAGACCATCGAGCACTTGCGCGTGCGCTTCACGATGAGCAGCCGCCTCAGGGCACGGCTCACGCTGGGCCAGCCGGGCGTGCGCTTCGTGCGCCAGGGCGAGGAGGAGGAGGCCGAACCCGTTGAACCCTGACCCCCGGCCGGTCCCCGGTCCGGCAGCGGTGAAAAGTCAGTCCCCGTCCGCAACGCTGGACGGGGACTATCCCCGTATCTGCGCCCCTAAGCCCCGTCGTTCCTGTCCCTATTCCCGTAAAATCCTCCGGAAAACCGGGCGGACCGGCGGCGAACGGCCTCAGACTCCGCCCGCGACGGTCCGCCCGGCGACGGCGGAACTGGGGGTTAAAACAGAATTTCCCGGCGCTGCCTGTTTGTTTCTTGAATTTTTGCACTAATTTTGTTGCATTGGTTGTTAGACTTTACAAACTGGATCAAAACAATTCAATAAAAATAGGGTGGCAGAAATCTAAAAGGAATAATACGATGGCAAACAATAATCTGAAAGAAGCCAAGGCTGCTAAGAATGATGAGTTCTACACTCAGTTTCACGACATAGAGGTAGAGATGAACGCTTATCTTGAGTACGACCCGAACGTATTTCGGGACAAGACCGTTTTGTTGCCCTGCGACGACCCCGAGTGGAGCAATTTTACCCGTTACTTTGCAGCCAAGTTCGACGAACTCGGACTGAAAAAACTGGTTTCTACAAGTTATGCGCCGGAGAGTAAAAAATACAAAACGCCCTATCAACCTTCCCTTTTCGAGCAGGGTGCCCCGCAGTTCGACCAGGACAAAACCGCCGTTAAGGGCAAGATATTTATATTGGAGCAGGACAAAAGCGGGGACGGGCGCATCAATATTGATGACCTGGAATGGAAATATTTGGAGGGAGACGGAGATTTCCGAAGTAAAGAAGTAACCGATTTGCGCGATGAGGCAGACTTTATTATCACCAATCCGCCTTTTTCTTTGTTTCGTGAGTTCCTGGCATGGATTATGGAGGGGAAGAAACGGTTTGCTGTTATAGGGAATATGAACGCTATTACTTATAAAGAAGTTTTTCCTTTGATAAAAAATAATCAAATATGGCTTGGTGCAACAGGCAATGGTAATGATATGGTATTTGGTGTTCCTGAAGGTGCTAAGGTAGATGATAAGGATAGGCAAAAAGCAGCGCGATTGGGCTATGTGGGAAATTATACCCGATTAGGAAATTCTTGTTGGTTTACAAGTATAGAACATGGTCGTCGTCACCAGCCACTTGCTTTAATGACTATGGCGGATAATCTTCGATATTCCAGGCATAAGGAGCTACGAGGTAAACCCGCTTATGACCACTATGATAATTACGATGCCATAGAAGTACCCTTTACGGACGCCATTCCTTCGGATTATGATGGCGTGATGGGGGTTCCTATTTCTTTTTTAATTAAGTATTGCCCGGAGCAATTTGAAATCTTAGGGATAACCGATAGGCAAAATACATCTTCTTTGAGAACAAAAAAATATACTATTGCCGATAGCCCTAAATATAATGATTTGAATGCTCGAAGCGTAATAAAAAATGGTGAACATTACATTCCAATGTATGCCCGGCTACTTATACGTAAATTACTTTGACACATGCCTTATCAAAATTCTTGCATAAAGTATTTGGAGCGGCCCCGACGCATTATCAGCTAAATAATAAATATCGTCTGGTACAGAGGGTAATACAATAGTTGCACGTGTATTTGCTTTGCTGCCATTGGAGGTCGTTCCATTCCGATTTACTTGTATAGGATTGAGGTATCGTTTTATTGGTCTTGCTTCAAATTCATCTCTACCTGATGTTATCCCTAATATTTCAACTTAGAACAAAAATATATGAAGACAACACTACATACCGAATGGACCGTTGCAGATGTTTGCAAAGGTTTTACCTATAACGAACTGGAGGGAAAGGGCTTGTTCGGACTGGACGGGCGGCTTACCATTCAGCCGGAATACCAGCGCCACTACATTTACAATGACGGCAAACGCGACGTGGCTGTGATAGATTCGCTGCTGAAAGGCTATCCGATAGGTTTGATTTATTTCAACCGTACCAGTGACGGCCGCTATGAGGTGCTCGACGGGCAACAGCGCATCACCTCCTTCGGTAGGTTTGTCACGGGCAAATTTGCCATAAAGGATGCCAACGACAATGTGCAGTACTTCTCGGGTTTGCCTACGGAGTTGCAGGACCGCATTATGCAGTCGCGGTTACTTATCTACGAGTGCGAAGGAGAAGAATGGGAAATCAAGGAATGGTTCAGAACTATCAACATCGTCGGCATACCTCTTAATGATCAGGAGTTGCGCAATGCCATCTATTCGGGCGAGTTCGTCACGGCGGCAAAACGCGTGTTCAGCAATTCCCTGAATGCTGAAATCCAGAAGTGGGGCCACTACGTGAAAGGGGACGTCAAACGGCAGGACTACCTGGCCGAAGCCCTCAAATGGATTTGCGACAGCAAGAAGACGAGCATCGATGCCTACATGAGCCAGCACCGCCATGACCAGTCCATAGCAGAACTTGAAAGCTATTTCCGCTCTGTGATAGACTGGGTTTCTGCGGTTTTTGAAATGGTGGAACGTGATATGTGCGGTTTGGAGTGGGGCCGGCTTTATGAAACGTATCACAAGACGCCTTACAGTTCCAGCCTCGTAACGAAGCGGGTGCGCGAACTGCAAGCTGACGAACACATCAAGTGTCCGCGCAATATCTACGAATATGTATTGGGCGGGGAGCAAGACAAGAGCCTGCTCCAAATCCGCCTGTTCGAGGAATCGACCAAACGGGCTGCCTATGCCCGCCAGACCGATGCGGCAAAGGAAAAAGGCGTTTCAAACTGTCCGCTGTGTGCCATAGGCGACAATGCCAATAAAACGCGGATTTACAAGTTTAATGAAATGGATGCCGACCACGTGACTGCGTGGAGCAAGGGCGGAGCTACGTCTATTGAAAATTGCGAGATGCTGTGCAAGACGCATAACCGTTCCAAGGGAAACAGATAGCGTATTTAAGAAAATATACGTATTTTGAGGGGGTTGTATAGTATTAACTTTCTCAGAATCGTATATGCAGAACACATTTCAGGAAATTTCAAGAAGCTGGTGTGCATCCAAGCGCCAAATCGTAAAGCACTCTACGATGTGTGCTTACCTGCTAACGCTTCAAACGCACCTGTTACCCTATTTCGGCGCAAAGACTATCATCACGGAAAAGGACGTCCAGCAATTTGTCTTCAACAAACTGTCCTGCGGGCTTGCCCCGAAGACGGTAAGGGATATGGTTGCGGTATTGAAATCGATCACCAAATACGGACGGAAACATAAGGATTTTCCATTTGAGGATTGGGAAATAGAATATCCTACGTATGCCGAAACAAACAGGCTGCCCACCCTGACGATAGGGCATCAGCGCGTCCTGATGCGGTATCTGATAGAAAAACCTACGGCGCAGAACATAGGCATACTCTTGGCGCTCTGTACGGGTATGAGGATAGGGGAGGTGTGTGCGCTGCAGTGGCAGGACGTGGACTTTCACCAAAGAATCATCACCGTAAGGCATACCGTAGGGAGGGTGTATAATTGCGAATTGAGGTCCACGGAGAAAATACAGTCTTCGCCCAAGACAAAGAACTCGTGCCGGGAGATACCCATCTCGAACCAGTTGCTACGGTGTTTGAAGACGGTCAGAAAGGGTTCCACTTCACCTTATGTGGTCGGTGCATCGGAATTTTCTAAGGAGCCGCGTTCCTATCGTGACTACTTTTCCCGGTTGCTGAAACGCCTTCATATCCCCAGAATCGTGTTTCACGGGCTCAGGCATACCTTTGCCACCCGGTGTATTGAGAGCCAATGCGATTATAAAACCGTGAGTGCGATACTCGGCCATTCCAACGTGGCAACAACGCTCAATCTGTACGTCCATCCCAATCTCAGTCAGAAAAAAAGGTGCGTGGAACGGATGAGCAGGTTTCTTGGAATAACGACCGACGGATTCTGACCAATGGGACGGAGCAAACAGTTCCGGCGGCGGAGGAGCGGGAGGCCGCTGTCAAGGAAGGGCGCTTTACTGGGATGATTTCTTCTTTGGCTGCTTGCTCATCTTATAGGAGACGCGGAGCATGACGTACGAAGGCAGGGAGTTGACCCAGGTCTCGGTGACGCCCTGTGCGTTGAGTTGGCGATACACGGTGCTCAATCCCTGATGACGGCCTTGGCCGTTGGCATGGGCTTGCGTCCCTGCGGCAGTTTTTCGATGAGCACGAAGTTCGTGGACCTTTCTGTCAGGGTGAGGATGGCATGCCCGTAGGGGTCGACGATGGTATCCATCTCCCAATCGCCGAACCGCTTTCCGTCAGCCTGTGGGGGACGCTCGTGTATGCTGGTGCGTCCTGCTATGTTCGTTGCCCGGGTCGGCCGCAGCCGCTTCTGTCGTCGCACATATTTGAGCCTGTGTGGCAGGAATTCCACCAATCTGCCCGCCGGGTCAGCGTGGATATGGTTGTAAATCGTCTGTTTGCAGATATTCACGCCTTCCTTGCGCAACACCCCTGCAATCTGGCCGGGCGACCATTCCTCCTCTTCAATCATCCGCTCTATGCGCCACCAGAGTTCCGCACCCTTGCGGTGGTTTCCACTCAACCCATGTTTGCGGGAGATGGCTTTCGCCTGGGCTTGTTTCCACACGTATTCACCATCCGCCTTCGAATTACGTCGTATTTCACGGCATACGGTCGATTTCGACACGCCAATCTCACGTGCGATGCGACTTTGGCTCCATTTCCTTTTCAGGCCAAGATAGATTTTTTCCTTTTCAGGCCAAGATAGATTTCGTACCTTTGCGGTTCGATTAGTTGATTTGACATAGGCAATACAAAATTAATTAATCGGAGGGAGAACCGCTATCGGTTCTCTCTTTTTTTGTATTGCTGTCGGACTCTCTTGGGGGCTATGCGCCCCCGCCGTTTGGCATCCCCGCAGTGTTTTTCATAGTTTAGAGCTTAGCCCTAACTTGAAAACGTTGCGTTTCTATTTGGACATTTCAGTCCCGGGTAGCGGGTTGCCGTGCGGAGTCTTGTCTGGCACTGCGGCCCGTGGGGCTCGGGTTCGTGCATATTGTGCGGCGAAAAAAGAAATATATGCAGGGATATTTGAAATATTTGCATAACAAAATGTATGGTAGAAATATAAAAAAAGCTATTGCGGAGAAAATAATGGGGGCTATCTCTTGCCAGAGAAATATTTCTCCGTACTTTTGCACTGTGTTTTTCATAGTATTAGATTTAAGGTTAACAAGGTTGGGATACAGCGGTATCCCTTTTTTTATGTCCTGACGCGCCGAGGCGCTGTTCCGTCGCGTCGGTTCCGCTCTTTCTCCGTCCCTGTTCTTATGGCCTGTCGCCCGGCCGCCCGTTGCTGCCCGCCGCACCGGCCGGCGTGAAAAAACTGCCCCGCGCAGGGCGGGGTGGGGAGATTTTCGTAAATTTATCGCGCTATGTGGCGGGGCGGACGGTGGAGCGCCCCTTGTTCAGATGCAGGAAAAATGGAAAAAGACAAGACTTGCCGTTACGACGATGATTTCAAGGCCAGGGCGAGGGCGCACCAGTTTGCCTTCCGCGAGCGCGTGCTTCATGACTTTTACGAAGAAAAGTGGCCCCAGGTCCTGCTGAGCCCGGAATCGGCCCGGCGGGGACTGATTTTCTGCGAGGCTTACCGGGACAGGATTCTGCGGAAGGTGGGGCAGTTCGGCACCTCGGCCGTGTTTTCAAACCTGCTGCGCAGCGAGCACATTCCCTACAATCTGTTTGTCCCCATGGAGGAGGACCTGGAAAATGCCGGACGGCTGTTCAACGAAATCACGGGAGCCGGCATCTCGGCCGTCACGCGCATCGACATAGAGTTTGCCGGATATGCGGACCGGTCCCTGTATCTGAACGACCGGACTTCGTTCGACGCCTATATAGAATATACGGACGGGGCCGGCCGGAAGGGGGCTGTCGGCATTGAGGTGAAATACACGGAAAACAGCTACCCCCTCGGGGCGAAGGAGGCGCGGGACATCAGCGATGCCGCGGGGCCGTACGCCCGGATGACGCGCCAGTCGGGCTATTTCCTTCCGGACCTGGACGTGACCACGTTTCTCCGCGCCCACCACCTGAGGCAGATGTGGCGAAACCATTTGTTGGGTTATGCCATGGTCCGCCGCGGCGACATACGGCAGTTTCATTACCTCCACCTCTATCCCCGCGGGAACGTTCATTTTCACCGCCACGCCCTACCGGAGTACCGGTTGCTGCTGAGCCCGGCGGGGCAGCGCAGTTTTGTCGGCCTGACGTATGAAGACTTCTTTGAAATGCTCCGCCGCTACTTCACTTCCGACCGGCAAAGGACGTGGGTCGATTACTTGTACGCGAGGTATCTCGACCTGTAGGGGCGGAGCGGTCCGGGCGGCTGCCGTTTGCGGCCGGCTCTCAGGCCGTTGCGCCGGCGGGGCGAAAGGGGCCGGGACTGTGTCCTAAGGGCAGGGAAACGGTGAACGAGGTTTCATGGAAAGGTTGGGAGCTGACGGACAGTTCCCCGCCGTGCAGGCGGACGATTTGCTGCGAGAGGCTGAGGCCGATGCCCGTGCCGTTCGGTTTCGTCGTGAAGAAGGGGATGAAGATGTCCTCCAGGGAGTGGGACGGAATGCCGGGACCGTTGTCCGTTATTACGACGAACAGCCTCGTTCCCTGCCGATATGCTTTCAGGCGGATTTTTTTCTCCGGCCGTTCCGCCACGGCCTGCATGGCGTTTTTCAGCAGATTGATGAGCACCTGCGACAACATTTTTTCGTCCGCCCGGATTTGTATTTCGGGCTGGAACAGGTCGGCGCGGAAGTCGATGTGCTGCCGTTGCAGGTCTTCCTGGTAGAGTGTCCGGACGTTTTCTATGAGTCGGGCCAGCGGGAAATCCTTGAATTCCGGCTGCTTCAGTCCGGAGATTTGCCGGTAGGACGTTGTGAAGTAGATGAGGTTCTGCCCCTGGCTCTTGATGGTTTCCAGCCCGCGTATGGTCTTCTCCACCGTGCGGTCGGTGAGGGCGGCGGCGGGCGGCGGGGACTGTGGGGGAAGTGGTCGAAAAAAGGAACGGAGAGAAGGCGTTCCCCGTTCCTTGTGAAAATTTTGTGTCAGAACCCGACCTGTTTCTGCTGCTCCGCGTTGTAGCGGTCGCCGGTTATCGGGATGGCGGCGACTTCGTCCTCCAGCTGTTTCCACTCCTCGGCACTCAGCGTGAAGTCCAGCGTGCGGAGGTTTTCTTCGAGATGGGACAGCTTCGTCGTGCCGGGTATGGGGACTATCCACGGAGCCCGTTGCAGGAGCCAGCCGAGGGCGAGCTGGGCGGCCGTCATGCCGCGCTCGCGGCCGAAGCGTTGCAGCACGTTGACGATGCGGTAGTTGGCCCGCAGCGCCTCCGGCGTGAAGCGGGGCAACGTGGGGCGGTTGTCGTTGTTCGGGTCGAAGCGGGTGTATTCGTTCAGGTCGCCGCCCAGAAATCCGCGGTTCATCGGGCTGTAAGGCACGAAGCCGATGCCCAGTTCGCGGCAGGCGTCGAGCACGCCGTTGGTCTCCACGTCGCGGTGCATCAGGTGATACTCGCTCTGGATGGCGGTCAGCGGGCAGATGGCGTGGGCCTTGCGGATGGTGGCGGCGCTGACCTCGCACATGCCCCAGTGGAGCACCTTGCCTTCCCGGATGAGGTCGCTGAGGGTCCCTGCCACGTCCTCTACCGGCGTGTTCGGGTCGAAGCGGTGCTGGTAGAACAGGGGGATGCAGTCGGTGCGCAGACGCCGGAGCGACTCCTCGCAGTAACGGCGGATGGTGGCCGGGCGGCTGTCCTGCCGGCCGGTGGCCTTGCCGTCGATGACTTCATGCCCGAACTTGGTGGTGACGTTCACCCGGCCGCGAAGTTCGCCGAGGGCTTCGCCGGCCAGTTGTTCGTTGTTCAGCGGGCCGTAGATGATGGCGGTGTCGAGCAGCGTCACGCCCCGGTCCACGGCCTCGTGCAACAGGCGGATGCACTGCGCCTTGTCGGGGTGCCAGCTCCGGTTGTAGGTCATTCCCATGACGCCGAAGCCCAACGCCGAAACCTCGAAGGCGGCCTGTCCCGTACCCAGGGTGCGGCGCGCCGTGACGGTGACGGCCCGGGCCCTGCCGCCGCTTGCCGGATGGGGTGTGGACGCGGCACGGGCTGCCGCCTGCGCCGCGTCGAATGCCGGGGACAGGGCCAGCGCCGCACCGGCGGCGGCTGCCGTCTTCAGGAAACCGCGGCGACTGATATTTTCTTTCCGGTCTGATGCTTTCATGGCAGTTGCTTGATTTCAGGTTAATGAATGGAGAACGCGCCGTCCACCAGCAGGGCGTGGCCGTCTACGAAACTGGCCTGCGGGCTGCACAGCCACAGCACGGCGTCGGCTATCTCAGCCGGCGTCCCGAGCCGGCCGGCCGGGATGTCGCGGATCAGTTCCTTTTCCAAGGCCGGATTGCGCCGTATCAGTTCCTCGGCCATCGGTGTGCGGATGGCGCCGGGGCATACGGCGTTGATGCGGATGCCCTTTGCCGCGTAGTCAATGGCGGCGGTGCGGGTGAGGCCGATGACGGCATGCTTGCAGGCGATGTAGGCCGCCTGTCCGGGGAAACCCGTCACGCCGCCCTGCGAGGAGGTGTTCACGATGGCGCCGCCGCCCTGCTTCAGCATTTGCAGGATTTCGTAGCGCATGCAGTTCCACACGCCTTTCAGGTCTACGGCCACCGTGCGGTCGAACTCTTCGTCGGTGATTTCCGCCATCGGGCGCTGCGGTGTCTGTATGCCGGCATTGTTGTGGGCGGCGTCCAGCCGTCCGTAGGTGGCGACCACCCACTCTATCATTTCCCTTACGGCCTGCGTGTCGGACACGTCGCAGCGGTAGGCTACTGCCCAGAGGCCCTCCGACTGCAGGCGTGCGGCCTGCGCCGCGGGCTCCTGGATGTCGGCCAGCACGGTGGTGTAGCCTGCCCGGGCAAAGGCTTCGGCGCAGGCCAGGCCGATGCCCATCGCGGCGCCGGTGACGAGGGCCACCTTGCCGCTTGCAGATGAAGTCGTTTCCATATTCATGAATGATTAGTGTTCTGCTGCAAAGGTAGGCGGCTCGGCGGAAAACGGCTTTGCCCACCGGCTCAAAGAATTTTGCCCGGCGGCTCAATCCGTATGTCGCGACCCGCCCGGCTTCCCGTCCCTGTGTAGGGCGAAAAACCGGGCGGACCCTTGGCGACGGGGCGGGGCGGCGCGGCCAGTCGCCGGCGTGGCGGCACGCGGCCCCGTCGCCCCTCAGACTGTGCTCCCCGCTGTCGGCGGACAGCCGTAACGCTTCTTGTAAATCCTGGAAAAGTGGGACAGGTTCTTGAATCCGACCTGAAAGCAGACGTCTGTCACCTTGTCGTACCGGCCGGACGCGAGCAACTCGTGGGCGGCCTCCAGGCGGCGGTTGACAATCCACTTCTGCGGCGGGAGGTCGCTGACCTTCCTGAAGTCGCGCTTGAAGGCCGCGAGGCTGCGGCCCGTGTAGGCGGCCAGCTCTTCCAGGGACAGGTCGTACCTGTAGTTCTCGTTCATGTATTCCAGCAGGTCTACTTTCCACGGCGCGGTGAAGTCGAAGAGCGAGGCATACAGACTGAGGTCGGTGTGGAGCAGGATATACATCCCCTCAATCATCTTCAGCCTGAGCAGCTCCTCGGAGGGGCGGACGCCCGAGTCGAAAAACGGCAGGACCGACTCGAACAGGCTCTTGACGTCGGGGCGGTCGGCCGGCAGGCGCAGGAAGCTCCGCCGGTCGCGCTCCGCCCGTTCCGGCAGCTCCCCTTTCCGGGCCAGGTTCTGGTAGAACTCGCGCAGAAACCTGCGCGAGAACTTGAGCACGACGGAGCGGTAGGGCACGCCGTTGCGGATGCGCTTCTGCAACGTCATCCGGTGGTCGCGGCGCATGAAGGCACATTCCCCGGCGCGGAGGACGTGCCGCTCCCCCTCTTCCGTGATTTCCAGCTCGCCCGAGCAAAGGTAAATCAGCGTGTGTTCCCGGTTGGCGTGCGTACATTCCCGGTTGTCCGTGAAATAGCTGGCGATGAACACGTTCGAGTAGTCAAGGACTTTCAGTTCTTCCATACAGATATTGGCTTAGCGGCTATAAAGATAACGAAGAAAGGGCAGGACTATTTTGCCGCGCGGCTCAAAAAGTTTTGCCGTGCGGCTCACTGCGGTCCGCCGTCCGGGCGGCCGGCGCGGCGGGACCGGCAGGGGCGGGCAGGGCGTCAGCGCCCCGTGGCCTGGAGGTACTCCCGTTTCTTCACCTCGTATTGCGCGCAGGCCTCGACATACTTGTCCCGGCTCTGCTGGAAGAGGGTCTGCGCCTCCAGCCAGTCGCTCATGGTGGTGGTGCCGGCGTGGTAGCGGTCGGTCTGTAGCCGCAGGTTTTCCGTGGCCTGGCCGATGGACTCGATGGCGATGCGCACTTGCTGGTAGGCGTCGGTCATGTTGTTCCACGTGTTCTGCATGTTGATGGTCAGCCGTTCGCAGCCGTCGCGCAGGTTGTTTTCGGCCGTCTGCACGGCCAGGCGGCTGCGCTTGACGCTGTGCGAGCCCTCCCACCATCCGCTCAGGGGGATGGTGACCGTAGCGAAGCCCGCCCAGTAGGTGCGGTTGTGGCTGAGCAGGTTGTCGTAGAGGTAGCCCCCGCCTATGGCCACGGTGGGAAGGTTCTTGCCGACGGCGATGCGGTGGTTGGTGCGCTCGGCCTTGAGCTTGGCCTGCAGCAGGCCGTACTCGGGCGTGAGCGGCAGCGCCGTTTCCGGTTGGCGGTAGAGCGTTTCGGGCGACGGGGGGAGGGAGTCGGTGACGCGGAAGGCCACGTCGACTTGCGCCGTGTCGCGGCCGATGTATTGGGCCAGCAGGCGCCGCGACAGCGCGAGGGCATTGTCGACGCTGATGCCCGCGCTGCGGGTGTCGTTCTGCCGGAGCCGCACTTGCAGCAGGTCGTTGCGGTCCGTGACGCCGGCTTCGACGGCGGCTTCCACGTCGGCGGCCATGGTCGCGAGCTGGGCCGCTACGGCCTGGAGCGTTTTCCGCTTTTCCTTCAACAGGACGATTTGCCAGAAGTATTGCTCGGTAGTGAGGCGCACCTCGTTTTCGGCCTGCCGTCCTTGCAGGCGGTATTTCTCGACATTCGTCTCGGCCAGCTTGTTGCCGTTCACGATTTGCCCTCCGGTAAAGAGGGGCATCGAGGCCATTACGCCGCCGGCCAGGCCGTTTTTCATCATTTCCATGCCCACTCCGGGCGCGGCCTCCATTTCGAGCAGGGGGCGGCTGGCCAGGAAGCCCATGCCCGTGGCGCTGACGGACGGGAAGTAGTGGGTGAAGGCTGCCCGGCGCTGGTGCTCGGCGTCGGCGAGCTCGTTGGCGGCGTTTTTCATGCGGACGTTGTTCTGCAGGGCCAGTTCGACACACTCGTCCAGCGTGTAGGCGGGCTGGGCCGTTAAGGCCGCCGGGAGCGCGGCGGGGAGCAGCGTCGCGAGGACGGTTGCTATGCGTTTTGCGATGGATTTCATAAGAAAGAAGTTCGACAGATGGATACCGTCGGCCGGGGAAGGGTCGGCGTATGGTTGTTTTCTACGTTTCACTGTGCCTCCAGGGCTTCGGCGCGGAGGCGGCGTTTCGTCGACCCGCGGAACACGAGCAGATAGGCGCAAGGCAGTATGGTGAGGATGAAGACCATGGTGATGAGCGTCCCGTAGCAGATGACGGTGCCCATGGGCATCCACAGTCCCGAGCGCCCGAGTATCATCGGAACCACGCCCATGGAGGCCGCGGCCGAGGTCAGAAAGATGGGCCGCATGCGGCGGGTGGCGGAGTGGTAGATGGCGTCGGCCGCGGACAGCTGCTGCGTGGCCCGCAGCTCTTCGGCGTAGTCGAACATGATGATGCCGTTGCGCACGATGATGCCCATCTGGGCCACGATGCCCAGCACGCAGGTCATGCTGAAGTCCACGCCCTGAAGGAGCACGCCCACCGCTGTGCCGAAGAGGCAGAGCGCCAGGCTGGCGAACAGCAACAGGGCGAGGCTGACCTTCCGGAAGTGGAAGAGCAGGATGAAGAAGATGACGGCCGCGGCCAGTACGAGGCCGTTCAGAATCATCGGGAGCTGCTCGTTGTTGTTTTCCTGTTCGCCGCCGTAGCTGACGGTGACCCCCTGGCTCAAGGGGATTTCTTTCATGAGCTCCTGGACGCGGGCGTTCATGGCGGTGGCGTTGACGCCGCGTTCCACGTCGGCCTGGACGGTGACGGTGCGCAGTCCGTTGCGGCGTACCAGCTGTCCGTCCGTCCACAGGGGGCGCACGTCGGCCACCTGCCGCAGGGGCACGTGGGCCAGACCCGCCTGTGCCGGCACCTGTTCGTCGGGCAAGGCGTCGGGCAGGGCGCTGTCGGCCACCGTGCTCTTCAGCTTCACGGGCAGGTCGTAGTCGCCCTCCCATATTTGGGCGACCGTCAGGCCGTTGCCGTAGCGCATGGCGAGGGCGGACTCCAGGCCGAGGTTGCTGACCCCGAGACGGGTGGCCTCGTCCTCCCGGAGACGGACGCCGACGGCGGGCAACGGTTCGTTCAGGTCGGTCTGCACCAAGGTGAGGCCTTCCACCTGCCGCAGCCGTTCTTCCACCTTCAGCGCGTCCTCTTTCAGGACGTCCGGGTCTGCGCCCGACAGCCGTACCTCGATGGGGTAGACGGACTGGCTGTAGCTCAGCTGCTTGAAGCGCACGCGGGCGTTGGGGAAGTAGTCGGTGTAGCGTCCGGCGTACTCGTCGAGCAGGGCTACGGTGGCTTTCGTCCCGGTGGTGTTCACGATGAACTGGGCAAAGTTGCTGCCCGGCAGCTGCGGGGCGTAGCTGGTCTGGAAGCGGGGCGAGGCGCAGCCCTTGAAGGAGGCGATGCTCACCACGCGGGGGTCGCGGCGCAACAGGTGTTCCAGGCTGTCGGCCACGAGGGCGGTCTCCTTCACGTCGGTGCCGGTGGGGAGGAAGATCTCTACGGCAAACTGGTTGCGGTCGGCCACGGGCAGGAGGCGCTGGGGCAGCAGCTGCATGAGCCCTGTCCCGACGCCGATGGCCGCAATGCCGACGGCCACGGTCAGTTTCGGGTGGCGGAAGCAGCAACCGAAGAGGCGCTCGTAGTATTTCTGCAGGAGGTCGAGGAAGGAGAAGGCCTTCCTTCCCCCGGGCCTCATCTTACCCTTCATGGGCCGGCGGATGAAGTAGAACTGCATGAAGGGCACGAGCATTGTGGCCACCAGCAGGGAGACAGCCAGCACAATGGTGATGCTCCAGGGAAAACTCTGCAGCATGTCGTTCATCATGCCGGTTGTAGTGAAGAGGAAGGGGAAGAAAGTGATGCTGATGGCCAGCGTAGCGGAAAAGATGGACTTCAGGAAGTGCGTGGTGCTCTCGATAGAGGCGTGCCAGCGCGAAAGGCCTTCGCCGAGTTTCTCCAGGTAACTGTCGATGATGACGATGCTGTTGTCCACAATCATGCCGAGGGTGACAATCAGCGCGGCCAGGGTCACGGTGTTCAGCTCAATGCCGAAGGTGTGGAACAAGCCGAGCGATACGAAGATGGTAATCGGGATGGTGGAGGCCGCTACGAGGGCCACGCGCAGGGGCAGGAGCAGCAGGACCACAATGACGACGGCGACGATGGCGATGACCAGTTCGCGCAGGAAGTTGACGACGCTGTCGTTCACCACCTGGGGCTGGTCGGTGATGCGGAAGAGCGACACGTCGTCGGGTAGTTCCGCGCGGAACCGGTCGAGCACCTCGTTCACCTCCTCGCCCATCTGTACGATGTTCTGCCCTTTCTTCATCTCGACGGAGAGGAGCAGGCACTTGTGGCCGTTGTTGGTGATGTAGCTCTCGGGTTCGGGATATTCGCGCACCACGCGGGCCACGTCCTTGAGGCGGACGACGGTGCCCTGCGGGTCGGCGTAGACGATGTGCTCCTGCACGTCGCGCACCGTGTTGAGCGAGCGGTCCACGTAGACGGGGCGCACGAGCTGCCCGTCCTTGGTCCGCCCGCCGCTGGTGACGAAGCCTTTCTGCAGGAGCGAGGCGGCCAGGGTCTGTTCGTTCAGCCCGTATTTCGCCAGCCGGTCGTGGTCCAGATAGATGGAGATCTGCTCGTTCTGCATCCCGCTGACCGACAGGCGGCCCACGGAGGCAATGCCGCGCAGCCGGTCCTGCAGGCGGTCCATGTAGGTGTCCAGCTCGCGGTAAGTCTTGTCCTCGCTCTCCATCGTTATCAGCAGGGCCGACGTGTCGCCGAAGTCGTCCATGACCATTAGGGCCGCCACGTTCGACGGCAGGCTGCTCTTGAACTGGGCGATGCCGTGCTTGAACTTGCTCCAGAACTCGTCCTTGTCGGTCAGGTCGTCGTTCAGCTCCACCTGGATGTAGGCGATGCCGTCCCGGCTTTTCGAGAACGTCTTGCTTTTCTTCACCTCCTTGTAGGTGAAGATGTATTCCTCCAACGGGCGGGTCACCTGCTCCAGCATTTCCTCGGGCGTGTTGCCGGGAGCTACGGCCACGACGATGCCCTGGCGGATGGTGAAGTCCGGGAACTCGTTCTTGCGCATCTGGGGGAGCGAGTAGATGCCGTAGGCCACGAGGCAGGCCGTCACCAGAATGATGATCTGGCGGTAGTGCATGGCCCACTCCACAAAGTTTCGTTTCCTGGTGTTCATAGGGCCGGGCTGTTTGGTTCCGTTGCTGTGATTTCCGTCCCGGCCGAGACTTTCTGCTGTCCCGCTGTCAGGACGCGGTCGCCCTCGTTCAGGCCCTGGCGGACCACGACGTCGGCGCCCGCGAAGCCTTCGCAGTCCACGTATCGCTTTTCGGCCTTCCCGTTGCGGTCGAGCCATACAAATTCGCGGTTATGCTCGTCGAGCAGCACGGCGCCGGCGGGGATGGCGCAGACAGTCTCCCCGTCCGGCAAAGCGAGCGTCACCGTGGCCACCATGCCCGGCAGGAGCCCGCCGGCGGCGCCCTCAACGCGCAGCTTGACGTCGTACGACCGCGACAGGGCTTGGGCCACGACGCCCTTTTCCACGACGCGCGCCCTGAAGGTCCGGTTGCCCAAGGCCGGCACTTCCACACGGCCCTCCTGTCCGACGGCAATCCGGCTGATTTCCGCCTCGGGCACGGCTATCTTCACTTTGAGCGAGGAGGTGGTGACGAGCCGCGCCACCGGGGTGCCCGGCACCACGTTCTGTCCCGCTTCCACGTTCTTCTCCGCCACGACGCCCGCAAACGGGGCGAGCAGCCGGGCGTCCTGGAGGGCCTTGCGCGCTATCTGTTCCACGGAGCGGGCCTGCTCCAACCGGCTTTGCGCCTCCACCCACTTCATCTCCGGCAGGCTTCCCTTTTCGTGCAGCAGCTGCAGGCGCCGGTAGGCGTCCTCCGCCTGCCGGAGCGTGGCCAGGCTGGCCTGGTGCGAGCTCTGGAGCGAGGCCGCGTCCAGCTCGGCCAGCAGTTGCCCGGCGGCCACCCGCTGCCCCGTGTGTACATATACCTTTTTCACTGTCCCCGCCGTGGCGAAGCTGAGCAGTGTTCCGTTTTCCTCTTCCACGGTTCCCGAATAGCGGTCCTGCGACACAGCGCGCTCCGCCTTTACGGTCATCGTCTCTACCCTTACGGGAGAGGTTGCAGTCTGTGGGGCCGTCTCCTTTTCCCCGCACCCCGCCAGCAGGGCGGTCAGTGCCAGGAGCAGTCCCGCTGCCGTAATCTTCAGATTCATACTTTTCATTGTTAGATGGACAAATGTTCCTTGCAAAAGAATAGTTTGTCGCCTGGTTCCGACTTGCCGGCCTATCCGGAAAAGTGTTCCGTTTTCGCCTCCCGTTGAAAATGTGAAGTCTGGAACACTTTTTCCCGCTTTCGGAAAAGTGCCTTGTCGGCGGGAGATTGTTCCTTTGCAATCAGACATAGTGGAATCCTGAGCCCCGACCGAAAGATGAAAAATATAAAGAAAGCCAATCTGACCGACCCCGACACGCGGGAATGTGTGATATACAATGACGGAGAACTGGCCCTGTGCCGGGACATACACGAACTGTTGACGCACATGCAGCCCGTACAATTGGAGATGTACGTGGCGGCGCTCGTAGAGGAGGGCGTGGCTTCGGTCTGCGTCAACGGTATCACCTACGAGGCCCGGCGCGGCGACCTCGTCATTTTCCAGCCCGACAACATCGTGGAGCAAGGGCTAATCAGTCTCAACTTTAAGGGCAGCTTCATTTTTATTTCGATGGATTATGCCCAGCGCATTCTCCCTTTGTCCGAGAGTATGTGGAACCTCAAGGCCCTGTTTGAAAGGTCGCCGTTGTGCCGTCTGAATGCCGAGGAGGCCAGTGTGTTCAGCCAGTACTACAGTCTGCTCTGCGCCAAGGCCAGTCGGCCTTGCCCCGTCAAGCGGGTGATCGATTCGCTCGTGCTGGCCTTTCTCTACGACATGAACCACCTCCTGAACCAGTACGTCAAGGCTGGCCCTTCTCCCTTTTCGGCGGGCGAGACCCTTTTCCGGCGTTTCATCGGCCTGCTGTCCGCGTCCTATCCCAAGCCGCGGCGGGTGTCCTACTATGCCGGGCGGCTGAACGTCACCCCGAAATATCTCTCGGCCGTGTGCAAGCAGGTGGGCGGGATGCGGCCCTCCAAAATCATCGACAGTTACGTGTTGCGAGACATTGACTACCTGATGCGCCACACCCAGATGAGCATCAAGGAGATTGCCTACGAATTGAGATTCTCGAACCTGTCCGTTTTCGGGAAATACGTGAGAAAGCACAGAAGCGTGTCCCCGCGCTCATACCGCATGCGCTGCCTGGGCAACGAAGCGTGCGGCGCCGCACCGCAGGGCGGGCCCGACGACGAAGGCCCGTCCGCAGACTGAAACGACCGCGGGCGACACACACGGCCGACCGGGAAACAAAAACCGCGAAAGATGGACAATATTTCGGGACGGTTTTCTTACCTTTGCCGGTAAGATATGAACAACATAAAAATAAAAGACGGATTCCAAGGCGAGCGGTCCGTGGTGCTACCCCAGTCCGTCATCCAGGAAATGGAGAATCATCCGCTCTCGGCCATACTCCACCCGACGGACATCGGCTACTACCCCCAGGCGCGCTACCACTTCCGCGAACGCCCGGAGCCCATCGCGCAGCATGTCCTCATCTACTGCGTGGGCGGAGCGGGCTGGTACAGCCTGGACGGCAAGCGCTGCCCCGTGGCCGAAAACGAGTACTTCGTCCTGCCGGCCGGGCGGCCCCATGCCTACGGCGCCGACGAGGACGCCCCCTGGACCATCTACTGGATTCATTTCAAGGGAAAACTGTCCCACTGCTTCCTGCCCCCCGCCGGCGGCCCCCTCTGCGTCCCTCCCGGCCACCGCTCACGCATCAACGACCGCTGCGGCCTCTTCGACGAGATGCTCAGCACGCTCGAGATGGGCTACAGCCTTGAAAACCTGTTCTACGTCTGCTCCCTCCTTTTCCACTACCTCTCCACGTTGCGCTGCCTTCATGCCTACCGCGCCGCCGTGCCCGGCACCGAGTCCGACCTCGTCACCGCCACGGTCCACCTCATGCGCGAGAACATCGAGCAACGCCTCACGCTCGACCAGATGGCCCGCCACGCAGGCTATTCCACGTCCCACTTCTCCAAACTCTTCAGCGAGCGCACCGGCTACGCCCCCCTGGCCTACTTCAACCAGCTCAAGGTGCAGCAGGCCTGCCGCCTGCTCGACTTCACCCACCTGCGCGTCAATCAGATTTGCTTCAAGTTGGGCTTCGACGACCCCTACTATTTCTCCCGCCTGTTCCGCAAGGTGATGGGCCTCTCGCCCCAGGCCTACAAGCGGACCAAAAAGGGCTGAACGCCCCGGCGCCGCGCCGCGGCGGGAGGGGAAAATCCCGGGTGCGTCCGGCTATGAGGAGACGACCCACCGGTTCCCGATATATTCCGGGTGACCGTGGTCCGAGATGACGCGGGCCGGCACGCCGGCTACGGTCGTATCGGCCGGTACGTCTTTCACAACGACGGCGCCGGCGCCGATAGTGGCTCCCGCTCCGATGGTAACGTCCTCGACAAGACAGACCGTGGGGCCGATGTAGACGTTGTCGCCGATGACGGCCGCCTTGCCTTTGTTGCTCCCGATGGTAGTGAACTGGCTGAGGTTGACGTTGTTGCCGATGACGGCAGTAGGGTTGATGATGGTGCCGAAGGCATGTCCGATGTAGAGCCCGTAGCCGATGCGCGTCTGCGGGCTGATTTGTAGGCCGCGGCGGCGGGAGTAGTGGCGGTGAAACCAACGCGTCAGGGGAAAGAACATGCCGCGATGGGCCGAAAGCCGCAGCCAGAAGGTGAAGCCGAAAGCGGGGTTGCGCAGTCCGTAAACCCACATGGCAAGGAATGAGGCCCGCCGGCCCGTGTAGCGGAAGTAGTCGCTACGGATGTAAGTGAGGCACTCCGCGTAGTTATGCGGCAATGCCGGCATGGCGTTTCCGTCATGCGTTTTGTTGGATGTGTCCATGCGTTTTCTGTTTTTGTGCGAACGCCACGTGTTCGAGTAGTTGCAGAGGGCAAAGCAGAGTACAAAAAAGCATGGACAGGAAAAACTTACCATGCTCTGGGCTCTTGGCCTTGCCCTCTCGATACGATAAGTCCCGCCCATGCCATGCACGGGCGTTCGCGAACTTATCCGGGTATCGGGAACTGTTTACGGCCAAGTATTCAGAGCATACCGAACAAATAGCAAACGCTGGTTATGGAGTAATGAATATGTTGCAGAGATTAATTTGTCATGCGTCCGATTTTAATTGTGAGTGTATAAGTTTATTTCCTGCAAATATAGTGAAAGGCGAGTGGCGAGGCAAGGGAAAGCCTCGTTTTTCCGTGACTTGTCCGAGCCGCATCCTATATTCGTGAAACAAATATAGGTGGGTTCTATCAATTCCATTTTTTATTTCTTGCATAAGGCAGCAGAACCCTT
>OHFP01000451.1_pt1 | contig 22264 bp, 19 predicted proteins | sample 1567591 | NCBI WGS metagenome assembly OHFP01 (sample SAMEA3879547, study PRJEB24766) | human gut metagenome | biome: human-associated habitat; feature: feces | place: USA | collected 1985/1987 | reverse complement strand
GAATTGACGCCGAGCAGACTTTTTTCGTCTGCGAGGCGCAATTGCAGCCGCGAGGGTAGCCTGTCGACAATTACCTGCAGGCGGATTGCAAATCACGTCGCAATGCAGAAGTCAGCCGCGATGGAGCAGGCCACTTTCACCAACCACTTTTGTCATTGTCACCAACCAAAAATGTCAATTATACCCTTGTGAGGTGTACCATGGGTTGTCTGCTGGTATGGGCAGGGCGGCATTGATGACGGGTTGCACGACAAAGGACTTGTGCGCAGCATCTTTCAGAAAACCGTTGGTTGATAATTATTTACATTCAGACACCGCGCACAATACGGCATGTGGAAAGCGACTTGTACGCATGGCCGTTCCAAGAACCGCCGCCCCGTCTACATGAAAGGCCGTTTCCTCGGAATATGCCTCGCACAGGTTTTTGGTCTCGCAGCCTGACGCTCAAACTCTTGCCTTTTCGCCTCACCGGGGCCAGGCCGCACGCCACGTCAGGTCCGGCTATGTTGCCCGGGACGTGCTGCCCGAGCAAGCAAATCAGTTCATTGAAAGATACTCCTTGGGCGTACAGCCGACTTCCTTCTTGAAGAAACGCAGGAAATGTTGCGGATACTGGAAGCCGAGCATGTCGGCGACCTGCTTTATGCTGGTGCCAGGGTCGAACAGGGCGCTCTTGGCCTTTTCTACGATTTTCATCTGTATGTGCTCCCGCGCCGTCCTGCCGGTCTCGGCCTTCACCAGATCCCCGAAATAATTGGGCGACAGGCATATCTTATCCGCAAAATACTTCACGGTAGGCAGACCGAAGCGCTCGGCCATGCCGGAATCCCAATAATCATCCAGCAGCCGCTCGAAACGCACGAGCACATCATTGTTCAGTTCTTCCCGGGTGATGAACTGCCGTTCATAGAAACGCATGCAATAATTGAGCAGCACCTCGATATTCGACACAATCAACGGTTTGGAAAACTTGTCGATAGCGTGCTCCAGTTCGCGGGCTATCTTGTCCATGTAGTCCTGCACAATCACTCGCTCGTCCACGGACAGGTGCAAAGCCTCATTGGAAGCATACGAGAAGAAGGTGTATTGCTTCATCTTCTGGGCCAGCGGCGTGCGGTGCAGGAAATCAGGGTGGAACAGCAACCCTACGGCTTCCGGAACCGGACCGTCCTCGATACGATGGACGCCTATGGTCTGCCCCGGAGCAAAGCAGACCACGGTCTCGTCATCGTAGTCGTATTTCGTCTTGCCGTAATTGATGGTGCAGCCCACCGTCTTTTTCAGAAAGAGGGCATAAAAGCCGAATGTCATCTTATAGGCGGGCTGGTTCTCCGCCCTGTCGAAATGCACAATGGCCACTGACGGATGCCTGGTCTGGAATCCGAAAAACCGGTTATACTGCTCTATGGTGTCCGCTTTTATTGTTTCCATGCTCATGTCTGATGTTCCAACTGCAAATATACGTTTTTCCGTTACGGCTTTAAAGCGGGAACGGATAAAAACCCACTCCGGGTATCTTTTCCCGTAATTTATGCACCTTGTTGATATCCAAGATGAAACGAACGCTTCCAAATCCGTGGTCAAGGTACTTCTGCCCGTTGTCCGGGTAACTGCCGATAAACCGGCGGCAACTACCTTTACAGCCGTAACCTGCCCACGCCCGACCTGTAGCTGGCAATGGAGACGGCAACGGGATGAAAAAGCAGGCCTGCGAAATTGACAAACTGATATAACGGAGATGAAACTGACAACTTATCTTGCCGCCGCTTTCCTTTGCCTTTCCGTCATGGAGGAAAGCCCGGCGCAAACCATTCAAAACGAGAAGAATATGGAAGAATTGAATCTGACTCAGGAATGGGACAAGGTGTTCCCACAGAGTGACGAAGTGAACCACAGCAAAATCACATTCCATAACCGTTACGGCATCACGCTTGCCGCCGACCTTTACATGCCCAAGAACGCCACGGGCAAACTGCCTGCCATCGCCGTCAGCGGCCCGTTCGGTGCCGTCAAGGAGCAGGCTTCGGGACTGTATGCGCAGGAACTGGCGAAGCGCGGCTTCCTCACCATCGCCTTCGACCCGTCGTTCACCGGCGAGAGCGGCGGACAGCCCCGCTATGTGGCTTCGCCCGACATCAACACCGAAGACTTCTGCGCTGCGGTGGACTACCTTTCCACCCGCGACGACGTGGATCCGGAGCGGATAGGCATCCTCGGCATCTGCGGCTGGGGAGGCATGGCGGTCAATGCGGCAGCAGTCGACACGCGCATCAAGGCCACCGTCGCCTCAACAATGTACGACATGAGCCGTGTCAATGCCAACGGCTATTTCGATGCCGCCGACAATGCCGACGCTCGCCACGAACTGCGCCGCCAGCTGAACGCACAGCGCACGGCGGACTACCGCAACGGCTCGTATGAACTTGCCGGAGGTCTGCCCGACGTGGCACCTGCCGACGCACCGCAGTATGTGAAGGACTATGTCGCCTACTACAAGACGGAGCGCGGCTACCACAAGCGTTCGCTCAACTCCAACGGCGGCTGGAACAAGACCTCGACACTCTCGTTCCTGAACATGCCTATACTGTCCTACGCAGGCGAAATCCGCAGTGCCGTGCTGCTCGTCCACGGGGAGAAAGCCCATTCGCTCTACTTCAGCGAGGACACCTACAAGAAGCTCAAGGGCGACAACAAGAAGCTGCTGATTGTTCCCGGCGCCAGCCACACCGACCTCTACGACAATTTCGACAAGATACCGTTCGACAGGATTGAGCGGTTCTTCCGCGAGTACTTGAAATAAGCCGTCGACAATGCGCGGCGCTGCCGATGTTCCGCATGCCGGGAAGGCGCTATTGTCGGAATTTTACCTGATGCCGGCACCGCCCGCGATACGGGCCGCAGGACAGCTTAATCGGATTGCATGGACTTGTGCGCGGCATCCTTCAGAAAGTCACTGGTTGGCAGCTATTTACATTTAGGCATTGCGCACAAGGCGGCACCCGGAAGGTGACTTGTGCGCAGAGCCGTTCCGAAAATCGTCGTTCCATCCACCTGGAAGGCAGTTTTCGCAGAATCCACCGCGCACACATCCTGACAGTACCGCATGCATGACCATGCTCCCAATTCCACGAAAAATACCGTCCGGGGTCGAATGCCGCAGGTGCGATACTCTGCTTCAGCATTTCATTCCGGTTGGCGGCTTCGTCGGTTCGAGTTGCAGGACAAATCTCCCTGAACTCCGCCGCACCGCTGATGTGGTCTGTTCACGTACCACTGTGAGTGGGCATCGCCGGTTCAACAGCAGTGGGCGGACAGCCTCTTCAGCAGAGTATCGCGCCTGCGAAAGAAAAGCGGCTGCAGAAAAACACTGGAGGCAGAAAAGCGCCCACAGAATAATTGCCGTGCAAGCAGAATTATCAATTGATTAATAATCAACAGGTTATGATACGAGAATGCCCAGCCGTCATGTTCCGGAAACCGATGGCCGGGCATTCATAATCCGAAAAAGACTGATTATCAACATTCTAGATTTCCGTGCTGCACAGCAACAATTCTACTGCAACTCCGCTCTTCGTTTTGCAATCCACCTCCGACAGCGACCGCCCTTCCAGGGCCTTCAGAGGCATATTCGCTGCCGAGGTGGAAGCCTTTCCCTTCCACCTTTGCAATCAAAAGGCCTTTCAGGCGCTTCCACGCCATGTCAGGAGAAAAGGTGAATTGCAGAACCGGAAACTATCTGAAAATCCATCGCCGCCGAGCGGACTGAATTGACGCCGAGCAGACTTTTCTCGTCTGCGAGGCACAATTGCAGCCGCGAGGCGACAGCCGAGACAGGCGCCAGGATGGCACCTGCTGAACGGAAAAGCAAAACAAGCAGCCAGCCAAAGCCTAAAAAACAAACCAAACAAATCAACGAAAACCAAACAAGTACCAACGCCAAACCGCCAAGCAACCCAGCTCCAGCATGCCAAACAAACCAGGCAGACCAAACCTGTACCAGCGTAAAAAACCGGCGGCACACCAAAGGCGCACCGCCGGTAAAAGCGTCAAGGCCGGAAAAGACTACCAGCCGAGAATCTTCATGAAGTCGTAGGCCTCGGGATCAGCCACGTAAGCCTTCGCAGCCTCATAGTCCGCCGGAGTGATGTAATGGCAGATATGGGAATAGTAGCTGCGGGCTATGCCACCGTTGATATCCACGCGACGGGGAGGAATCTTTCCCTCCTCATTCTGAAGATCGTGCAGATAGAGAGGCTTGGCCTCGCCGAACGAATTGACGAACACCATGCAGCCGGTCTCGCCCTTCGTATAGAGGTCATACACTCCCATCGCAAGGCGAGAGCAGTATGAAAGGTCGAATGCCACGGGGTCCTGGCAGCGTACGTCGTAGCCGATCTCCACGGGACGGGTCTTGACCTTGAGACCGATTTTCTTCATCTCCTTCTCGAGAAGCTCGTTGAAGAGCACTGCCTTGGAGATCTTGCCGAGCTCGGGATGTCCGTGCTCGTCGTAGGTCATGTGAACTCCGGCAGCCTTGATGTCCTCGGCAGAAAGGTCGTGGAACACGCCCTCGGCAACCACTACGGTACCATAGTCGATGCCCAGAATCTTCCTCTTGATTATCGCAGAAAGGGTGAGCTTGATTATCTTGTCGATGGTTATCTGCGCCTTGTCGAACATCTCGGGGATGATGGTCATGGGGCTGTGCGTGGCCTCGCCGATTCCGAGGGCGAGGTGTCCTGCAGAACGGCCCATGGCAGAAATCAGCAGCCAGTTGCCAGAAGTGCGGGCATCCTCATAGATGGTGCGCGCGAGATGGGCACCCTCGTCCTGGGCGGAAGTGAATCCGAAGGTCGGAGTATTGTCCGGCAGAGGGAGGTCGTTGTCTATGGTCTTGGGTACGTGTATGTTCTTGATGGGATATTTCTTCCTCTCGAGGAACTTGGCGATGCGGTTTGCCGTGGAAGCGGTGTCGTCGCCGCCGACGGTCACGAGAAGCTTGATGTTGTTCTCCTTGAAGAGGTCGAGGTTGAAGTTGTTCTCGAAATCGTCATCGGTGGGCTTGAACCTGCTCATCTGCAGATAGGAGCCTCCGCGGTTGAAATAGGCGTCAGCCTTGAAGAAGTCCAGGTCCTCGGTGCGGGGAGTCTTGGAGAAAAGACCGCTGTAACCGCCGTGAAGTCCGATTACCCTAAATCCATTGCCGAGAAAAGTCTTTGCGACGGAACATACCACGGTGTTCATTCCGGGTGCAGGGCCGCCGCCACACAGAATAATTACAGAATCTTTCATTGATGTTAGAAATTAAATCTTTCAAAGATACGTCTTTCCGGCTAAATATACAAACCGAAAACGCCATGCTCCAACGGGCCGGAACCCGCGCGAATCTGCCGCTAACCTAAACCGCCACCCGCGCGGATCTGCCGCAACCAAGTTCCACCAAAGCGCCGCCTGCGCGAATATGCCGCAACCAAGCTCCACCAAAGCGCCGCCTGCGCGAACCTGCCGCAACCAAGCTCCACTAGACCGCCGCCCGCACGAATCGGCCGCCGCCAGCCTCACCAAACCGCCACCAAGCTCCACCAGACCGCCGCCTGCACGAACCTGCCGCAACCGGCCACCGGCATCAGTCCGGCACGACCTCATCCCTCGCCGCCATCCGAACCTCTACCGCCGCCCGAACCTCTACCGGCGCCCGTATCTGGCAATCAGCCAGTATTTTTCAGGATGGTTGAGGAAGAACCTCGCGAACACGGTGAACCGGCGCCCTGCCACGAGTTCCGGACGCGCGATGAGCGATTTACCGGCAATCGTGCTGTGGATGCCCCGGCATTTGGACGACAGATATTCCTTCAGGCGCATGAACCTGTCGGATACGCTGCCGTACGACCAGTGGCGGCAGTCCACGGGCAATATCCTGGAAATCACGCCGTGGTTCTCGAACGCCGATATGCAGAAATCCTCGACATAGAGGTCGAAAGTGAAATTCTCGTCGAATCTCAGCGAGAACCTTTCCACGAGCGAGGAATGCACTATCAGGCACTGGCAGTCGAAGGTGTCCACCTCCCCCGAGCGGAAAAGCCCCCGGCACCTGACCCTGCGCCTCCCCTCCCTGTCGCATTGGCGGCAGAAGCCGCGCGTATATGAACATATCCTGCTGTCGGTGACCAGGGTCGCATTCCCTATGGGGCCATAGAGGCTGTCTTCCGGCAGCCCGGCGAGTTTGGGGCGTATGTCCTCCAGCAGCTCCCAGTCCTCGTGGCAGAACACGAACCAGGCCGGCCTGGAATAGTCGTATGAATCCAGGAACGAATTGTATCTCCCGGCGACCCCGACATTGTCGCGTGTGTTGTCGAAACAGACGAAATCAGCCCCGGCGTTGAAGACGTTGGAGCTCACGCACCTTGCGTAGAGCCCGGGATTCCTGACAACGGAGACGAATACCAGCCTGCACATCTGAACTTACGGTTAAAAAAGAGGGCTGACTCGAAAATAAAGCCAGCCCGTATTCCTTGGGGTCACCCCCGACAATTCGCGGAAAGAGAGGGATTCGAACCCTCGAACCGCTTTGGACGGTCACACGCTTTCCAGACGTGCCTCTTCAGCCACTCGAGCATCTTTCCGAAATGGAATGCAAATATACAATATTTTCTGCAATAGACAAACACGCCGCAACAGACAAGCCGGGCCGCCTATTCGCCCCGGTTCATCCTTATCCTGGCCTCCAGCTCCCAGGTGCGCAGCCTGTCCTTGTAGAGATTGTTGGCATTGACCTTCTCCACATCCAGCGCGGCGTCGGAATTGTCCTCCCAGCGCCGGCAGTCGTAGACCACGTCCCAGATACGTCCGATCTGATACTCGCGGCTGATGCGCAGCGCCACCGCATAGTCCTCCCCGTACTTGACCACCGGGAAGTTTATCCTTCGCAGCAGCGGGGTCCAGAACGCCCTCGGCGCCCCTAGACCGTTGATGCGCAATGCGTTGTTGCGTCCGTTCTCCGGCGTCCACTCCCTATGGTCGATCACTCCGGGAGGGAGTTCGTTGAGATTGAAGTCGGTGATGCGGTAGGAACCTATGACCATCGGGCATTTCTGCTCGCGGAAGGCTTCGACGAAGCGGCTGACCGTATCGGGGCCGGAATACACGTCATCGGAATCGAGCTGTATCGCGAAGCGTCCGCAGCGCGGGTCGTGTATCGCGGCGTTCCAGTTGCCGCCTATGGCGTGGTGGCCCTTGGGCTGATGTATCACCACCAGACGCCCGTCACGGATGCCGTCCAGCAGCTCCGCCGTACCGTCGGTGGAGTTGTCGTCGACCACTATCACGTTGAAGCTGAAATCCGCCCGCTGGGAGAGCGCCGACCGCACCGCATCCTCTATCGTACGCACGCGGTTCCTGCATGGAATCACCACCGAAGCTTCGCAGTCAAAGCGCCCGTTCTCCTCCGAATCCGCAAAGTCGACGCTGCGGAACTCCGGCTTCAGCCAGCCGCCCACGGCCTTCAGATGCTCCGTGCACGCCTGTTCCATTTCAATCTGCACCGCCCGGTTGCGGGGGTCCACATAGTCGAACAGTTTCTCCCCTGACTTGCGGGTGTCCAGCTCCACTTCGTAATAGAGGTATTCGTTGACATGCACGAAATCCCCCTTCTGCGAAAGCTTGAGCCAGAGGTCATACAGGCCGGCGAATTCATAATCGGCCTTCATCCTCGATGCGGCCTCCTTGAACGCGGTGCTGCGGACGAGCATCACCCCGCCGAAATCGAAGTCGTCGCGGAGCGAACCTTTCTGCCAGTCTATGACGGGAGCCTGGGCAGTGACTCCGTCCGCCGTGGCGAAATGGTCCGCATAGACCATCGCCGCCCCCGTGTACTCCGCCACCTGGAGCATCCTTTCGAGACCATGGTCCACCCACTCGAGCGCGGTGGGCCTGGTGTATAGCATGGTATATTCGGAAGACGTCTCTTCCGCTATCCGGCGGATCCGTGAGGAAGGGACCCTGAGAGGTATGTCGAATCTGCTGACCATAACACTTGGTATATCCTCGCGAAAATAAGAAAATCAAGGGGCATAATCAACTTAAAATGCTATCTTTGTAAGATATGGAAAAGAAACTCGTCATAATTCCGACGTACAAGGAGGTGGAGAACATAGCCAAGATCATCTCGGCCGTCTTCGCCCTCGAAGGAAACTATCATATACTGGTAATCGACGACGGCTCCCCCGACGGGACCGCCGACGTGGTGAAATCCCTGCAGAAGGCCTACACGGACACCCTGTTCCTGATCCAGCGCCCGGGCAAGATGGGCCTCGGAACGGCCTACGTCACCGGTTTCCGCTGGGCGCTCGACCATGGCTACGACTACGTATTCGAAATGGACGCGGACTTTTCCCACAATCCCGAGGACCTGCCCCGCCTGTACAGGGCATGCTCCGAAGAAGGCGCCGACATGTCCATAGGCTCACGCTACTGCAACGGCATCAACGTGGTCAACTGGCCCATGTCGCGAATACTCATCTCCTACTGCGCCTCCATCTATGTGCGCACAGTGCTCGGATTCAAGATATACGACAGTACCGCCGGCTTCGTCTGCTACACGCGCAAAGTCCTTGAGACGATTGACCTCGGCGCCGTGAAGATGAAGGGCTACGGCTTCCAGATCGAAATGAAATACACCGCCAGGAAGCTCGGCTTCAAGCTCGCCGAAGTGCCCGTGATCTTCGTGAACCGCCAGCTCGGGACCTCCAAGATGTCGGGCAGCATCTTCGGCGAAGCGTTCTGGGGAGTCCTGGGGCTCAGGTTCCGAAAAATCAGGCCGGCAAGATGAAAGAAATATACATCAGGCATATCGCCGGCCTTCTCCAGCTGAAGGACTGGCAGGTAGAGAACTGCGTGGAGATGTTCGCGGACGGTGACACCATACCTTTCATCAGCCGCTACCGCAAGGAAAAGACCGGAGGCATGGACGACGCGCAGGTGGCGGAAGTCCGCCACTGGGCCGACGTGTTCGACGAGATGGAGAAGCGCAAGGAGACGGTGCTCAAGACCATAGACGAGGCCGGAGCGCTCACCGACGAACTGCGCGGGCGCATAGAGGCCTGCGTATCCGCCACCGAACTTGAAGACCTCTACCTGCCCTGGCGCCCCAAGCGCCGCACAAGGGCCACGGCTGCACGCGAGAAAGGGCTGGAACCGCTGGCGGACGCCATCTGGAACGCAGTCGCGGCAGACCCCGCAACGGAAGCGGAGGCATTCGTCGGAGACAAGGTCGGCTCGGCCGAGGAGGCGCTCTCGGGAGCCCGCGACATCATTGCCGAAAGGCTGAACGAGACTGCGGAGATCAGGGACGGCCTGCGCAAGGTCTTCCGTTCGCGCCGCATCTGCTCGAGCGTCACCAAGGCGGGCAGGGAGACTCCGGAGGCCTCGAAATACCGCAGCTATTTCAATTTCAGCATGCCTGTCGGACGCATACCCTCCCACAACCTGCTGGCGATGCTGCGCGCCGGGAACGAAGGCTATCTGAACATAAGCATCGATGCGGATCCGCAGAGATGCTCGGAAGACATCTACCGCTGCTGGGCCAGGGGGCGCCGCATAGCGTCCAGGGCGGCAGCGGAGGAGGTCAGGAAGGCCGGAGAGGATGCCTTCAAGCGCCTGCTGGAGCCCTCCATCTCAGGTGAAGTGATACGCGAGGCCAAGCAGAAGGCCGATGAAGAAAGCATACGCGTGTTCGGCGAGAACCTGCGCCAGCTGCTCCTGAGCCCGCCTGTCGGCCAGAAGCGCACGATGGCGATAGACCCCGGATTCCGCAACGGCTGCAAAATCGCCTGTCTCGACGAGCATGGAGGGCTGCTGTACCATACCATCATCTACCCGCATCCGCCGCTGAACGACAAGATAAAGGCGATAATGAGCGTGCAGCAGATGCTGGACAAATATCATATCGAAGCGGTGGCGATAGGGAACGGAACCGCGTCCAGGGAGACCGTGGAATTCATGAAGCGCATCAACCTGCCCCAGGGCTGCAAGGTATGGACGGTCAGCGAGGACGGAGCGTCCATCTACAGCGCCTCCGAGATAGCGCGGCGCGAGTTCCCCGACGAGGACGTCACGGTGCGCGGCGCCGTATCCATAGGCCGCAGGCTCATGGACCCGCTCGCGGAGCTCGTGAAGATAGACCCGAAGAACCTCGGGATAGGACAGTACCAGCACGACGTGGACCAGAACCTGCTCAAAGAGATGCTCGACAACACTGTCGAGAGCTGCGTGAACTCCGTCGGGGTGAACCTCAACACGGCATCACCATGGCTGCTGGCCTACATCGCCGGAATCGGCCCCTCCCTGGCGGAGAACATAGTGGCCACGCGCGAGAAGAAAGGAGGCTTCCGCAGCCGCGCGGAGCTCATGGACGTTCCGAGGCTGGGGGCCAAGGCCTTCCAGCAGTGCGCCGGCTTCCTGCGCATACGCGACGCCGAGAACCCTCTGGACAACTCTGCGGTGCACCCGGAATCCTACGGCATAGTGGACAGGATGGCGGCATCCCTCGGAGTCAGCACCAGGGAGCTCGTGGGCAACGCCGAACTCTGCTCGAGAATCCATGCGGACGACTTCGTCACCGGAGAAGCCGGCCTGCCTACGATAAACGACATACTCAAGGAGCTGGCCAAGCCCGGACTGGACCCCAGGGAGCAGGCGGCGGAGTTCTCTTTCGATGATGACATCCATTCGATAGAAGACCTCAAGGAAGGCATGGAGCTGCCGGGGATAATCACCAACATCACCAATTTCGGAGCTTTCGTGGACATCGGGCTCCATGAGAACGGACTCATCCACGTCTCAAGGCTCGGACCGCGCGGCACCGACCCCTCTAAGGTAGTGAAACTGCATCAGCAGGTCAGGGTCAGGGTCATCGACGTGGATCTCGACCGGGGGCGCATAGCTCTGGGGCTGATGAAGAAGCCATAACCTGAAAGCGGACCGGGTGCGGCCGGAGATATTCCCCTGCCACACCCGGTCCGTTATTCATGGAAAAGCCTGCGCTATCTGAATCCGAAACGTCTTGAGGTCCTGAAGACGGGCTGTTCGGAAGTGTTCTGAATCAGAGGATAGCAGTTCCAGGAATCCTTCAGGTCCTCTGGAGTGAGGCTGCGGAAATTCTTGTAGGTCGCGGGATAGCCCGTAACGGTGACATACACGACCTTGCGCGAGTTCACATTCACCGAATACTCCATGCCCACGAGCACATCGCCGCCATACTCCTGAAGAGCCTCGTATACGGCGGTCGAGACGCAGTTGTCAATTCCGGCGGCCCTGATTTCCTTCCTGGGACGCAGAAGCGTGTAGGAAATCTTCTCGGGACTCACCTCAAGCTCGGCGAAAGTCGAAGTCACGACCGAATTGACCGGACGGCTTATCGTGGACGAACGGTAAAGGGTGGAGCAGGAACTCAGCATAAGCACCGCACCAAGCACAAACACTAATGATTTTTTCATGATATGGTTAGTTTTAAGGTTCGCTATCTGACATGGCGCAGCTCCACTGTGGTCTCCCAGTCGGATGGCGCCAGGTCGTTCCAGAAATTCTTTCCCACGCGGTTCAGCACGACGGAGTAGAGCCAGCTTTCCCTGCGCAGCTGCCTGACGGCAGCCTTGAGCTCGGCGGCGTCCTCCCCGCTGCACTTCTCGTCCCCGTAAAGATGCGCCGTATATGCCTTGGCGAGAATCGCGCAGCAGCGTTCCTTGGTCTCCGCGCTCACCTTCTCCGGTATTATGCCGTCGACCACTCCCCTCATCGCTCCATCGGCATATTCCAGCATCTCCTGCTCGAAGCTGTTGCCGCTCGGGAAGCTGAGCCCGTATCCTTCCAGCAGCTCGGTGCGCACATGCAGTCTGTCGCCGTCAATCTCCACGAAACGCATCGGAGCCGGATAGGAGACGAGCGAACCGGTCTCGATGTCGGTGAGCCCGCCCCTCGTGGAAATGTCCTGCGAATGGAAATGTCCGGTGAATATCACATCGACTCCGAGGCGGTCGAGCATGCGGCTCACGCGCCTCCAGTTGTCCACGAGATACTCCCCCATCACTAAGGTCTGCCATTTCCAGTGGCGCACGGCGCCGTGATGCATCATCGCAATCATCCGGTCTCCGGCTTTCCGCGCCTCCCTGGCCTGCTCCCTGACGAACTTCAGGGTCTCCTTCTTGAGCCGTCCGGAGGTGATGCAGGTATTCTCCTCGAAGCTGTTGTCCTCATAGCGGCAGGCGTCCAGGCAGAGAATGCGCAGCCCGGGGGCGAGCCTGCCCACGTAGCTCAGCGAATGGGGATCGCGCGCAAGGGCGTCGCCATAGCCGTAGCCGGCGTATATCCCGGCGAATTCCTCCGCAGAGGGCGAAGGCACCCGGGCGGCGCTGTCGCCGTCGAACTCCACGGCGTGGGGATTGTTCACATCGTGGTTTCCGGGCACCACGAAGATACGGATGCCGGCGTCCCTGAGCACCGAAAGGCAGCTGTCGCGCACATAGAGATGTGAGACCGTCTCCCCGTCCTTGGTCAGGTCTCCGCTCACCAGCAGCACGTCCGGAGCCTCCTCCAGGATTCTGTCCATGGCCTCGCGCAGCAGCTGGGGCCCCTCGCGCAGCAGCTTCCTGTCTTTCGATATATAGTCGTCCAGGGCCTTGCCGTCCTGCTTGAGCAGCGATGGAGCCATGATGTGTATGTCGGATATTACTGAAATCTTGAGCGATTCTGCGGCTGCAGGGGCGACGGACACCGCCAGCAGAATGACTGAACAGAAAATTCGTTTGAGCATCTTAAGAATATTTTATACAAAAATACAACTAAACTTCCATAAGGCACAGGATTCCCTGCTTAATTTTTGTTAATTCAATCCCCCGGCCGCATCAGCGGCCCCGGCGCAGCGTCAGCGAGATTCGCGCCAGCAAATCGACGCAGCGCAGCCGGCGGCCGGAGCGGCACCGCAGGTCGAGCCAACGCGCAGCGTTGTTTTCAGATAGGTGCTCCACCTGTCGGCAAATTTTTGTAAATTTGCCGACAGGTGGAGCGGTCTGCCGCCCGAAAGGGAGGAAAGTCCGGACAGGACAGGGCAACCCGCTGCGGAAAGCGCAGATAGGGGCGACCTTATGTCAGGCGTAACAGAAAACAACAGCCGCAAGGCAATGGTGAAAACGCGAGGCAAGAGCTCACGACGTGGCGCAGCGATACGCTACGGGTACGCCGCCGGGTCCTGCAAGACCAAATATACTGGCAGATGAGGACGGCCCGTCCGATGTCAGGGGGTAGGTTGCGAAGATAAATGGCAGAACTGAACAGAAACCGGCTTACGGCTCCACCTTTTATATTTTTTCCGCCGTCAGGTCATAGTCTCCGGCAGCCGTTATCCTCACATCGATGAAATCTCCAGGCTCCACAAGCCCGGAACCGTCCCTGACGAGTATTTCCCCGTCCACCTCGGGACTCTCGAACTCGCTGCGGCACACGAGGTTGCCGTCCATGATGTCATCGACCAGCACACTCACCACACTTCCAACCCTTGAAGCGTTATAGGAGAGCGATATTTCCCTCTGAAGCTCCATGAGCCTGTCCAGACGCTCCTGCTTGAGCTCCGCCGGGACTTCGTCCTTATAATGCTTCGCACCGAAAGTGCCCTCCTCCTCGGAATACATGAACGCACCGAGACGTTCGAAACGCGCCTCCCTTACGAAATCCAGCAGTTCCCCGAACTCCTTTTCCCCTTCTCCGGGATGTCCGACTATCATGGTCGTACGCAGCACCACCCCAGGAATGTCCCTGCGCATCCTGGCAATCAGGCTCCTTGTCCAGGCTCCGTCCACGTTGCGGTGCATCATCGAGAGCACCTTGTCGGAGATGTGCTGGAGAGGGATGTCAAGATAGCGGCACACCTTGGGGTTGTCGGCCATCTCGCCTATCACGTCATCGGGGAAATCGTCCGGATACGAGTAATGGATGCGTATGCGCTCTATGCCGTCGATGGTCGAGAGCTCCTTCAGCAGGGGCGCGAGCATCCTGCGGCGGTAGAGGTCCAGGCCGTAATAGGTCGTGTCCTGCGCTATCAGTATGAGTTCACGCGCTCCGGCGGAGGCCAGAGACTCCGCTTCCTTCATTATGTCCCCGACAGGCACCGAGCGATGCGCGCCGCGTATATACGGAATGGCGCAGTAGGAGCAGCGCCGGTCGCAGCCTTCCGAAACCTTTAGGTAGGCATAGCTGCGGCAGCCTGTGGGATAGCGGGTGACAAGCGGGCCCGGAGTGACGCCGAGCCAGCGGAATATCCCGTCGAGGCTCCTGGCGCCGAACCATGCGTCCACCTCTGGAATTTCCCCGGGGAGCTCTTGCGAATAGCGCTGGGACAGGCAGCCGAAGACTGCCAGCTTGTCCACCAGGCCCTTCTTCTTCAGCTCCACGGCCTCAAGTATGGCCTGTACCGACTCCTCCTTGGCGTCGCCTATGAAGCCGCAGGTGTTGAGCAGCAGATAATCCGCCCGGCCCCCGTCGTCCGCGATTTCGAAACGGTCCGGCGGAAGCTGGGCGAGCAGATGTTCCGAGTCTACGGTGTTCTTCGAGCAGCCTAGTGTGACTATCCTAAGCCTTTTCTTCATCTCCTGACTTTTCCTCATCCTCCTTCACGAAGTCCAGGGATGCGTATTTGACTATCTGGGAGTACCAGTCAAGAATCTTGCGCATGTGGGAAAGATAGAAGCGGTCTGCGTCATAATCGGGCACCGCCTTCGCGAAAAGCGCCGTGACCTCATTGTCCGAAGCCTTGCTTGAAGGGGCTTCGGCTCCATCGAGGGCCTTGTTCACGGCAAGGAAGACGTCGGCGAGCTTCATCTCCCCCTCCGAAGTGTAGATGGAGATGTCGGCGAGGGTGGAGATACGGCTGGATGCTGAGAGCACCGTCCTCCTCTTGTCTGCGATATTCTCGGCAATCACACCGTTGCGGGCCTGCGCAACATACTGGAAAAGGCCATGCTGTCCGGAGACAGAAAGTATTTTAGTCAAATCAGTCTGCATAGCAATTGTTCTGTTTTGATATGTAGTTCTTCTATGGTCGAATCGTTTTCAATTATATAGTCGGCGCGCGAACGCTCATGGGTCTGGAGCGAGTCGCGCTGCTCCGCCTTGGGGTTGCGTTTGCGCCGGACGTCATAGGGGGCTGTCACCAGCAGAACCTCGTCGTAGACGCAATCGAACTCCTTCTTGTCCATCGCCACGGCCGACTCTATGAACGCCAGGCCGGCGGAATCCAGGCCGGCTTTCCAGGAAGCGATGTCCTCAAGCACGAGCGGGTAGACAATATGTTCGAGCTTTTCCCTCCTCACCGGGTCGCTGAAGATTATGCCTATCTGCTCCCACCTGATGCCGAGAGCCTTCTCTATCCCGGCCTTCAGGCCGGGCACCGTGTCATAGAGCGCCTTGGTGCGGGAATCGCAGTCATAGACAGGCAGGCCCTTCGAAGCCAGATACCTGCAGACCTCGGATTTCCCGCTGCCTATGGGACCTGTGACCAGAACCGTCTTCATGTTCAGCGCGAACTTCTCACCACACAGTCGAAGACCTCCGGCTCCATGTCGTAGCTGAGCACGGTAGAAGGGAGTCCGCTGCACCTGGCAACGCATCGGCCGGTAATCGAATTTGCGAAATCCCTGTAGTCAATATAGAAGCTCGTTTCCGATGAAGGGTCGGAAGGAGTGGGGAAAATGCAGCGGAAAGTCACGGTCGCGGTCGAAGGCAGCACGGAAAGCTCCACGCCTGAGGGCAGGTTGCGCACCCCGACAGGCATCTCCGCCCTGAGCTCCACATAGCGGGTCACTTCCATGGAATAGATCACCTCCTCGTCGGAGAGCCTGACCCCCGAAGGAACCTCCAGCCTGACCTTGCCGTGGACGCTGCTCCTGATATTGTGCAGTTCGATGGGTCTGGTCAGCACGTAGCCTATGTTCTCGAGCCTCGAAGTCTCGCCGTAGACTATCACCGAGTCGGGCTGCAGCTGCATGCCTTCCTCCGACATGTACTGCTGGGCAAAGGAAATCGAGTGAACTCTGCGCACGGGCACCTTCTTATGGGAGACCTCGTGGAAGATGAACTTGGGAGAATCGGAGATGAGCGACTCTATGCTCACTCCGTCGCCGAAAATCGCGGCGGTGTACTTGTAGAGTTCAGAGCCCTTCAGCGCGAAGACGTCGCCGTCCACATGGCTGAAGTCCGCCGCATCGAAAACCACGGTGACGGGCCGCTTGTCGCGCCGCCCGAGCGAAGCCTGGCGGAAGCCGGAGGCCCTGACCTGGGCGGTGACGGTGGCGTCCGAAGTCGAACGCCGGGACCGGCCGTCGATGTTGCTTTCAGCCACGATGGGCACGCTCACAATATTCACATACGTCTGTGAAAGATTGTGAATCAGCCAGATGCCTGCCGAAACAAGCAGGCACAGGAGAAGCTGCGCCCACTTTCTCACCTTTGGACTCCTCCTTATGGACTATTTTTTCTCCGCAGTCTCGTCCTTGCCGGTCTTCTCGGCCTTTTTCTCGGATTTGCCTCCGTCGGCGGGAGCCGAAGCGCTTGCGTCAAGCGAGATGGAGTTCTTGTCCACGCGGAGCTTCACCTCACCGTCCACCTTGATGAGCACGGTACGGTCGTCCACGTCGCAGATGGTTCCGTAGATGCCTCCGGCGGTAACAACATGGTCACCTTTCTTGAGAGCCTTGCGCATCTCCTCGAGAGCCTTCTGCTGCTTGCGCTGGGGACGTATCATGAAGAGCCACATCACAAGGAAGAGCAGGATGAGCATTATCCACATGCTGGCCGCGCCTCCTGCGGGCTGTCCGGCCGCAGCCGATGTCTGCAAAATAGTTGTAAGCATAATTTATTCGTGTTTGTTGATTAATTTGTCAAGAAGTCCGTTCACGAAGCCGCTGCTCTCGGGAGTGCTGTACGCCTTCGCTATTTCCACATACTCGTTGATTATGATTTTCGGGGATGTTTCCGGATGTGCGTCCGCCTCAGCCATTCCGCATACTATCAGCGCGAGGTCGGTCGTGCATATCCTGTCCCTGTTCCATTTCGGTGTAAGCTCCGCGATGCGGTCGCAATATCCTCCGAAGCCCGTATAGGCGGTACGCAGTATCTTGTATATGAAAAGCTTGTCGCTGTCATAGCTTCTGTCACCGCCAAGCTCACTGCGGTAGAGGGGCGGCAGGTTCCACCTTTCGCCGGAGCCGAGCGCGAGCACGGTCTTGCGGCACAGGCTCAGGGCATAGCCGAGGTCGTCGTTCCAGTATATCGACATGTCCTCCAGGATGTCCGCCAGTTCGGAGTCGTTCTCGAACTCCCTCTCGAAGATGCGCACCCACAGCCTCGCGTCGTCCTCCATTCCCGAGGTCTCCCTGCCCATGTAGTCCTTGAAATACTTCCTTTCGCGGACACGCTCGTAGAGGTGGCGCAGGAAGACGTCGTACTGGTCCCAGGAAAATTTCTTCTTCGCGATTATCTTGGTGAAATCGGGGTCTTCGGCGAGGAGAGGGGTTATCCGGTTCTCCACGAACCTCATGTTGGGATGCAGCTCCTCCTCCGTGGGGTTGAACTTGGACCTGGCGGCCTCGATACGGGAACGGGCCTCTCCGACAAGCGGCCCCGCTATCGACAGCATGAACAGATACAAGTCCCTGGCCGCCTCGCATGAAGTTTCCATGAGGGCCTCGACTTCCTTGAGTGACATCCCGGTGTTTTCCGCATAGCCGTAGATTGCCTTGAAAACCTTCGTGCGGAGAATTCGTCGGTTCAGCATACTTTCAAACAAAATTGACGTGCAAAGATAGCAAGTAATCGATAAAAAGTCTTAATTTTGCGTAATTAATACAAGAAATTTATATGTACAAAGAAGATTACGATCACTATCGCTTCGACAGCAGGGATGGAGAAGACGTCTATTCCAAGCCTGTCAGGGCCGGAAAACGTACATACTTTTTTGACGTCAAGACCACCAGGGGGCACAAGGACTACTACCTTACCATAACGGAAAGCAAGCGCCGCACCAATCCCGACGGAAGCTACACCTACGACAAGCACAAGATCTTCCTCTACAAGGAGGACTTCGAGAAATTCTCCGAGGGCCTGTCGGAAATAATAGACTACATCAAGAACAACTGCTTCAACGGCGAAATCCCGCAGCACCAGCCGGAAGGAGATTCCGAAGAGGAATATTAGATCTCCGATGGCCGCGATTCTGTTGAGGGACATAAGCGTCGATGATGCCAGGAAGGACATCCTGATCCGTGACGGGCTTATCCGCAGGATAGAGCCCGCCGGTTCGTGCGTCTCCTGGGACATCGCCGGCGACATAGAGGTGATGGACTGCAGCGGCAAGGTTGCGGTTCCGGGTTTCGTCAACATGCACACCCACTCCCCCATGTCCCTGATGAGGGGCATAGGGGAGGACATGAAGTTCCAGGACTGGCTCTCGAAGATATGGAAAGTCGAGGAGAAGCTGGACAAGGAATACATCTACTGGGCGACAAAGGCGGCCTGCCTGGAGATGATACGCACGGGCACCACCACCTTCAACGACCAATACTGGTTCTTCGACACCTCCATACGCGCTGCCCGCGAGATGGGAGTCCGCATAGCCACCGGCTACGACGTGATGGACAAGGGCAGCCGCGAGGAATGCGAGAGGCAGAAGGAGCAGTGCATCGCGAAGAGCGAGCCTTTCATCGGCGGAAAGGGCGTAGACGGCGTGATATACAACCTCGCCTTCCACGCCATCTATTCGGTCAGCGAGGACATGATGGTCTGGACGGCGGAATACGCCCGCGAGCACGACCTCAACCTGCACGTCCACGTTGCCGAGACACGCAAGGAGGTCGAGGACTGCAAGGCCGCGCACGGCGGCCTGACCCCTGTGGAATATCTGGACAGGCTCGGAATACTCTCGCCCAGGATGCTTGCCGCCCATACGCTCTGGGTCACTCCCCACGACATAGAGCTTCTTGCCGCACACGGCGTGAACTGCATACACAACGTCAACTCCAACACCAAGCTGGCCTCCGGCTACCGCTTCCTCTACAACGAGATGCGCGACGCCGGAATCAACGTCTGCATAGGCACCGACGGCTGCGCATCCTCAAACAACCTCGACATGCTGGAAGCCATGAAGACGTCCGCCATATTCCAGAAGGCCTGGAGGGACGACCCGTCCGCGCTGCCGCTCCGCGAACTTATAGACATGGCCACCGTCAACGGGGCCAGGGCGCTGCGCTTCAACGGGGGCAGGATAGCGGAAGGCGCGGTGGCCGACATCAACATAGTCGACACCGACAATACCTTCTTCCTGTCGCCGGGACCGTTCCTTGCCAACCTCATCTACTCCGCGCATTCGGACTGCATCGACTCCGTGATATGCAACGGCAGGTTCCTGATGAGGCACAGGGAGATACCCGGAGAAAAGGAAATCCTCTCCGAAGCACGCAAGGTGCTCGCTAAAATATCATAATACATTGAAACTATGGACCAGAGACTAAAGACCATCAACCAGTGCGCCGACTTCATCAGAAGCAAGGCGGACGGCCGCGCGCCTCTCGCCGGCATAATATTGGGAAGCGGGCTCGGAAAGCTCGCCGAAAAAATCGGGGATGCCACGGTGATTCCTTACGGAGAGATTCCAGGCTTCCCGGTATCCACGGCCATCGGACACAAAGGCAATTTCATAATAGGCACGCTGGGAGGGAAGACCGTAATAGCGATGCAGGGACGTTTCCATTACTACGAAGGCTACAGCATGGACATGGTGACCATGGGCGTCAGGGTCATGAAATGCCTCGGCATCGAATATCTCTTCGTCTCCAATGCGGCAGGCGCCTGCAACCAGGACTACAAGGTCGGCGACCTCATCATCATACGGGACCACATCAACATGATGCCCAACCCACTCATCGGCCCCAACATCGAGGAGTTCGGGCCCCGCTTCCCCGACATGACCTGCGCCTACGACCTCAAGCTCCAGGCTCTTGCGGAGTCAATCTGCGAGGAGCTCGGCATCCCGGCGAAGAAAGGCGTGTATTTCGGCAGCACCGGGCCTTCATACGAGACTCCGGCCGAGGTGCGCTTCTTCCATACCGTAGGAGCCGACCTCGTAGGAATGTCCACCATCCCTGAGGTCATAGTCGCCAGACATTGCGGCATCAAGGTGTTCGGGATGTCAGTGGTCACGAACATCTCCAACTTCCTGAATCTGGAGAAGAACTACAACGACGGCGAGGACGTGGTCATGCAGGCTGACATGGCCGCAGACAGGATGACCGTGCTGTTCACGAAGATGATAGAGGCTCTCTAGACCGCAGGCAGCCAGGCCATGACCAGCATCCAGAAGTTTTCCGTATTCCGGCTGGCCCTGATGGCCATGGCCGTTTCCATGGCCTTCTCCGCCGGGAGCGCGGCCCAGACCTACAGCAATCCGGTCCTCCGGAGGGACTGCCCGGACCCGACCATTCTCGATGACAGGGAGAGGTCGGGATATTTCTATCTGTACTCGACCCAGAGCCAGAGGGACGGCAATGCCCTTGCAAGCCGCGATGCCTCCGCCGACGAGCCTGAGGACATAATCAGTCTCCCGATATACAGGTCAAGGAACCTCACGGATTGGGAGTTCGTCGGGGACGGATTTGCGGAAGGACGCCCGGAATGGGTGCGGAACACGCGCATCTGGGCGCCAGACATCAACTATGTGGACGGGAAATACATGCTGTACTATGCTCTCGGAGCATGGGCGCAGATTTTCCGAGAAGGCAGCGGCGTCGCTGTTTCGGACAGTCCGTGCGGCCCCTTCACCGACCTGGGAGAGGTCGTCAGCTTCAAGTCTACCGGGGTCACGAACTCGATAGACCCGGCGCTGTTCATCGACGATGACGGGCAGAAATACCTTTTCTGGGGCAGTCTCGGCCCCGGTTCGGGGATATGGGCGGTCAAGCTGGACCCTTCCGGGCTGAAGCCTGCAGATGGCGCCAGGAAAAAGAAGCTAGGAGCGAGCAACATGGAAGGCGCTTACGTCTTCAAGCGCGACGGGTGGTACTACCTCTTCACCTCCAAGGGAACTTGCTGCAACCATGAGAAAAGCACCTACCGTCTTGCAGTCGCCCGGTCAAGGAACGTTTTCGGGCCGTACGTCGGGCCTGACGGAAAGCGGCTTACCTCAGGCGGCTTCGACAACATCATCATGGAGGGGAACGGAGAGTTCGTCGGCACCGGACATTGCACGCAGATCATCAGCGATGATTCGGGACAGCAATGGATGGCCTACCACAGCTACTGGGAAGGCAACGGCCATATCAACCGCTGCCTGTGCATTGACCGCATAGGCTGGACTGAAGACGGCTGGCCATACTTCCCCGATGCGACGGGAAGTCCGGATGAAGCCGCAGTCGCAAATCCCGGCGTAGGAGTCCCCGCCCCGGTCATACTCCGCTAAGGGCCGGTACCGGGACGCAGCTTGCCCCGGTAGTCCATTGAACATGCCGGATTACGTGGCTCGGTTCTGCAATTCACCTTTTTGGGCAATTGCCATCTGAAGCCCCTGTAAGGGCGTTCGCCGTTGGAGGTGGACACCTTTTCCTTCCACCTCGCTGGCAGATGTGCCCTGTATAGCCCTGCGACAGGGTTTACTCGTGAAGGTGGATTGCAGAATGGTTATCGACTGCTATCAACTGTCACCGGATGCGGCACTGCGGCTCGCGAGGCGAAAACGAGGGGCAAGCCTCCATCGCCCGCAGTCCGCATCCGGCCCCGGCAGTCCGTTGAACTTGCCGAATTACGTGGCTCGGTTCTGCAATTCACCTTTTTGGGCAATTGCCATCTGAAGCCCATGAGAGGGCGTTCGCCGTTGGAGGTAGACACCTTTCCCTTCCACCTCGCTGGCAGATGTGCCCTGTATGGCCCTGCAACAGAGTTTACTCGTGAAGGTGGATTGCAAAACTGCCATCGACCGTCACCGGACGCGGCACGCAGCTTGCCTTGCCGAGCGGTCTGAATTGACGCCGAGCAGACTTTTTCGTCTGCGAAGCGCAATTGCAGCCGCGAGGCTATGTGGCAACGTGAATCGTGAAGCCACATTGCAGCCGCGAGGTGGAAGGACTGCGGAACATGAAATTCATCGGCTACGGTTAAACCCTCCGCACACGCATGGATGAGGGGTGAAGCGCACAAATGGAACCGGATTCCTTCCATTTGCCCCACAGGCCCG
>OHFP01000449.1_pt1 | contig 22341 bp, 16 predicted proteins | sample 1567591 | NCBI WGS metagenome assembly OHFP01 (sample SAMEA3879547, study PRJEB24766) | human gut metagenome | biome: human-associated habitat; feature: feces | place: USA | collected 1985/1987 | reverse complement strand
GTTTTTTGAGCATTGTCGTTGGACGACGTGCCGCCGAGAAGGATTGCGCCGAGTTTTCTGTTCATCGCCTTGCACATAATTTGCGTCAAGAGAAGTCCCGACGCGCCGACGATACCGCCGACCGCAACGAGCAACAAGTCGTTGATTGCAAGACCTGCGATTGCGCCGGCAACGCCCGAAAGGCTGTTAAGCAGCGAAATCGTAATGGGCATATCCGCGCCGCCTACGCGAATCGCGAAAATGTATCCGAAGAATCCCGAAATTACGAACAGCAATGCGATCATAATCCCGCAAAACGCTTTCAGGTCGATACCGAGAGCAATTTTGCCGCTGCCCGAAAGAGCCGCGATTGCCGCAAAAACAACGATAAGCGCAAGCGTCAGGCAAAGGCTGCCGACGGTCATCGCCTGATGTCCTTTGTAAACGACGGGTTTTTGCGGAAGAATCTTGTGAAGTTTGCCGGCTGCGACAAGGCTGCCGATAAGGGTAATCATACCGACCGCAAACGCAAGAACCGACGTCGTTGTCGAGAACGCGTCAAAGCCCGTGCCTACGCCGAGCATCGCAAACGCGCCGACGATTGCCGAAGCCGCGCCGCCCAGACCGTTAAGAAGAGCGACCATTTGCGGCATCTGAATCATTTTGACTTTCTTTGCAAGGACAATACCCGCAACCGTGCCAAGCGCAAGACCGATATAGAGCGTCCATACCGCCGCAATATGGCTTGTGCCGTTGCCGTACACGATAATAAGGATAATCGCAAGGAGCATGCAAATCGCGCTGAAACGATTGCCGATTTTGCTGTAAGCGACTTTGCCCATCATCGCGATGCCCAAAAGCACGCCAAGCGACAATACGATTGCCATTGCAAGGTAAACCCAATCGCGCGCCGATGTGCCCGCGCCTTTTGCGATGACGTCCATGCAGCAGATTACCGCAAGGAGTCCTGCGCCCGCAACTGCCGACGCCGCGTAAATCACGGTTTGCCCTTTCGCCTTCTTTTTCGCAATCATGCCGAGCATACGGTCGGTGACCATAAAGCCGCCGACGACGTTGACCATTGCAAGAGCGATTGCAAGAGAACCGAATATCGCGGAAAGCACTATGCCCGCCGTGCCGAGTTTGAAAAGCGAGGCACTTGCCGACAACGCTCCAAGCACCGTAACGCCCGACAAAGCGTTCATACCCGACATAAGCGGGGTGTGCAAAAGCGTCGGAACGTTTGAAATAAGTTTGTAACCGACAAGCGTCGCTACAACGAATACGCCAAGAAGAATCAGCTGAAAGTAAATCGCTTTTTCAAGGCCGAAGTTGCCCATTGCGAGCGCGCCGGTAATAACAGAGTTTAACGTTGATAACATATTAAATTCCTGCCTGTATCATTATTAAAAATACCCCCTGCCCGAAAGCAGGCAGGGGATTGCCTTTTGTTGATAAAAGTTAATGCTGTGAAGCGGTTTTCGCCATATTCGCCGTTGAAGCGGTGATTATCATCGTTTAAGCGGCGGATTTTGAATGAGATTTTGACGTTTCTTGCGATGTTCTGAAAATTCTCAATAACAGATTTCAGCATCGCGTTAATATCAAAATTTACATTCATTAAGCAACGAGATTTAGATGAAGTTCTGACGTTTCTTTTAAGGTTCCGAGTTTTCCAGTGTACTATTGCGTACACGAAAACTCGGGTTCTTAAAAAAACTCAGAAATTCGCTAAATGTCGATGCTTAAAGTCCCATCGCCTCGCGAGCACCTTTATGTACGATTTCACCGTCAATCGTTACGAGAATGCTTTGTACGATTTCGTCGTTCATGTCGAGTTTAATGCTGCCGTCTTTTGCGAGGAACGCAAGCAGATTGTAGATGTTGTATGCGAAGAGCCAGGTCGAGCTGGTGGGAAGTTGACCGGGGATATTCTTGATACCTTCGATAATGACGTTGTGTTTAATGTCGCGGATACCGGGAGTGGTGATCGCGCAGTTGCCGCCCTGGTCGATGGAAATATCGATAATTGCAGAGCCGGGCTTCATGGAAGCGACCATTTCATCGGTAAGGAGCGTGGGAGCGAGTTGTCCTTGAAGGAGTGCCGAGCAGAAGATGATGTCGGCGTTTTTGACCGCGTCTGCAAGTGCCGCGCGCTCTTTTTCAAGCCATTCTTCGGGAAGACGTTTTGCATATTCGACAACGCCTACGCGACGTACCGCGATTTCTTCGGGAACACCGGTCGGGACGATTTTCGCGCCGAGCGACATTGCCTGTTCGTTTGCGGAAGGACGGATATCGGCAGAATATACTTTCGCGCCGAGACCTTTTGCGGTTGCGACCGCACGAAGACCTGCAACGCCGGTACCGATGACGAGAACGTTTGCGGGTTGGATAACGCCGACTGCCGAGCCGATCAAAGGCATGAATTTGGAGATGTCGTTTGCGCCCATGAGCATGCCCTTATAGCCTGCACAGGTGCTCATCGAGGACAAAGCGTCCATGGATTGTGCGCGGGAGATACGAGGTACGCCGTCAAGGGTAAGACCGATAACGCCTGCCGCCGCCATATCTTTGACCATCTGGTGGTTTACGGGAGACGCGGGGTGAATGAACGTAATAATATATTGACCTTTGTGCATCATCTCGATTTCGTGTTTGCCCTTTTCTTCGTTGAAGAGAGGTTCCTTAACTTTCAGGATAACGTCGGATTTTGCAAAAATTTCTTCGCAATCTTCAAGAATGGTTGCGCCTGCGGCAAGATAATCCTTGTCATGGTAGTGCGAGCCTTCGCCTGCGCCTTTTTCAAAAAGAACGGTCATGCCTGCGGCGACCATTTTCTTTACGGTGTCGGGGATTGCAGCAACACGCGCTTCGTCGTGCATAATTTCCTTGGGGATACCAACTATCATTATTATTTCTCCTTAATTTTCGGCTTTCGCCCTTATTTTATAATTTCGCGCTTTCGCGCATATTTTACTTTTCTTTTTTCGCCTTTATGGGGACGCTGTATTCGTTCTTCGGACTGCTTAAAACGATGCTCGTCTGAGTCTTTGAAACGCCGGGGATACTCTTGATTTCGTTCAGCACGCTTTCAAGCGTTTTCGTATTGTCGGTGACGACTTTCAGAAAGTAATCGAATTCCCCCGCGATATACAGACATTCTGCAATGTGGCGGTTGTCCTTGACCGCGGCGACGAAACCGTCGTTGAATTTCGGATGGTCGATTGCGACGCTTATAAGCGCGGTGACGTCTTTGCCGAGTTTTTCGGGGACGATAATCGCGGCATAGCCTTTGATAACGCCCGAGTTTTCAAGTTTTTTAATGCGTTCGATAACGGTGGACGTGGACAGCTTAACCTTCTCGGCGATTTCGGACGAATTCGCACGAGCGTTTTTCATAAGACACTGCAAAATTTTTACGTCGGTGTTATCCACGGTTATCTCCTTTTTCCTTACTATTCGATTTTAACATACGTTATATGCGGTGTAAACGAAATTATTGATTTTTTTCCGAATTTTTTACGGAAAAGCGTTCTTGTAACAAAATTTTTTTCGGAAAACCCCAAAAATAACAAAAAATTTCAATATCATTCAAAATATTACGATACAACGTCGCGGGCGCACGAAAAAACGGCCGTCGCCGACCGTTTCGTTTTCGTTATTTGCCGCGCAAGGTTACCGTTTTGTCCGCCTCGTACAATATAGCGTAATAGGTATCCGTCCACTTCCCTTTCGTCGGATATTCCATTATTCTTTCCTTGGCGTGCGGGGTGTAATCGGTGCTTAAAATATTCGCGCCGGACTCGATTCCGTTTTTGTACCAGTGTTCTTTCACGACGGCGTATCTGTCCAGCCTCGTTCTGACCATAAAGTTATCGCGGTTTATCGCCTGCGCTATACGTTCCTTGTGTTTCGTCGGATCGTTCAGAACCACGGTGAACGAGAAACGGGAATAATCCTTGCCTTTTTTCAGGACGGTAGCGTATTCAAGGGCGATATTCATCGCGCTTTTTTGCATATCGGGATCGCGCTGCATGTACGTTTTCAGGCTGTCCTTTTCGTGCAACAGGAAAATGATTTTCCCTTTCAGACTTTCAACGGTTGGATAAGCGTTTTTCGCGCGGAATTCGTCAAAGTCGGAAACGCCCGCCGCGTCAAGCAGTTTTTTGGGAGTAACGAGTTTTTCGCCGAAGTTTTCAAACAGCATTTTGTCGAATTTATCAAAGGCTTCGAGGTCGAATTTTTTGCCGCCTTTCGGCTCCACAAGGACGATAATCGGCAAAGCGTTTTCGTTTCTGTCCATCCACATTCTGATTTCTTTAAGACCTTTGTCGAAGTCGATCATCGTGCTGTTCGTTTCCAGCATATCGCTGTGCAGACACTCGATTCTGAACCCGTCGGCGGTTTTCACCTTATTCGCGTCAAGTTCGATACTTCGGATACCTGCGTTGAGCTGTTCGGTAATCGTGTCGAAGATATAATCGTATTGCTTTCCCATTATCGCCGCAAGCGGGCCGTGATAAAAATACTTCGTTTCGGGAGTGAGCCCCGTTTTGTAACTGTTGTGCGACGCGATATACCTTATCTCGTTAAGCTTTGCGCCGAGGACTTCTGCCATATCGGTGCGGGTAAGAAAATCCTCGTCGTTCACCTTTGAAAAGTTTTCGTCGGCAGCGTAACGCTGTTCAAGAAGCGCGATGTATTCGTTCTGCCAGTCCGCCCAGACGCTTTTCGCGTCCTTTGCCGAAACGGTTGCCGCGATAAATCCCGACAGCGCAACGAGAAAATACGCCGAAAAGCCCCATATAAAAATGACAAGCGCCCATTTTGCGCCCTTTTTCATCGGTTTTTTCGTTCTTTCTTTTTTGTCCATAATATATCCACCCAAAACTATTCTTATATAAATAATTTACCATATAAAATGCGGGTTTGTAAACACGTTTTTTCGGCGGAAAAATATTTTTGGGATTTTTTTCATTTTTCTATCAAAAACTATTGACATCGTCGTTTTTTGTGCTATGATATATATCGTCAGGCGATATACATAAGGAGGCGAAATAAAATGGCAATAAGCGCCGATATGCTGCGCGGTCACACCGAAACGATAATTCTCGCGCAACTTATCAAAAACGACAGTTACGGCTATGAAATAAGCAAGGCGATCGAAGACCTTAGCCACGGCGAACTTGTCCTTAAAGACGCCACCCTTTACACGGCCTTCCGCCGTATGGAACACGACGGGTTTATCGAAAGTTACTGGGGCGAAAGCGACGCCGGCGCAAGACGCAGATATTACCGCATCACGGAAAAAGGCCGCGCCTTTTACGACTTCAACAAAACCAACTGGTTTGATACCATAAAAATAATGAAAGACTTAATCAACGGAGGAACAAAATAATATGTTAATCGACCGCTTCAAAAAGTATCTCGAACAACAATTCCGCGCCATCTCTCCCACAAAAGAGGCAATGGAATACCGCGAAGAAGTTTTGCAAAACCTTCTCGACCGCGCGCAGGAATACAAGATAAAAGGTATGACGGACGAAAACGCCATCTATGACCTGTGCATCGACAGTCTCGGAAACTTCAAAGACACGCTCGTCGATTTTGAAAACCGTCTGGACAACGTAAAGCGCGCAGTGCCCCGCATCGGCGCAAGAGTGCTCACCGGCATCGCAATCGCGCTGTTTGTCGTGATCGGATATCTTTCGGTCAGCTTCGCAACCCGCGCCTGGGACAAAACCTGGCTCATTCTTGTGGGCGGCGCGTTTATGGGCGTTATCGCAGGCGCGATTTTCGGTATTATCGTCCTTGCGAAAAAGAAAAGACGCCTTGCAATCCGCGGTCTGTCGCACGTCATCATCGCGCTTACGTTCACGTTTATTTTCCTTATTCTGCAAATACTCGTGCACTTCAAGTACAGCTGGATGACCTTCCTTGTAATGGTGGTCGCAATGCTTATCACCGACACCGCCGAGGCGTATTCTTACAACAGCAAATCAAGGCTTTTCGACCTGCTTGCAACAGTTGAAGTAACCGCCGTTATGGTGTACGTAATGCTTGGCGTGGCGCACGTTATCCCGTGGCATCCGTCGTGGCTTCTTCCCGTCGGCGCAGCCCTTCTCGACGTCGTTATCCTTATCGCATCTCTTGTGAGTTATTCAAAGAAAAAGGATAAGGCGGCAGCCGAAAAGAAAGCGCGCATTGACGAAGCGTACTACACAATGTGGAACGACGAAAACAAATAACATCTTTATCTCGTAAAAACGATACGATAAAATACTGATTTTGAAACTATGAGCAAAACTATAAAAGCCGAAATGTGGGATAAGATGCAATATCTTTTCCGAAACTATTACGACCGTATGGTGCACGCAACCCTGACTTTCGACGGGCTGCTGGACGCCGACGCTCTTAAAAACGTGCTGGTCATAATGTGCGAAAAAGCCCCCGTGCTTCACAGTAGTTTTCACGAGAATCCCGTCAATCCTTACTGGAAGGTGGAGCCTTACACCGTCGACGATATCCTGACAATAAAAGACAGCGACGATCCCGAAAAAGAAGCGTACGATTTCCTGTGTCAGAGTATCCCCGTTTCAAGCAACGTACAGTTTAAGGTGATTGTCCTGAACAAGGACGGAAAATCGACTTTCGCAATGATCGTCAACCATATGTGCTTTGACGGCGGCGACTTCAAATACTTTTTGAAAAAGCTTGCAAAAAACTACAACGCGATTTTAAGCGGCGAAAACCCCACCGACCTTAAACAAGGTACGAGAAGCGCGGAACAGGTTTATACGAAACTCGACGCAGCCGACAAAAAGGTCGCGAAAGGTCTTTTCAAAAACATCAGCGCGGTGAAAGACAAACACGTATTTCCGCTGACCGAACCCCGTCCCGACGACCACACGATGATCAACATCAGAAAAATCGACCGCGACACTTTCCTTAATATGAAAAACGCGGGAAAACGTCTGGGCGTTACCGTCAACGATATGCTGCTTGCGGCGTACGTGCGCGCGCTTTACGATATTTCGGGCATGCGCGACGACGAAACCCTTTCAATACCCTGCATGGTCGATTTACGCCGTCATATCGAAGGCGGCGACGAGGCCGGCGGACTTGCGAATCACACGGGATTTATGCTTTGCACGGTGCATAACAAAGGCGAAACGATCAACGATACGCTTATCAACGTCATGCGCTCCACAAAGAAAAGCAAGCGCGACAAATACATGGGGCTTTACAGCCTGCCGCTTCTGAAACTCGCCTATACCATACTGCCCTTTTCGATTTCGGAATTCGCAATCAAAATCGGGTACGACAACCCGCTTATCGGTATGAGCAACATCGGGCTTCTTCCCGTCGATAAACTGACTTTCGGCAATGCGAAACCCGTTGACGGATTTATGACGGGCGCGGTCAAGTACAAACCCTTTATGCAGCTTGCGCTCACAACCTTAAACGACGTCGTAACGATGACGATTGCAATCCGCGGCAACGACGACGACAAAAAAATCGTTGAAAAATTCTTTGACCTTATCGTGGAAAACGTGAAAGAATTCGACCGCTTAAACGCAAGATAATTTCCTTCCCCCTTATATATTTAAGAAACGCCCCGATTTTTCGGGGCGCTTCTTTTTTTTCTTCGTTTATTTCGCAAGGCGTTTTATCGCCTCTTTCGCGCTGTCAAGGAAGTCCGCGTCAAGTGACTCGACGCTGCCTTCGTCGCAGGCTTTTGCGATGTTTTTGTCAAACGGAATCCGTCCGAGAACTTTCAGGTCGAATTCGGTTGCGACTTCGTCGACCTTGCTGTCGCCGAAAATCGAAAACTCTTTGCCGCAGTCCGGGCATTTGACGTAACTCATATTCTCAACGACGCCCAGCACGGGGATATTCATCATATTTGCCATCTTCACGGCTTTGCCGACAATCATCGACACGAGTTCCTGCGGGCTTGTCACGACGATGATACCGTCGACGTTCAGGCTTTGGAAAACCGTAAGAGGCACGTCGCCCGTTCCGGGAGGCATATCGACGTACATAAAGTCCACGTCGCCCCAGACGCAATCCGTCCAGAACTGTTTCACCATACCCGCGATGACGGGACCGCGCCATACGACGGGATCGTTGCTGTGTTCCAGCAAAAGGTTTGCCGACATAATTTCAATGCCGCCTTTCGATTTCACGGGATAAAAGAAACTGCCGTCGCTGTCGATGGGACCGTCCACGTTAAACATGCGCGGAATCGACGGACCGGTAATATCAGCGTCCAGAATCGCCGTCTTAAACCCTTGTTTTGCCGTAATCGACGCCATAAGCCCCGTTACGAGAGATTTGCCCACGCCGCCTTTTCCCGACACGATGCCGATAACGTGTTTGACCTTCGACAATGCGTTTACGGGGACGGTGAAGTCGGTTTTTTCGCTGCAACTTCCGTGGCTTTCGCAGGAGCTGCAATCGTGCGTACATTCACTCATAAATTCACTTCCTGTTTTCAATATTATTTATCAAAAATTCGATACCGATTTTCAAATCGTCATAAGTATTGTCAAAATTGCCGGTGTAATACGGATCCGCGACGTCGCGGGATTGCCCTGCATATTCCAGAAACTTTTTTACCTTCTTTTTTTCGTCGGGCGCAAAAAGATTTTTGAGATACGCAACGTTTTTATCGTCCATTCCAATGAACAAATCGTATTTGTCGTAATCGGTTTTTCTGACCTGTTTCGAATAATGCGGGAACGTCGGGACATCGTGCTCTTTCAGTTTTTTCAGCGCGTCGGGATAAACGGGATTGCCCGCTTCGAGCCCGCACGTCGCGGCGGAGTCGATAACGTATTTTTCTGATATCCCCCGCTTTTTCAAGGCGTCTTTCATCATAAATTCCGCCATTGCGCTGCGGCAGATGTTTCCAAGGCACACAAACATTATTTTCATAAAGTATATGATACCACTTTAATATCGGAAAGTCAACGGCGAACGGTTGACATAAAAGCGCGCGGTGATATAATTTATTACGATTGTATGGAAGAATATATTAAAATTATCGTATATATTTTCGCAGGCATTGGCGCAGGCATAGGCACGGGATTTGCGGGATTGTCCGCCGCCGCGTTTATCGCACCGATGCTTGTCGCATTTCTGGACTTCCCGTCGTACGACGCCATCGGTATCGCGCTGATTTCCGACGTTTTGGCATCCGCCGTGTCCGCAACCGCTTACGCCGTCGATAAAAACATTGACGTGAAAAAAGGCTCGAAAATGCTTGTCATCGTTTTGTGCTTTACGGTTCTCGGGAGTTTTCTTGCGTCAAAAATCGACAATCACCTTATGGGCAACTTTTCCATTTTCGCAACGTCACTACTCGGGCTTAAATTCATCCTCGTTCCCGTCAACGGCAGAGATCCCTTAAAGGACCGCTTGTACAAAAACAAATGGTGCGACGCGGTGCAAACATTCGCGCTGTCGGCAATGATTGGTATGATTTGCGGATTCGTCGGTGCGGGCGGTGGCATGATGATGCTCCTTGTGCTCACGTCGTTTATGGGATTTCCGCTTAAAAAGGCGGTCGGCACAAGCGTGTTTATCATGACGTTTACCGCGCTTGTCGGGGCGGTATCGCATTTCGGAATCGGCGGCTTGCCCGACACTACGGCAATGATAACCTGCATATTCAGCACGCTCGTTTCGGCGCAACTTGCCGCGCTTATCGCAAACAAGGTAAAGCCCAAAACGCTTAATATTACCGTCGGCGTGGTGCTTTTAATTCTTGGCATAGTGATGCTTGTTTTGCACTCGTTCTTCTGAAAACCGAATTTAAAAACCGCATTAAAAAACCCGCAATTTGCGGGTTTTGTTTTGTCTTTTTTTAAAGGGGTTTTTTGGCTTTTCTTGCCGCCTTTTTCGCTTCTCTTTTTTTGCGGATTTCTTCGTGTCTTAAATCGATTTTGTCTTCGATGTCGCCGACGGTCGTCTGGAAGCGCACGTTATACTTTTTATCAAGCGCCCACATCGCCGCAAATACGACGACGAGTATCGACCATACCACCGCAAGCACTTTCCACATTGCGGGCGTTATTCCGCGGTACAGACCGAAGAACGACTGTATGTCGATAAACGACAGATGCACGAAGTAACACAGCACCAGAAGCGCGATTACGCCCACGAAAAGCACCGCGTGCAACAGGTTGAACGGCCAGCACGATTTGAACACGAACAGATATCCCGCAAACACGGTCGCAAGGAAATACAGCGCGTGCTGTTCGTCCGGAGAAAGCCCCGTGAGTATCGTCTGCGTTGTGATTACGATTGCGATAATACCCGCCATTACGGTTACTATGCCGGGCACCGCGTTCATAATGACTTTTGGCAAAAACCTGCCTTCCACCCTGTTTTTATTGGGTTCGAGCGCGAGTATTCCCGACGGAATCCCGATCGTCACGCCGCCAAGCAGCGTCAGATGCCTTGGCTCGAACGGCAGAATCGACGGCACGATAAGGAACAACAGCGCGATAAGCAAGTTGTATCCCGTCTTCACAAGGAACAACGACGCCGACCTTTCAAGGTTGTTTATGGAACGTCTGCCTTCCGCAACGACTTTCGGCATCGACGCGAAATTGCTGTCAAGAAGCACCAGACTGCTCACGTTCTTCGCGGCGTCCGAGCCCGAAGCCATCGCGATCGAACAGTCGGATTCCTTTAATGCAAGCACGTCGTTGACGCCGTCGCCCGTCATCGCAACGGTGTGTCCGTTTGCTTTCAGGGCTTTTACAAGCAACAATTTCTGATCGGGCAGAACCCTGCCGAATATCGTGTATTTTTCCGCCGCGTCGATGACTTCCTCGTCGGTTTTCAGGGTTGACATATCAATGATACTGTCGCAATCGGAAAGCCCTGCGCGTTTTGCGACGGCGCGCACGGTAACGGGGTTGTCGCCCGAAATGATTTTAACGGTAACACCCTGATCCCTGAAATATTGCAGCGTATCGGGGGCTTCCTTTCTTATTTTATCGGCGATGAATATAAACCCTTCCGCTTTCAGTCCGTCGGGAAGGCTGTGCCCGATAATTTCGACGTCCGACGACGCAAGGACAAGCACCCTGAGTCCTTCTTCCGCCTTTTCGCGCGTGATTGCTTTTATTTCTTCCGCGGTATTAGGGAAAACGAATTCGGGCGCGCCCAGAACGTAACTTCTGCCGTCGATAACCGCGCCGCTCCACTTTCTGTCCGACGAAAACGGCACGACAACACTGACTTCGCCCGCCGCCTCGTACTGCCCGACGTAATTTTTGACCGCCGCCGCCGTTGCGTTTTCGTCCTTGACGGCGTCCGACAGGTTTTTAAGGTGGCGGCAGAACTCGTCTTCCGACAAATCGACGGTTTTTATGCCGTGGATTTCCATACTGCCTTCGGTAATCGTGCCCGTTTTATCAAGACACAGCACGTCAACCCTTGCAAGCGTTTCGACGCAGTACATATCCTGTGCAAGGGTGTGGTGTCTTGCAAGCCTTATTACGCTCAGACAGAACACGACCGACGTAAGCGCGACAAGACCGCTCGGAATCATGCCGACCAACGAGCCGATTGTCGTCAGCACCGTACTGTTCATATCGTTGCCCTGAATGTAATATTTGACTGAAAAAAGAGCGATGCCCAGCGGCACAATGACCACCGACATCGTTTTTATGATTTTATTTAACGAATTTTTGATGACCGAAACGGGTTTTTTGAAATACTTCGCGCCGGCGGATATTTTCATTGCGAAGTTATCCATGCCGACGTGCACGACTTTTGCTTTTGCGCGTCCCGATACGACGTAACTTCCCGACATAAGGCTGTCGCCTGCGTGTTTCACGATTGCGTCGGGCTCACCGGTGATAAGGCTTTCGTTGACCTCGATACTGCCTTCGACAACGACCGAATCCGCGCAAATCTGGTGTCCCGCCTGCAATATCGTAACGTCGTCCATAACGACGTTTTTCACGGCGATTTCCTTTTCTTCTCCGTCGCGGATAACCCTGACTTTCGGGGCGGAAATGAGCGACAGTTTATCCATCGTGTGCTTTGCGCGAAGTTCCTGCACGATACCGATAAGCGTATTGCAGACGCACAGTATCACGAAGCCGTAATTGCCCATGCCGTCCTCGTCGAATCCCGAAAACGCCGCGACGATGATTGCCATCACGAAAAACACGAAGTTGAAAAACGTGAAGGTGTTGTCGATAAGTATTCTGAGTACGCTTTTGGTTTTTATTGTTTGCAATCCGTTGACGAGCCCGCTCTTGACGCGCGTTTCGACTTCTTCGGACGTGAGTCCCGTTATGAGATTGCAGTCGGTGTTTTTGATTTCTTCCATACTTTCCACGTTGCGTTAAATTAATTTTATTATTGCATTAAATATACGTTGTTGTCAAGAAATGAAAAAATATCCGCCGACTTTACCGATTTTTTTTCAACGAAAAAGGATAGCGAAAACTCGCTATCCTTCATTATCGTGTTTGTTTTACTTATTTGTTTGAAATCTTTTTGTCAAAGTTTTCAAGCGCGCGGACAGAAATTGCATAGCAATCCGCAAGACAATCTTTGTTAAGGTTGTCGTAACTGTCTTTAAGCGTGTGGTAATAATCTTCCAGAACGTGGTTCAGAGCGGTGATACCCGTTGCCCTGAAACCTGCCTGTGCGAACGCTGCGCTGTCGGTTGCTCCGCCGAAGGGAGGAACAAGAGTTTTGTTGCAGGGAATGCCCAGTTCTTTTGCCGCTTCCATAAAGCTGTCGGAAACTTCCTTGTCGGCTTTGACGGTTGCGTTAAGGTCGCGGTAATTTACGCCCAGGAATTTCGGATCGTGAATAGTGTCGAAAGAATAAATCCAGGTGGGAACGTCGTCGAATTCGCCTTTGTGTTGTTCGCACCACGCTTTCGCTCCGCGGAGCCCCGCTTCTTCGGAGCCGGACAGGATAACGCCGACTTCGGTGTGTTCAAGTTCGATACCTTCGTCTTTCATCGCTTTAAGGATCGCGATGCCCATAAGGCAAGCCGTAAGGTTGTCGTTTGCGCCGTCAACCGTCGTGTTCGGATCCCACATGCGGTACATACCGAAATAGAAAGGTACGAATGCAAGGTTCGCGATGCCAAGCCAGAACAGAACGCCGTTTTCGGGTTTAAGAATCATGGGTTTGAAACCGGTGAGTATAGCCGCCGCAAGGTTGCATCCCATAAGGAACAACGCGCCAAGAACAACGATAACGATGTTCGCTTCGTAAACCTTACCGCCGAACTTATTGTTGACGGGCCAGTTCCACGCTGCGTCGGGGTGACCGTTGAAAAATACGCGACCTTTGACTTCGCCCGTGCATTTCTTGATTGCGGTAACGTTCGTGCCCGTCTTTTCGGGGAACAGGAAATCGAAAGTCTTTTTGTAAAGACCGAATTGCATTATCATTACGTAGAAACCGAAAACGATAAGCGCAAAACCTAATATCGGCAGGAAGAAGTATGCGATAAGCCCCGCAAGAACGCAGGTGATCGTGATATAAATCCAGCCGAAAAAGCTGCCGGGATTTTCCTTAAACGATTCAACGTCGGAGCGTTCGCATCCGCAGTCTTTTTTAAGGACGTCAGCCATATACTCGCAAGCGATTCTTTCGCCTTCTTCGCCGGGAGTACGTTTGGGCATATCCTTGCAGATATGGGTGATTTCGTCAACCATATATTGCGCGGCGTCTGCCTTTTTTTCAATCAATTTTGAAAAATTTGCCATAATGTTCTCCTCTTATTTTTTATATTTATATGATAATCATATCATAAAAACGACGCTCTTTTCAAACAAACGACGTCTTTATTTTTTTTACTATACAAACAACCAAAAATATACAGTAAAAACCGCAAAAACCCGTCAAACGTCGACGATAATGCCTTCTTTCACGAACTCGCGGGCGTCGCGCGGCGACTTTCCTTTGTATTTCTGGAAGTTGCGGTTGAAACTACGCACGCTGTCGTAACCCGCCTTTTTTGAGATTTCCGCGACGGAAAGCGTGGTCGAATACAACAGATCTGTTGCGTAATTTATGCGGTAAATATTCACGACGTCGGAAAAATTCGCGCCGAAATATTCGTTGAAAACAGCCGAAAGATAATTGTAAGAATATCCCATTTTGTCGGACAGGTCTTTCAGGCTTATATCTTCCGTGAAGTTGTGCGAAACGTATTTCGCGATTGCGTTCAAAACGTCCACCTTCTTTTTGTCGACGGGGATAAACGCCGTGTGCGTCTCGAACTCCGCAAGAATATGATACAAAACGGCTTTTTGCTTGAACGTGTTGGTAACAAGGGGCATTTTCCTTGTCAGCGATTCCGCAAAATCTATCGAGAAAACGGGAAAAGTCGCGATGTAGCCGTCGTGCTTTTCGTAAAAGTCGGGAACCCAATCCTTTGAAAACTTGCAGATGAAAACGTTGCTGTAATCGGGCGTTTCGTAAGCGTGCGCGAACTTTGGCGGAATTACCATACACTTCCCCGCGCGAAGACGATAAATTCTGTCCAGCACGGTAACGTTTGCAAGCCCGTCGTTACAGTATAAAAACTCGTACGTTTCGTTGCAATGCATCGGGAAGCATAAGTTCTTTTCAACGTCGAAAGATAAATAATATTCCCCTGCCTGTTTGTGTTTTTCGAAATCCAACATATCCCACCTACCGTAAATTATGTCTATATTTTACCACCGAATAAGAAAATAATCAAGCCCTCCCGCAAAATAGGAGGGCCTTAACTTATTCTGCTTGTTCTGTTTTTTGTTCGGCTTTTGGAATTTCGGCGTTATCGTCGTCCCGTCTGAACCCTTCGACGTCGGAAACGGGAAGAGAGAAAACTATCGCGCCTGCATCGGTGCCCGCGCCCGCCGTCGTTACGATGGAGCGCATAATGTCCGCTTTCTTTTCCTTTTTCGCAACGATGATAATGATTTCTTTTTCGCTTGCAATCGACACGTTGAAGAATTTCTCGGTGCCCATGCCGCCCGTACCCTTTGCGTGGATAACGGTGCCGCCGCCCGCGCCGGCTGCCCTTGCGGCGTCCATAACTGCGTCGGTATGCCCTTCGTTTGCAATCACGAGAATGAGTTCGTATTCAAAATTTATATCGGGTGCTTTCATATCCTTGTTTCCTCCGTTCAAAAAATTGAGGGTGCTGCCGCCGCCGACGCTTTTAATCGGGACGGAAATCACAATGCCGTTGCCGGGTGCGTCGATGTAAAGACGGCGTCGTTCTTCCGTGATGAGCGACTTCGTTTTGTTTTCGTCCGCGACCGCAAAAAGGATTCTCTTATCGGTGGACTCGATCCCCCACAAATCGCGTATCTTCTGCGACGCGGTGCCGTGGCCGATAAGCGACAGAATCACGGGGATTTCCAGCCGTTGACAAATGTTATTCAGAATCGACAATCCGTTGGGATTGATTACCGAGATTACAAAGTACATATCAGTTCCCCCACAGTTCGATAATATCGTCGTCGCCGTAAACGACTTCGGCTACGCGTTCCGCGCGTTGTTTCTTCTTCTTGTAAACAAGACCGGTGATCTGAATGGAAATAAGCGGCATCATCGCAACGAGTGCGACCGCACCGAAAGCGTCGCTTAATATATTGCCGCCGCGCGCCGAACATACGCCGATGAAAAATTGCAGCATGAACGTCGCAGTCATCGGTCCTGACGCAACCCCGCCCGAGTCAAACGCGATTGCCGTGAATATGTCGGGGACGAAAAACATCAGTATAAGCGCTACGAGATAACCCGGCACGATAAACCAGAGTATCGATATCCCCGTAAGGACGCGGATCATCGAAAGCCCCATCGCCAACGCGATTGCAATCGACAGACTCAGCTTAATCGCTTTTCCGGGGATTGCGCCCGAACTCACGTCTTCGATTTGCTTTTCAAGGACGAATACCGCGGGCTCGGCGGAAATTATGAACCAGCCCATAAGCATTGCCACGGGAATGAGAATATATTGCGTCCAGCCGCTGTACAGTTGCTGACCGAGATATAACCCCAGCGGCGAGAAACCGACGTTTACACCCGTCAAAAACAACACTAAACCCACGTATGTGTAAAGAATACCGATGAGCGTTTTCAAAAAACTCTTTTTGCTCATCTTGAAAGCAGCCACCTGAAAAATCAAAAACAGTACGATAATCGGCGACAGTGCAATCGCCATTTCTTTCATATATGCGGGGAACGCTTTCAGGTATTCCAGCCCCATTTCGGTCGTCGTTTCCGGGATGAACGGAATGTTCACGTCCGCAACGCCCTGTCCCTTGTAAAAGAACCCCAAAATCAGCACCGCAAGCACCGGCCCTATCGAACATAACGCGACAAGACCGAAACTGTCCGCTTCCGCCTTTTTATCGCTTCGGATATTCGCGACGCCTATGCCGAGCGCGAGGATAAACGGCACCGTCATCGGACCCGTCGTTACACCGCCCGAGTCGAAAGCAATCGACAAAAAGTTTTTGTCGGCAAACGCCGCAAGCACGAATACGATTATGTAAAACGCAAGGATAAGCCATTTGAGCCTTATGCCCAGAATCGTCCTGAGCATGCACACCGCAAGGAACAACCCTACGCCAACGCCCACCGTAATCAGCAGGACTTTGCCGTCGATGTGCGGCACGGTTTCCGCAAGAACTTGAAGGTCGGGCTCCGCAATCGTTATCGCAACGCCCAGAATAAAGCTCACAAACAAAATAAGCGGCAGGTTTTTCGACTTCGTAAGAGTCGTGCCGATGCGGCTGCCGATCGGCGTCATGGACGTGTCCGCACCAAGCGTGAACAGCCCCATTCCCACGATTATCAGCAACGCGCCGATAAGGAACGACAACAATAAGCCCGCCGGCACAGGTTGTATCGACAGACACATTATCGCAACTATGATGATTATCGGCAAGGTCGATACGAAAGATTCCCTTATTTTTTCCGCGATAAGGGCGCGCTTCTTATGCACTGCCTGCGCGTCGATTTTATTGAGTTTTTTTGCTTCCTTCTTTTCCATTACATTTCTTATTATACATAAATATAGTCTTTATCGCAAGTATATAATTATTACTTCATATTTACCTAAATTTTATACACTTGTAAGAAAATTTGGTTTTTGAAAAAGAGCAACAAAAAACACGCGGCAAGCGCGTGCTTTCGTTGATAATCAAGGCTTAAAAGAAAGGATTTATTTCGTCTTCGACGATAATCTTGTCAATCATCTCGTAGAAGTCCCATTTCAGGACGTCCCAATATCCGCCGACGGTACCGTGGTCCGTGTTATAGTAGCAAATCGTCGTGGTCTGGCGCGCTTCCGGCAAGGGATAAATCGCGCGGCTGCCTTTCGTGTTGCTTATCGTCTTGTCGCCATTGTAGTTAAGTCCGCCGAGGCATGCGTTGGTGGGCATCGTTCCGTCGCCGTCGCCAAAAAGTATCGCTTTGTGGTCGTAGGAATAATACTCGATGCTGGTAAGCGGAGTGTCGTACTTATGGTTTCTGGTGTCCCACATTTCGTAAGTAACCTTGTTGACCTTAACGGCGTCGGTGTCTTTCGTCACGATTTGAACGCTCTTTTTGGTGTTGTATCCGACGCCCAGACAATAAGTCGTGTTCACGAGTTCTGGCGCATAAATCCTGGCTTCTTCGTCGTTCACGCTTTCTTTGACGTAGAAGGAATTCCAGTATGCCGGCAGGTTTTTCATGCCGGGTTTAAGTTTGTCGCGAGGGCCGTCAACGCCCGGTTTCCAGTCGCTGGTGTGCGCCCAGGGACGCGAGCAGTACCATTCGTACATATCTTTCACGGGTACGCCGTCAACGTAAACGGGGCTTTCGTTCTCGCCGTAATAATCGGAATCCGCAAAGGTCTGGAACGGCAGAAGTTGCATTACGGAAGTAAGGTTCTGTGCAAGCGGTCCCGCAAGTTTCTTTATGCCTTCCGAAATCGCGTCGACGCCCAGAACAACGCCGCCGAGGGTGTCGCCGACCGTTCCGTGTACAACGTCGGCAATCGCTCCGATGGGATCGTCAAGATAATAAATCGCGTCAAGAGAGCCCGCCGTTGCAGGCGAGAACGCGCGATACGAGCGAATAATCTGGTTCGGTTTTTTGACGTCGGTTTGTCCGGGGTTTTTCGCTTCCGCGTCCAGCCACTTGTTTTGAAGTCTTGCGATATATCCCGCAACGACGGGGCCGCCCATACTGTGCGACGTGAGAATTACTTCTTCCCAGCCGTTGGTCTGAATGAATTGTTCAAGAAGTTCGGAATTGATCCTGTTGTCGATGCGCCAGTCATAGTTGAAAACGACGACGTCCCAGCCCTGTTCTTCGTATCTGGCTTTCAGGTCCAGACATTGCTGACGATACGCGGCGATTGCGCCGTATTGAATTTTTTCGCCTGCCGTGTATGCGCCGTATCCGTCGACGACTTCGCCGGAATCGTTATAAAGCGTTGACTTGAACGTGCCGTCCGCGGTTGTGGGGCGCACGTTTGCGGGGCGCAGATTCGGATTGTTGCTTTTGCCCTGCTCGTCAAGCGTGATTTGCCATAATAAGTTTTCGACGGATTCGTCCTTGTACTTCATAATGCCGTCGATTAAGTCGTACGTCGTCTTGTCGGTAAGCACCGCCATGACAAGTCCCATCATATCCCCGCCGGGGAACACCTGCTGGAAATAAACGCCCTCGGCAACGGGATCCCAGATTGCCTCGTTCGTCTTCGTGTCGTACAGACCGCCCGAAAGCAACGCCGTACAAATAACGACAGCCTTCTTATTCTTCGACGTTTCGCCCGGGGTTTCGCCGCATGCGGTAAGCACGCCAAGGCTCAAAACAATCACCACTATTACAAGCAGAATGCCGATAAGTTTCTTCTTCGCCTTCATATTTTCCTCCTGAAAAAGGGAACACTGACCCTTATACATTACTATAATAACATTACTTTGTGAAAATAACAACAACTTTTGTTTACATTTTTTGCCCGAAACCATTAAAAACCGACAACGAAAAACGGCAATCCCGCCGTTTCGGAATTGCCGTTTCGTCTGCTTTTTGAATTAAATTTCCGTCACCGTAAGAATTGCTTGTCCGGTTGATTTATGAGAAATTGTACTGGGCGTTGTAGATTTCGGCATAGAAGCCGTTCTTTTTAAGCAGTTCTTCGTGAGTGCCCGATTCCACGACGTCGCCGTTTTTGATGACCAAAATCACGTCGGCGTTGACGATTGTCGAAAGCCTGTGGGCGATGACGAAACTGGTTTTCTTACGCATGAGTTTGTCCATTGCGCCCTGTATCAGAAGTTCCGTGCGGGTATCGACCGAGCTTGTCGCTTCGTCCAGAATCAGCAAAGGTCTGTCCGACAAAAACGCCCTTGCGATCGTCAGCAACTGCTTTTGTCCGCCCGAAAGGTTTGTGAGCGATTCGTTAACGACGGTATCGTAGCCTTCGGGCAGCATCCTTATAAAGCCGTCGGCGTGCGCGGATTTGGCGGCGGCGATAACTTCTTCGCGCGAAACGTTGTCTTTGCCATAAGCGATATTGTCGTAAATCGTGCCGCCGAAAAGCCAGGTATCCTGCAGCACCATTGAGAAACAGCCCCTTACGCTTTCGCGCGAGACTTTGCCCGTGTCCGTGCCGTCGATTATTATTTCGCCGGAGTTCGGATCATAAAATCGCATAAGAAGATTGACGATTGTGGTTTTGCCCGCGCCCGTAGGCCCGACGATCGCCACCTTTTGCCCTTTTTCGACGTGGATATTCATGTCTTTGATAAGCGGGTTTTCGGGATTATAAGAAAACGCGACGTGGTTGAAGTCGACGACGCCCTGGACGTTTTCGGGCATCTCCCCGTCCCTTACGTCCATTTCGGGTTCATCAAGCACCTCGTATACCCTTTTCGACGCCGATGCAACCCTTTGAATACTGCTTATCGCGCCGGCGATTCTTTCAAGCGGGGACGAAAACATTTTTGCGTAAATGACGACGGCGATAATGTCCGCGACGCTGACTACGTCGCCGCCGATTTTCATACCTTCGATTGCGAAATACGCGCCGATTAAACATATCGCGACGTAGGCGATATTGTTCGTGAGCGACACGACGGGCGTGATTATCGACGATAGGAACGTCGCCCTTTCTTCCGCCTTGCACATTTCGTCGTTGACACGCGCGTGCTTTTCTTCCTGGCGGTTTTCCACGTTGTAGCTTTTTATCGTCTGATACCCTGAATACGTTTCTTCGACAACCTGATAAATCTCGCCGGACGATTTGAACATCTTATCGAAATAAGGTTCGCTCTTCTTTGCGATGACGTACGACACGACAACCGAAGCAGGCACAAACGCGATAACAATCAGCGCAAACACCCAGTTTATCGTGAAAATCATAACGATAATCGTCAGAAGTTGCAAAATGCCCATTAAAAGCGTTTCGACAATACTATGTATACTGTTGCCCATTTGCGACACGTCGCCCGTCATTCTGTCAAGAAGTTGCCCCGCTTCCGTCCTGTCGACGTAAGACACGGGCAGGTACTTGATTTTCGTGGACATATCCATGCGCAGTCCCGCCGTAAAGTGCATGCTGACAATCTTGTTCGACGACAGCATTTCGACGTAACTCAGCACCGAATACGCCGTATATATGATGATAAGAAGTATGAGTGTGTTTTTGATTTGTCCGACAAGATCGCCCGTCCCGTTATATGCGTTCAGGACGTCCAGCGCGTCCGACAAGAACTTGGGCGCGGCGATGTTTGCCGCCATCGTGAGCGCGCTTAACACGCACACCAATACCATGCCCCATTTGATTCTGCCGATTTCTCGAACAAGGCGCAGAAGTATGCTTTTCGTTTCGTTTTTCGTCATTTTGTCGCCGCCTCGAAACCGTTTCATACTGCGCCTCCTTCGACCTTTTGCCCCGTCTGCGACTCGTAAATTTCACGATATTGTCTGCACGACGAAAGCAGGTCTTTGTGCGTTCCGCGCCCGACGATGCGCCCTTCGTCCAGGACGAATATTTTGTCCGCCGACGCCGCCGTCGACGCGCGTTGCGTCATTACAATTCTCGTTTTTCCCGAAAGGGTTTTATCGAGGTTTTCCTTGACGTGCGCTTCGGTCAGGAAGTCAAGTGCCGAGAAACTGTCGTCGAAAAGATAAATCGAACCATTTTTAAGCATTGCGCGCGCAATCGACAGACGTTGTTTTTGTCCGCCCGAAAGATTACTGCCGCCGCTTAGTATTTCGTAGTCGAGCCCCGTTTCGAGGTTTTCGACAAATCCTTTCAGTTCCGCGACTTTTAGCGCGTCGTACACCTGCTCGTCGGAAGCGTCCGCCGCCGACATTCTGACGTTGCTGCCGATCGTGCCCGAAAATATCGTGGCGTTTTGAAGCACGCACGTCACGTTGTTTCTGACGCGTTTTCCGCTGATTTCCGACACGGATTTTCCGTCGTAGGATATTTCGCCCGAAGTCGGGTTAAAAAACTTCATAATAAGTTTGACAATGCTGCTTTTTCCGCTGCCCGTACCGCCGATAAACGCAACCTTTTCGCCGGGCGCTATATCGAAAGACACGTCGCTCAACGCGTTCTCCGACGCCCCTTCGTATCTGAAATCGACGTGCGAAAATTTAAGTGCGCCCGAAAAAGCGGGCAGGTTTTCGTCGTCGGGTTCTTTTTGAACTTCCGTTTCCAGAATCTCGTTGATACGTCTGCTGTTTACGGCGACTTTCGGCAAAAACGCAAGCATCATCGCAAACATCATAATGCCGTTCATGACAAGCGCGACGTACTGCACGATCGCGATAATATCCGCCCCCGTAACCGCCGACTTTCCGCCCTGCATAAGCTTTGCGCCGACGTACAGGATAAGAATCGTGACAAGGTTAAGCCCCAGCATGATAACCGGCGTAAGAAGCCCCATATTGACGTTGGCTTTTATGATGTTTTTCGCCATGACGAGCGTGGCTTCGTTGGCGCGGTCGCACTCGCGATCTTCCCTGTTGAACGCGCGGATAACGCGGATACCCGTCAACCTTTCGCGGATAATGCTGTTCTGTTTGTCGATGTATTCGTCGCTCTTTTCCCAAAGAGGCATAATGCGACGCACGACGAAATACAGCACCGTCACGACGACCGGCACGAACGTGAACATGATAAGCGCAAGCCACGGATCGGCAAGAAACGCCAGCGCGCTTCCGCCAAGCACCAGAATGGGAATACTGATGACGCCCTGCATAAGCATACTCGCGCACTCTTCCAGAAGCCAGATATCGTTTGTGCTTCTCGTGATGAGCGCGCCCGTGCCCCAGTGATTGAGTTGGTCGGGATTGAGCGTG
>OHFP01000446.1_pt1 | contig 22413 bp, 30 predicted proteins | sample 1567591 | NCBI WGS metagenome assembly OHFP01 (sample SAMEA3879547, study PRJEB24766) | human gut metagenome | biome: human-associated habitat; feature: feces | place: USA | collected 1985/1987 | reverse complement strand
GGGGGGGGGGAGAGAACCCTTCCACAAATAAATCCAAATGAGAACGAAATTTAAAATCACAGCCAAGGAGCAGGCAGCATGTCTTGCTAAGCTCTTTAAGGAGAAGGGTATGGAACTTACCCTTGAGAACCTCAACAATCTCCCTCTCAATTCCAATGAGAAGAATAGGAAGAATGGGTACACTGAAATCTTTGTGGCAAGTATGCCCACAGGGATGACTCTCCTGTACTATGATAAGAAAAAGAGAGTCCTCAAAGAGGTGTCAGGTGAACCTAGTATTCTCCCTGATATGGCTTTCAACATGGAGATGTTGGAGGAGATTGCCAAGGACTTAGGTCCTGTAGTAATGGAGGCAGAGGTTCGTCCTGTTCTGGAGCAGATGAAAAGCATGAGCAGAGAGGAGATTCTCAAGAAATTCGGCATCATTCCTGACCCTGAATACAAAGAGCCTACAGCAGAAGAGCTGGAGCTCTTCGAACAGAACCTCATGGAGGAAGAAAAGAGGGCCGAAGAGATGAGAAAGTTCATGAAGTCTTTGAGGGCTCTTTCTGAAAAGGAATAATATCCTGTGCAGATAGTGACAGATAGAGTTACTTCGATATTTAGCTCACTGGAAGAGCTTTAGACTGATAATCTAAAGGGCCTGTTCAAGTCAGGCAAATTCTGATTCTCTATCTATTTATCTTCTGCACATTCCATAGGGAGACTGGCCCTTGATACTGTTGTGAAACAGAATCCCAGTTAATTTTAATCCATTTTAGTTAAACAAGCCATAGAGAGCCTAAAAACTCTCTATGGTCATTAAGAAGAAGTAGTGACATCAAGGGTTTCATCGAATTTTAGCTCATTGGGTAGAGCATTTGTATTTGGGACAAAGGGTAACCAGTTCAACTCTGGTAAATTCAGCCAAAAGGCTCTTGAAACTTATCTCTTCTTCTTTCTATATACTCAAATTAACTACCAGTGGACGCCTGGCCGGCAAAAGGAAGCACAATAGAGCGCTGCTCTGGTTAACTTGAGTATCACTATACCTGACTGATGAAGAATCTGGTGCAAATTATTCACTGCCAAGGCCTAAGAAATTAGGTACGGGAGTCAGGTATTCTTTTTAAATAGCTGCCCAAGCTATACATGAAAAACCACTGAAGTACAAGGTGAGGGGCTGCGAGGGATAGTAAGAGGGGTGAAATTCCGCCACTGAAGCCTGAGGAACTCGACGCTGATAGAGAATAAATTAGGGGACTTCAATAGTCCCTGTCAGCACCATAACAGTACTATACTGTTTAAGACACAGGAAGTGTTGTAAATAACATACTCATCACGAAGATGAGAGATGAGGTTCTGATATCCTTACAAGTGTTAGAAATCCTCCTTCCTGATAATATAGACTATCAAGCACTGCTGCCTTTTGAAGATTCAAAATAATCCTGTTGCAAGATAGTCTACAGTTAGCTCAATAGTGATATATGTGTTACATCGAATTTAGCAAAAGATAAACACATATTGAATTACTTTGAGCTACCCACACCACTGATAACTCAAGCTGCAGATTGAGGGTTAAACAGTAAGCTGGAGTGGTGTCCAGTGGGATATTATTCCCGGGGGATATAGTGAGCCCCTGATAAATCCATACCATCGATAGACCAAAAGGGTATGGTTATCCATTAATGGATAGATTGTGTTATGGTCAACTCCTCACTTGGTAAGCCTAATTGGCAGAGGAGACACAGGTGTCTGTAGAGAGGTTAATAGGCATAACTCATGGTATAAGCCATGGTATTAGAGGGTTCGAATCCCTTCACAGACCAAAGAGCTTAACTGGCTTTTGATTTTTTTTTGTTCATTGTTTATGGGGTAGGGTGGAGAGCTATTCTTCGCCCTACTTTTTTTTATAAGTCCACAATCTAAAATTAAAAGATATGAAAGTAGAAACTGCTGCTATTCCCACAGCGCGGAGCTATGAGATTAAACCGGGGAATCTAATCTTACATCAGAATTCAGGTATGGATATCTGGATGATAACTGGAGTTGATGAAACTGAGGAAGAAGACAGATTCACCGCAATCCTCGTGTGTCCATCCAAATGCACTGCTAACTATTATGGCATGACTCAAATTTTCACTCCCAGTAAGTGTAGATTGTACGATGGGGAGGTAAACTTAAAACAAAAGTTATAACACAAACCATTCATGATATGAGTAAGTACAACAAAACTAAAACTCCGGTACAGCCTACGGTAGTGAATGAAATGGGCGAAAAAGCATTTCAGCTTACTGACAAAGAGGTTCTCGTCTCTACTGTCATGACCACATTCCTGCAGGGTGCTTACTATGAGACAGAGAAAGAAGAGACCAAGAAAATCACTGAACTTGCTAAGAAGCTGGATCCTCTCTTCGTAGCAAAATTGGCTCTCTATGCAAGGAAAGAGGGTAATCTGCGCTCTGTAACTCATCTCCTGGCAGCTATTGTAGCTGGCAATGCAAGAGGTGCAGAGTGGGCCAAGAGGTTCTTCAACAAGATTGTTGTAAGACCTGATGATATGACTGAGATTCTCGGTGTATATCAGCATCTCAACAATCTTCCCAAGCTGAGAAAGATTTCCAATGCAATCAAGAAAGGCTTCAAGGCAGTTCTTGAGAGACTGGACCCTTATCAGATTGATAAGTACAAGATGAAAAAGAAAGAGATTACTATGGTAGACCTGGTGAATCTCTTTCATCCTCAGCCTACTCAGAAGAATAAGGAGGCATATGACAGACTCCTCAAAGGTATGTCTCTTAAGGACCTCTACTCTTCCACTACCTTTGAGAGAACTATGTCCAAGGCTGGGCAGACAGCTCAGAGTGAGGAGGACAAAGAGGAGCTGAAGGCTGATGCTATCAATGAGGTACTGGCCAATCCCCAGGGAGCTCCTTATATGTCCCTGCTGAGAAATCTCCGCAATATTCTTCTCTATGCTCCTGATAGTGTAGAGGAGGTTTGCAGACAACTCACTATCAAGGAGAAGGTGCTCAGGTCCAAACAGCTTCCCTTCAGATTTGCAACAGCATACTCTGAAGTAGAGGCTATTCCTTACAATAAGGAGACAGCCAAGGGTACTGTCATTCAATTCGAAGATGACAAGAGAAACCGGAGGTACAAAAGTTCCGTAGAGTTCGAAGATAAGAAGCAGATGCTTCTTGAAGCTCTTGAGGAAGCTCTTCTGTACTCAGTTCAGAATATCCCTGAGCTGGAAGGAAACTGTGCTATTCTCATTGACCACTCTGGTTCAGTGAGAGGAGATGCAGGTGGTTCTTCGAGAGTATCTGCATTCTCGAAGGTAACTTCAGCCATGATTGGCAATCTCTTTGGCTCTATGATGGCTTTCAGACAGAGCAATGTATTCATTGGACTGTTTGGAGACAGGCTTATTCCTGTACCCATCAAGAGAGATATGGGACTTCTCGCCTTCAACAAATATTCATTTGCTGAAGGTGCAAAGTGTGGTACAAGCACTGAGCAGGGAATGTATGATTTCCTCAGAGATGCAATCAAGAATAAGACCAAGATTGACAATCTTATTGTCTTTTCTGATTGTCAGCTCGGAGAGAAAGGAGACACTCCCTGGTATGGCAGAAGCTATGGAGAGAGAAGTGCCACCTTCGTAGAGCTCTTCAAAGAGTTCAAGAAGATTAATCCCTTCTGCAATACCATTGTGGTCAATCTGAGACAGACCAAGGGAAATTCTGTGTTCCACAAGAGCCAAAGAATTCTCAACATTGCAGGATGGTCCTCGAACATCTTCAGTATAATTACCTCGAACTGTAAAGGCTTTGATGCTCTTATTAAAGAGATTGAAGCTATTGAAATCTAATCTCAAACTCAATCAAAAACTGAATTTTAAGCGTATTTTAAGAGAGGAGTGGCTGCTTTTTGGAGACAGTTTTTGAGCTGAAGGCCACCTATGGGGATTAGTACAGACCAGAGTAGTAGAGATATTACTCTGGTCACTACAAGTCAAGGAGGAAGGTTAGTCTACTGGTGTATAGTAGTATAGAGAGCATGGCCCAGACAATAGAGCTGAGTAATAGCCCATGTCAGCACACCTTGACTTTATTATTAAAACCTAAAAACTATGAACATCTATTACTTAAAGAAATTCAGAAAGCTGGCTAAGAAGAGATTCTGGTTGGAGTATTTCACAGACAGAATAGTTTTTCATTATCACACATGTGATACTTGGGCAAACACTCTTGGCTCGGATGAGTGCTCTGTCTGCTTCAGAAAAAGCGACTACTACAGTCCCCAAACTTATGTAATCCGAGCTGAGCATAGGATGAAAGAGATGATGAGAGATGAGATATTAACCAGAGTAAGACAAATACCTAAAAAGAAAAGAAAATGAAAGTTACAGTAGATATAGAGGCGCAGGATAGCTCTTGGGGAGAGTTGTACATATGCACCAATTCCGTATGGAAAGATGCTATTCTCATGCTGACTGACATGACCTGTCTGGAACCTGGGGTAGTGAAAGCAACTGTACTCCATGCTAATAAGGGAGTTAAGGCAGGACAGATAGTAAATATTTATATGCGTGACCTTAGACCTTTCAGGGGAAAGTTGACCTTTGAATGCTAAACACTACAACTATGACAATAGAGGAAATCAAAGAGGGAGTTAAACTCTGGACTGGGACGAAAACTACTGAGATGGTTCAAGCTCATCTTCTGAGATTAGGCTTTACATGGGCTCCTGTGGGCCCTGGCCATCTACTTGAGGGAACTTTCTCCTTTATTACTTTCCTTGCTGTAGAGGGGAGCCAGATGAGGGAGATTGTAAATATGGATTGCTATCTGAAATGCACCTTCCCTGAGGTAACTTACAAGGATATTCTGGATGTTCCTATTCCCTCTTTCAATTTCAAACCCTTTGATAGGGTGCTTGTTAGAGGGAGTTCAAAAGACAAGTGGGAAGCAAATATCTTTGCAGAGTACACAGGAGTGGTGGAGTACCCTTACAAATGTATAGACAAAGAACCCTACCCTGAATGTACTCCTTACGCAGGGAATGAAAAGTTATTAGGAACCTATATGCCCAAGCCATAATGAAAACCTGGATATACAAAAGAATCTTCAGCTTCTGTGCAAAGAGAAAAAGAGCTCTCCCTAAGTTTCTTCGCAGGAAGATATATGTAAGGGCTCTGGACAGACTGAAGGAACACACTGTCACCAGTACAGACGGTAAGGTGGACGGTAAGGTGAAGGAAGGCAGTCTTATGTGTCCCCAAATAGAAATAGCCACTGTGGAAATGATAGGATGGGACTGCAAATATAGACCTCTTGGCTATCCTTTTCTTCTTCCTGAATTCTCAAGGAAAGAGTTCAGTAAATTTCTGTATGAAAGGGGTTATCTATCTTTATATCTCTTTCCTCTCAAAAATATTCCAATGTGGTTGCCTACCACTGAATTTGGCCATCGGTTAAGACTGTACTATCTCTACAACTGTGCTATCAGGTGTGGATATAGTTTATGAAACTCAGGCTCTTAGGCTTAAGTAAAAGACTTGGTGAATTCCATCTCCTATAACAAGTAAGATATAGGTAGAATAATGCCCACAAGGGTTGTGTTGATATGGGCGCTATACAAGACCCTTGCGTATAGCTCAGATGGATACTTGCATACTTAAGAGTCCCCCCCAACCACCAATGACCAAGTAAGAGGTGGTTATTTTTATTATGAAAAAGATTATATTCTTAGACTTCGACGGTGTGATTACTACACTGAAGAGTGGATGGAAATTAGACCCTGAGAAGTTGAAACTCTTAGGGGAGATACTGGAAGAGACTGGTGCTGAGCTGGTTATATCTTCATCTTGGAGGTCACATACTGTAGAGAGCACTATAGCTATATTGAAGGATAAGAACAGATTCTTCAATGGTGGCATAGAGTTTCCTTTCTGTGACAAGATTATCGGTGTAACCAAAAGATTGCTCCCCAAGACCTTCAAATCACAGTATTGCAGAGGGGATGAGATAGATTTGTGGCTCAAAGAAAATATCAATGAGCCTGTGAAATATCTCATTCTGGATGATGACAGGGATTTTCTCCCTCATCAGATGTCTAACTTTAGAAATACTCACTGGGAGACTGGATTATCTGAAGAGGATGTTCAGTTTGCTATTGAGTTTTTCAAATAACATTTTTTTATTATGTTCGTACTGATACTGATTACCTTCATTCTGCTATACATCCTGCAACTATACCTCGCCTATTATGCAGCTCAAGGTATGGAAATGCCAAATTTGGTCAAGGGTGTTCTTGTAGTACCCATGATAGGGCTGCTTCTGATGGTTGTTGGGATAGTAGCCTTTCTTATATCCCAAATATTCAAGGAATAACTATGAAAGTACTTCTGGCAATACTCACTGCCTTGGCCATACTATGTTTTACCATGGCAATTAACTGGCCTCTGGCAGAGGACCTTAACTTCAAAGTGACTGTCGTTACTATGCAGTTTGCAACTCTGATGTTTGTATTAATCCACAAATTCGACAATGAAAAGAAAGATTAGAACCACTAAATTAGTTGGTTCGACCAAAGGAAATACTTTCAAGACTTGTCTTGCTCTCCATAAGTTGGAGGGAAAGGAAGTTATTCCCGAAAGAATTGAGAATCCCTTGGGATTCAACTCACCCAGAGAGGCTCTGATAGCCATCACAAAAGTAAGTAAGTAATATGTGGTGGATAATTGGAATAGTGGTTTATATTCTCTCCTTCTTTGCTATCTGGCTGTTTATCATCCAGGAGGCAAAAGATAAAGGAGAGCTGTTTGAAACTGTCCAAGACCTCCTTGATGTATTGGAGAAGGAGGAAATAGGCTGTGTAACCGTTCTATCTCTTATCCCCATTCTCAATACGGTCTCATCTATCATATTGGGATTACTCTTTCTCCTAGGGAGAATTCTTAGGATGAGGATAAATTAGGGATTTATAGGGTATAAGGATAAAATTTAGCTTAAGTAATACCTTTTAATAACATAAATAATATGGTTAAAACAAATGGATGCCATTCTACTCACTGACGGCTATAAGCTGGACCATAGAAGGCAATATCCTGAAGGAACTCAGTTTGTCTATTCAAACTGGACTCCGAGGAGCTGTGCTTACTATCCTGAGGCTGAAGAAGGGGTTGTAGTATTCGGCATACAGTATTTTATCAGGGAGTATCTCATCGAGAAGATACAAAAGTCCTTCTTTGAGGTTCCCAAGACAAAAGCTGTGAGCTGGTTTAAAAGAAGGATAGATACCTTCTTAGGCCCTGACAATCAGGTAGGCACTAAACACATTGAAGCTTTGTGGGATTTAGGCTATCTGCCCATTGAAATCAAAGCTCTTCCTGAAGGTTCTCTGTGCCCTATCAGAGTTCCTGCATTGACTCTCATCAACACTATGCCTGAGTTCTTCTGGTTGACTAATTATCTGGAGACACTCATTTCTACTTCTCTCTGGTTGCCTATGACTTCCGCAACCTCAGCAAGACTCTACAAGAAAGAGCTGTTGAGACATGCAAAGAAGACTGGCTTCGAAAATGACTTTTTGGGATTCATGATACATGATTTCTCAATGAGAGGAATGGCAGGTGTAGAAGCAGCAATTATGTCAGGTATGGCTCATCTTACTTCATTCGTAGGCTCTGAGACTATTCCTGCTATTGAGGCTTTGGAAGAGTACTATTTTGCAGATGCTGACAAGGAGCTGATTGCAGCTACTGTACCTGCAACTGAGCACTCTGTAATGTGTGCAGGTGGTAAGGAAGATGAGTTCGAGACTTTCAGAAGACTCATTACAGAGGTTTATCCTAAGGGATTTATCTCTATAGTGTCTGATACTTGGGACTTCTGGCAGGTAATCACTGATTATGTACCCAGACTGAAAGAAGACATTCTTGCAAGAGAGGGTAGAGTAATCATCAGACCTGACTCAGGTGTACCTGAGGATATCATCTGTGGTGTAGACCCTGCAAAATACACCAAAGAGGAGTATGAAGCTCTCCCTGAACATATCAGAAAAGGTGCCTATGAGTGCCTTTGGGATGTGTTTGGAGGTAGAATCAATTCTAAGGGCTATAAAGTCCTTGATTCCCATATTGGAATGATATATGGGGACAGCATCACTCTGGAAAGACAGAAGACTATCTATGCAAGATTGGAAGCAAAAGGATTTGCAGCCACTAATCTTGTATTAGGTGTAGGTTCCTACACTTATCAGTATAAGTCGAGAGATTCTCTGGGATTTGCCATGAAAGCTACCTGGTGTCAGGTAAATGGTGAAGACAGAGAAATCTTCAAGGACCCCAAGACTGATGATGGTGTAAAGAAATCTCTCAAAGGCCTTATCAAAGTGAATTTGGTAGATGGCAAATATGTAGCTACTGACCAGGTAACCAAAGAGGAAGAGGATATGGACAACCAACTGGAGACTGTATTTATCAATGGAGAACTGGTAGTAAGACACTCTCTCGAAGAAATCAGAAAAAGAGTAGATGAAAGCCTCTCTTAGTGTAGCCTATACCCAGCATTCTGCTACTCAGAGACTCTGGGAAGAGTATCAAAAGTACAGAAAACTGGTTATAGCTTTTGACTTCGACAATACTATCTTTGACTATCATAACTCAGGTCTTGATGTCAAAGATACTATCGACTTACTCAAAAGATGTTCAGAAGAGGACTTCATTATGGTTCTTTTCACATCCAATGAGGATGAGAAGTGTTTGCAATGGATGAAGGACTATTGTCTTCACTTTGGAATCAGGGTAGACTACATCAATGAAAGCCCTATTATGAATACCAGAAAACCTTATTACAACATATTGTTGGATGACAGGGCTGGTCTTCAAGAGGCAGCTGACACTCTGAACTCTGTACTTAACCTAATTGAAATTAACAGAGATGAACTTAATCAATCTGATAAATAGAGAAGCCCCAGGGGTTCCCTATACTCTCACTACATTTCCTGATGGAGAACCTCATATAGTACTTGGGGAAATCAATAGGAAGTATGCTGCACATGTAGTGTGTAGAATAGCTAATCCTAATGACCTCTTCGTACTGTTGCAGGTAGGAAATATTCTCAATAGACAGGGAGTACCATTCAGTCTTACTATCAGATATCTGATGAGTGCCAGAATGGATAGAGTGATGAGCTTCAATGAAGCTTTCAGTCTGGAGATAGTGGCAAATGCTATCAACAGCATCCATCCTACTAAAGTGAATCTTCATGAAGCTCATTCAGAAAGAGCTGTGTCTCTTATCAATAACAGTCAAAATGTATTACTTAACCCTTGGCTTAGTAGCAAGAAAGTAATCTGTTTTCCCGATGAGGGGGCTTCTGAAAGATACACAAGTCTTTACAGAAACAATCCCAAGATTGTCTGTTCTAAGACAAGGGACCCTGAAACAGGAGAACTGAAAGGCTTCACTATTCAAAGAGAAATTGGAGACTATAATTTCAAAAAGGCTGATAATATTATTGTGATAGATGATCTCTGTGATAGAGGGGGTACTTTCATGGGAATAGCAGAGCTTCTGAGAAAAGAGTATCCCCAGGCTTCTCTGGATATTCATGTAGTTCATATGGTGAATCCTCTGGGAATCCTTAATCTGAGTAAAACCTATGACCATGTAGTTTACAAAGACTGGAGTAAAGAGATGGAAATCCCTGCTAACTGCACTATGGCTCCTCTTTAATCGGAGCTAAAAATCAAAGGAGAATAAACAAGGAAAAACACAATGATTGGTGAATTCTTATTCATTGGCCTCGTAGCAGGCCTTCTGGGACTTTTCTATAGGAATTGTCTCAAGGGGAAAGATATGATTCTTAACCCTATATATGTAGTCCTGTCAAGATGGGTGGACAATGCAAGATTCTGTATGGAATGGCCTAAAGAGGCCAGTGAGGAAGGATACAATCTTAAGTGGTGGCCTGTCATTGGGTGGATTGCATATCCTCTGGGATATTGTATCTATTGTAGTACCACATGGATAGCTATCTTCCTTTACATTATCTATATTAGCTCTTGGGCAGTATTACCTTCCTGGCATTGGGTAGTGATAGGATTAATTACAGCAGTAGGTATTTCCCATCTGATTGTGGTGAGCTGTTGCAGGTGGTTACTCAAGAATCATCCTGATTGGGACGATGAATACCAAGAGTCTTAGTAGACCCCCTAAGCATGGGGAATTAGAGAGAGGGCTTGTATTATTCAAGTTCTATCTCAGGGAAAATGGAGTACTCAAAGCCTTCAATCATTATGTAGGTAACTGGAACTATTTCGAGCATATAATGTATAAGTATTGTCATCATCCTGTACAGTTTGTAGACGTGGTTTTTGCACATCTGGATTACAAGAGAACACCTGGTAAGCTCATAGGTCCTTTCAGAGGATGGAAGGAAGCTTGGAATAGTGCTGCCAAAAGGAGAAACAGAACCAGAATGAGACTCCAGGAAAAGGTTAGTAAGTATCTTCGTACCTTAAAATATATAGGGTTACCAGAAGACAAAGATAAACTTATAGACAACCTTACACTCAATAGTAGGCGTCTGGCATTTGATGCCCTAACTACTCTTGCAATGGGTAATCCCAATGCTGACCATCCAATGGTAAGAAAATGGATTGACAAGTATACAATAGATTATTAGGAATACTAAAAGATAAAGTGCCCTGGATATTGTATTTAATGTATACAGAAACCAAAGTCCTCCTGAGCATTGCATTGCAGGGAGGCACTCTTGTACGCGAGAGTAAGATTACCAAGATTGAATGGGCCCTCACTCTTGGTGACGTAAAAGGAGGGTCCAAAAAAAAACTTCCTGAAGAAATTGCTGCGAAAGTAGTAAGGAGAGGCAGGTTCAGACATCACAATCTGGTGGCTAAGCCTGCCATCAAATCCATTTCTCTCGGGAGAGAAGCATATGCCTGGATGACAAGTGCTGATTCTTTCGAGAGCTGGATGTTCGGGTTGAAACTCAAGAAAGAAGACTGGAAGAACCTGTCTGCTGAGCAGAGACTCAAGATTCATCTCCAGAGGCTTTGCGAGCACTACGGGGGAAAGAGTTTCACCTATCAAATCATGGGGGAATGAGAGGGGTAAGATTTCCTGAGGGTGCAGATGCCATCATCAGGGCAGAGGTCAGAAAGACCCCTGAGAATATTCTTGCTGCCTGCTGTAGAGCAGCTGCGAAGATATACAATTCTCCTTCCTTAGCTACTCTTAAAGGGCCTAAGGCAAGAGAGAATAAGTATGTTGCAAGGATATCAACACACTGGTATTCCAGGATTTCCAAAGAGAAAGTGTGCTTTGCTATGTTCTGCAGACAGAAAACCTTTATCAACCGAAAGGTCGAGGCAAGAGGTACCAAAGTAGCCATTGCTCCTGTGCAGACCCCTGCTCCTCTGAGAGGCTCATTCAAACTTCTTCAAGATTATCTGAACAACCGATGAACCTGGAGGATAAAGTGAGAATCACTCTAACTCGTGCTGGAGCTGAATACCTTACAAAGCAAGATGAAGAACTCTTAGGTAGGGATGTTAAACCAAGCACATTAGCCTATTTAAAGGCTATGAGATACCATGAAGGTATGGTCTTGCATCTTCATCTTTGGGAAGTTTTCAAAAGATTCCAAGGGTTTAGAATTCAGCTGGGAGGGAGGATTCCCTTCACAGATTTGGAGTTGGATGATGACAAGAGAGTCTATATTAGAGCAGGCCTTGGAGTTGTCCAAGGAGCACAAGTACCTAATTCTTAATTGGGCTACTGGTGTGGGTAAATCAAGAGGAGCTATAGAGATAGCTGCCTTGGATAAACCAGCCAGGATACTTCTCATTGTGGCAGAAATACCACATAAGGAGAATTGGAAGAAGGAGTTCGAGAGATGGAATCCTGAACTCTGGTCTAAGGTGACTGTCGAATGTTATGCCTCTCTGAAGAATTACAAGGATACTGAATGGGATATTATCATCCTTGATGAAGGGCATCATGCAAAATCAGAGTTGAGAATGAATATTCTCTCTACTTTGAAGACGGAGAAGGTAGTCGTATTAACTGCAACTCTGTCAAGAGATGATGAAGAGCTGCTAAATGCAGCTTTTAATGGTAGATTCTATAAGTATACTATTACTCTCAGAGATGCAATATCTGAAGGACTTTTACCAGTCCCTAAGATATATCTGGTTCCTCTCTCTCTGGACAGAGCTAACTATTCGGAGGTCATCGAAGAATCTTGGGGAGACTCCAAGAAAAGAGTGGTTGTGGAGACCACATTTGAAAGAATGTTCAGTTATATCAGTAGGAAGAAAACTATGCCACCTACTACTCTTATGATTAAGTGTAACCAGCTTCAGAAATATAACTATCTTACCAATAAGGTAGAATATTTCAAAAGGCAGTTTATGGTGAGAAGACAAGAGTTTCTCAAGAATAAATGGTTGCAACTTGGTAGTGAGAGGAAAAGGACTTTGGCAGAGTTCAAAACCACTGCATTGAGAGCATTGTTGGAATTACTTAAAGAGAGAAGATTCATCTGTTTCTGTGGAAGCATAGACCAGGCTGAACTTCTGGGAGGGGAGAATGCAATTCATTCAAGGAAATCGGATTCCCTCAAGACTATAGAGAGGTTTAATAACAAAGAGATAAGCAATCTCTTAGCTGTGAACATGTTACAAGAAGGTCAAAACTTGACTGATATTGAAGTGGGTGTAATAGCTCAATTAGATGGTCAGGAAAGAGCCTTTATTCAAAAGTTCGGTAGAACTCTGAGAGCTGATGACCCTATACAAATCATCCTTTATTTCCGGGGCACGAGAGATGAGGAGTATTTGGAAAAGGCATTAGAGGGTATTGACATGAATTATGTTCACACTGTGGAAGACCTCTCTGAGATACCACTATGAAACTTGTAGTAGACACGACATTGCTCAAGGGGCTCACTTTAGAGGAGTTCCTAATTCTTTGGGCAGCAACTAACAAGGGAACTCCTGCAGACCGAATCTATGTAGATTTGGGATTGAAGGGTTTCGGACAGCCTCTTTTTGATTTGAATGGTCAAAAGGTGAATGGATTTGTCGTAAGTACTGAAGGTAGAGATTTTGTGAATAATGTCCTTTCCCAATCTGCTATTTCTGATGATAACAGAGATTTAAAGACATTGGCACAAGCTTTGAAAGACCTCTATCCCAAGGGAAAGAAAGATGGAACCAATCTGCCTTGGACTGAAGGAGTGGCATTGATTGAGAAAAGACTGAAGATGTTCTTCAAGAAATATGGAGAATATCCACATGAAAGTATCATCAGAGCTGCTCAGAAATATGTAGAGGGACATAATGGCAATTATCGCCTTATGAGAACCTTGAAATATTTCATTTGGAAAGAGGAAAGAGGAGCTGCCGGAGATGTTGAGAGCACATCAGATTTACTCACCTATCTGGAGAATGCAGGTGAGGAAGAAAACCTGAGAAATGATTGGACAAGTACCATTGTTTAACTCAGATGGGGAAACCTATTCTCCTTTAAATATTAACTGATGTCTTTAGCTACACGAGCACTACAAATACTCAAGGATAGGAGGGATAGGATATTAAGAGGACTTATCAACTGTCTTCCTTTTCCTTTTCCTCGATTCAGAGTGTGGTTCCCTGGTATAGAAAGGGCGAGGTATTACTTGGTGACTGCCAATCAAAAGATAGGTAAGTCCAAGTTTGCTGACAAGGTTTTTGTTTATGACCCCTTCTTTTATTTCCTTGAGAATCCCCAGCAGGGGAGTGTCAAGGTGTTGTATTTCACAAGAGAGATGAGTAAGGAGGATAAGATGATGGAGTTCTATTCACATCTTCTTTACAGACTCTCTAACAAGTCTATCCGAATCTCTCCTGTAGATTTGAAGAGTACGAGAGCTGATAAACCTGTTCCTCAGGAAGTTCTGGATTTACTGGAATCTGAGGAATATACGAGGTATATCGACTCTTTTGCCAATACAGTTACTTTCATTGATGATATAGGCAATCCTACTGGAGTCAACAAGTACTGTAGAGCTTGGGCAGCTGAGCATGGGCATTTCACTTACACCACTATTAAGAAGAAAGACCCTGATACAGGCAGAGAAGAGGAGATTGAGGTAATAGACCAGTATATTCCTGATGACCCTGAACAGATTGTAATAATCATCTTTGATAATGCTTCGAATATAATCGAAGAAAGCAATCTTGGGAAGATGGGAAGTATTGAGAAGTTATCGAAGTATTTTGTCACTCTGAGGAATCAGCTTGGCATGTCTCCTGTGCTTATTCAGCATCAGATGCAGGCTCAGGAGGGCACAGACAATATCAAACTGAAGTTAATGAAACCTTCTGCAAGTGGTCTTGCAGACTGTAAATCTACTATCAGAGATATCAATACTGCCTTCGGGCTTTATTCTCCCTTTAAATTCGGTGAGCACTCTTATGAGGGCTATAACATTGATATGTTCAGAAATAATATCCGATTCATGGAGATTATCGATGATAGGGACAATGGAGCTGGAGGTCTGGTATGTCCATTGTATTTCGATGGAGCCGTAGGTGTCTTCGAAGAGCTACCAAGAGCTGATGACAAAGAGGCTATTCAGGGAGTTTATAATTTCTTGAATAGACTGAGAGGCAACACTCTCATGACTGTATACAAAAACAAAACCAAGAGATTTTTCACAAATTTATTCAAAAAGAATGGGTAAAATACTGATTGTAGTAGGACCTACCGGAAGTGGAAAAAGTCGGAGTATAAAGAATCTTGACCCTGCAAAGACTGTAGTGGTCAATGTTCTGAAGAAAGACCTTCCCTTCAAAGGTTCAAGGGCTCTCTACTCAGCACAGAACAAAAACCTGGCTAATCTCGACAAATGGGATGATGTGGTAGGGTTTATTGAGCATATAAGCTCTTCCCAGCCTCACATTACCACTCTTGTCATTGATGATGCAAGATTCATTGTCGAGAAAGAGCTGTTCAGAAGGGCCAAAGAGACTGGCTATGGAAAATTCACTGAAATGGCTGCTCATTTTCAGAAGATTATCGAGACAGCAGAGAATGCAAGAGGAGACCTCAATGTGGTCCTCATGCTTCATGATGACGACGTAATTTCTGATGGAGCTGTAGTAGCCAAGAAGGTGAAGATGAGTGGTAAGATGATTGAGGACCATTATAATCCTTTGGAGGTGGTTCCCATTTGTCTTTACTGCAAGCCCTCTATGGAGAAAACCTCTACCACTTACCAGTTCTACACTCACAAGTGTATGGTAGGTACTGCAGAAATTCCTGCAAAAACTCCGGAAGACATGTTCACTGAGAACACTATTCCGAATGACTTGGCTTTGGTCTTCAAGGCTATGGATGAGTATTATGGATAGATTGGTATTTATGGCCTCCCTGAATAGGGATGGGTGGCTTAAGACTATCTATAAATACTGTGTAGCTAATGGTAAGAGGCCTTCGATGGCTTTGTTATTGATACAAATTTGTTCTATGCAAAGCCATATTATGGAGCTTATCATGGCTGACTTATCCGAAAAGTACGAACTCTCTATCCTTAAGGATAAGGAGGGTAGACTCATAAAATTCTTTTAACACAAAACACAATGATTAAACAGTTTTCGCGGTTTGAAGTAGCCGCACTGAAGAGAACACTGAAGAACATTTCTCCGCTGCTCAGAAGAAGAGCCACTCTGGAGAAGCAGGCCAATGCAATTCTGGCTGAACTGAAAGAGGTCGATGACAAGATTGATGCCTACAAGCAGATGATGGACCCCATCACCGGAGGCATTGACCCTGAAATCATCATTGCCAATGAGGGCAAGGTAGAGATTGCTGACAAGCCTGAGATTCCTGAGGCTGAAGTGAGCATGGAACCTCAGCCTGAAATGGAACGGGTACAGGAAGCACCTTTCCTGGGTTAAACAAAGTACAACAACATAAACTTATATAAGTAATGAGTAATTTAGTAAAAGTCCTCTTTATGGCCTTTGCAGCAGGTCAGGAATCCAAGGAGTCTGTCATCCGTCGGTACATTGGTGTGGCACCTGTGTACATCCTGGCTGTAAATCCTTCGAAGGCTGAGCTGGAGAAGATTTATGGCACTCAGATGCTCAATGAGCCCACCTATGTGGGTAAAACCACCATTAATGGTGTGGAGTATCCTCAGATTCGTCTGGACTTCATTGTAAAGTCCAATGCTGAGAAGTGCAATGGGATTGAGATGACCTCTAAGATCAGCTTCTTCCTCACCAAGGCTCCGTGGATTAGCTCTGCAGGCACCAAGGTGCAGATGATTAACAAGTATGGTGAAACCTTCTGGATTACCTTGGAAGAGGCTGAGAAGATGGAGGTAAGCACCAGCAAGGTCATCTACAGCACTGAGGGCATGAGAAAGGCCTACAGAGGTGAGGCTGACCTGGTGGATTTCCTCAAGAATTTCCTGGTTATCCCTGGTCCTACTTTCCGGGACAACAACACTGGAGAGTGGAAGCCCATCAAGAACCTTGCAGATGCTGAGGCTCAGCTGGGCAGAGTGGAGGACTACTTCAAGGGAGATGTCTCGGAAATCCGGGAGGTCATTGGCAGTCAGCCGGGCAATCAGGTAAAGCTGTGCTTTGGTGTGAGAACTACTGATGACAACAAGCAGTATCAGGATGTCTTCATCCGTAAGACTCTCAGACTGAGAGTCACTGACTACAGCAAACTGGACGAGGAAATCCAGCTTGCAAAGAACAATGGGAGCTATCCCAACACTGAGTTCTCTGTAGAACCTCTGCATGAATATGTAGTAGGGGCTACAGCTTTCAAAGCTCCTGAGACTCAGCAGGAGGCCCCCAAAGCTCAGGGAAACTGGTTTAATTAGTAATGGGCTTCGCTCAAGGCGAATCAAGTGATTATAGTGTGTATTGGAGTAAGGATATAGAGTATAAAGCTCTTGCCTTTTACTTCAATATACACCAAATCCCTTGTGTAATAAGCTCTCCTTTCAGAAGAGATTCAAGTCCTTCCTTAAGTATCACATCAGGTTCTTCAGGAAAGATACATTGGGTTGATTTTGGTACAGGAGAAACCGGCAATTTCAAGCTACTGATGGCAAAGACCTGGGGGACTACCATCAAGGAAGCTGAAAAGAGATTACTCTCTGAATTAAGCCGGATAATAGCCCATGAGCAAAGTGTAGAAGTTACTTATACAGCCACACCCAAAGGGGTAGTATCATTCAGTAGTGAGGTTACTATCGAAGTAAGAGTGAGAGATTGGAAACCTTGGGATTTAGAGTACTGGGAAAGCTACGGAATAAATAAGGAATGGCTTGAGTTCGGGGATATACATCCCATTTCACACATCTTTATTAACAAGCCTACTGGTACTATTGTAATTCCTGCAGAGAAATATGCTTATGTCTTTGTAGAATTCAAGGATAACAAACCTACTCTTAAGATATATCAACCATTCAGTAAACTATACAAATGGCGCAATACTCATGACAGAAGTGTCTGGGATTTATGGTCCAAGTTGCCTGAAAAGGGAGACAGATTGATAATAACCTCTTCAAGAAAAGATGCCCTATGTATGTGGGCAAACACAGGAATTCCATCTGTCAGTCTGCAAGGGGAAGGCTATATTCCCAAAGCTCATGTAGTTAGTGAGCTTCTTCTGAGATTCAGAACTGTATACGTCCTCTATGATAATGACTTTAGGTCCGAGATAAACTATGGACGTGAATTTGGAAAGAAACTTGCTGAAACCTTTGGACTTAAACAGATAGAAATCCCTACTGAACTAAGGTCGAAAGACCCCTCAGACCTCTACCATAATCATGGGAGAGAAAAATTACAACAGACCATAATAGGTCTAATCACAAATCAAAAAATCGGAGAGGACGAATGTCCTTTCTAAAATAACAAATCTTTTAAAACACACAAAAAGTTATGGAAGCACGCACAATCACCATCATCTCGGAGTCTGGAAATGGTCACAAGACTATTCAGTCGTCGGCTGAAACTCTGGGTGAACTCAAGAGAGACCTCGCCCAGAATGGCATCGACTATGAAGGTAAAACCTTCAGAGAGGGTCTCAGCCGTACTGAGCTGGTAGATGATGCCTCGGTTCTCCCGAGAGACCTGGATTGGAAGGGTGCAAAGACCAATAATCTGGTCTTCACTCTGACCACTGCAAACAAGAAGATTCGCTCGGGTGCTATGAGCCGGGCAGAGGCCTACACAATAGTGAAGAACTCCGGTCTTCAGGATGCCATCAAGGCAAAGTTCGGAAAGAACTTCACTCAGGTGAGCACTGCTGACCTGGAAGCTTTCCTCTCGAAGAAGGCTCCCAAGGCAGCCCCTGAAGCTCCCAAGTCGGAGAAGGCCAAGGCAGCTCCTGAGGTAGCTGCTTGTCCCCTGGAGGGCAAGTTCAATGCCCTGATTGAGCTCCTGGTGTCCAATGGCACCTTGGAGGACTATGAAGCAGAAGAGATTCTTGGCACTGTCGCCAAGGAGGCTCCGAAAGCTTCGAAGTCTGACAGCCCCTACAGTGAGGCTGAGTTGAGAGCTCTTGCAATGCGATAGTAGAGGGTGATGGATAGAGGAGAAACCATCAAATCATGGTATAAGGACTGTCTGGAGAATATTCAGACAGTCCACTCTATCTTCATCAATACTTTTGGTGAGGACAGAGTAGACCTACAGGGAGTTCTTTCTGAGGATGACTTTGTTTCTCAGATGTTAGGGAAGTTAATCACTCTCCCTGAGAAAGCCACTATGCTGATAGGAGACGTCTCTGAGGATGACTTTATAGTTTATCAGGAGAGACTGAGAAATGTTCTCAGGCAGAATTTGAATAATGCTATAATCATAGTACATTTTCCTGAACTGACTATCACTAATGAGAGGGGCAGAACCCATCTTATCAGAGATATGTATGCCAGAGTGGTTCTATCACCTAATGGAAAACTCCACTCAGGGCCTCAGTTCCACAGAGCTACCTTTACTCATGCAGAGTGTAAGAACAACTACCTGCATTCTCATGTGAGAACTATTCGTTTTGACCATCTGACTGAATGGCAGGGAGGATGTTTGGGTAGTGGACCTATCAGGGATACTATCTCAAGACTTTCTATAGACTTTTCTTGGGAAGATTGGACTCTCTTTGCAGTACAGTTGGACCAGTATGTTCATGTGGAATCTTTAGAGGGTGGTCCCTATCATCGCATGGAAAGTGTAGGACCCAATAATGGAAGGTGGAGAGAGCAGCATGATATAGTCAGGTTTCCCAGATTGTCATTGCCTCTTTTATATTCTGTCTCGAATGTGATGGTCCCTCGGTTTTCAGAGAACTTCACCAAGGAGCATTTTTCAGAGTTTGTCACCTATTTCTGTAAGCACTTCAGAGAAACTGGCCTCTTTATTGCATTTGCAAATGACCATTATTTCTGGGGAAGTCCTGTGATTGAGACAGTAGAGAAGATGAGCAACATGTTCATAGAATGGTTCAACACCAAGAGACATCTCGGAGAGATTACAGCCACCTGTGAAGAGTTGCTTCAGAACTCTATTATCAAGAACAGTATAGTTCGGAATGGAAGACTGATAAACTATATTCCCGAGTCTACTACCGATAATAGGAATTATGCAATCTACGAGGGTACACACCTGTTCTATTTCAAAGGAAATCCAGTCACTTTCCATTATATTCCTCCTGAGACTTTAGAAGGCTCAACTGTACAGGAAGCATCAAGAACTCTCAATACAAGCCTGGTAATTGCGGTTATTCAGGCAATAGAAACACACATAACCTTAGTTTATGGAAACACCCCAAGTTCCTTCGGTTCCATTGAAGGACGTAACTACACACTATAAACTCAAGATTCAAGCAGAACTGCTTAAGAAGATTGAGTATGTCTGTAAGAAAGTTCCCTCTCTTGAATGGTCAGGAGTCCTGTTCTACAAGGCAGAAGGAAGCTTCGAAGAGAATAACCTTGTCCTCACAGCTGTGGACATGGTGGTTCAGGATATTGGCTCTGCAGGAGCTACAGAATTTGAAATCACTACGGATGTTGCATGCTATATTGCAATGAATGAACTTACTGACTGTCAGATGGGTCTCATTCATTCGCATAATAACATGCAAACATTCTTCTCTGGTACTGACCAGAGTACTCTCTTACAGGAAGGACTTGATAGAAATCATTTCCTTTCTCTGATTGTGAACAATGCAGGTGTATATACTGCAAAAGTCACCAGAAAAATCCACTACAAGGAAAAGTTCACTATCTCTTATAACTATGAGACTTATCAGGGAGTTCCTGTAAGTGTCGAAGGGAAAGAGATAGACAGTGAAAGCACTGTCATTGAGGCATTCCCTCTGGATATTGAGAAGGAGACTCTCCCCTCTCCCTTTCCTGAATTGGATGCAACCCTTGAGGAACTTCGTGCGAAGAACAAGGCAAAGGTTGTTCCTTTTGTACCCTATGAAGGTTATGGAGGATATAATCCCTATACTCGTAACTATTCCACTCCTGTAAAGAAAGAGGTATCTGCGGGCCCTGCGAATGTAGCTCAGCAGAAGTTCCCTTTTCAGAATTCCCAGAAGGATTCGAAGAAGATTGGGGCTGGCATCACTAAATGGGAAGAAGGGGATGAAGTCTACATTGAGAAAGAGAACCAAGGTCTTCAAACTACCCTCTGGGGAGAGAAAATCCCTTATGACAAAGTTCATTACCCTGAAGAGTCTGTACAGGATGTCCTGAGAAAGATGATTAAGGGCAGTCCCATGACAGGAGATAACTTCAATGTTCAGAGATTTGTCCCCAATATGGTCAGTGTCTATGACAAGGGCTTCAACAATCTTCAGGGATTCATGGAATGGGCTGACTCTTATCTTGAGTTCCTTTTCTGGAATGCAGATAGTGGAGACCTGGAAACCAAAGGAGCTACTATTGAGGAAATGAATGCCATCTTGGCTCATGACCTCTTGGTAGAAGTAGACAAATTGCCTAAGAATGAGTATCTGAAAGGATACAGAGAACTTCTTGAGGCTTATATTCTTTAACTATGGAAGAAGTAAATGTAGATGGTCTTATCCCTGTAAATCCTGCAACAGGTCCTGATGAGACTACCTCAAGATTCAGTTCAGCCATCTGGTATGAAAAGGTAAAAGAAAAAGATATTACCTTAGCAGGATGCGGTGGCATCGGCAGCTATGTAGGCTTTCTTCTGGGAAGAATGAAGCCTGCAAGACTTGTCCTCTATGACAATGATACAGTGGAAGTTGCAAATCTCTCTGGACAGCTCTTCGATAGTAGGTTCATAGGAAGCTACAAGGTAGATGCTTTGAGGACCATGATTAATGAGTACAGTTATTGTTTCACTATCTACTCTATTCATGAAAGATACACTCAACACTCTGGTGTCTCACCTATCATGATTTGTGGCTTCGATAATATGGAGGCAAGAAAGGTATTCTTTAAGAAGTGGGAGGCGGCAGCACTTGATTCTACGGATGCTGGAAAGTATCTCTTCATTGATGGTAGACTGGCAGCTGAGGAGTTTCAAGTATTTGCCATTACGGGAGACAATAGAGCAGCTATGAGGAAGTATGAGGAAGAGTACCTTTTCTCTGATGAAGAAGCAGAGGAGACTCTTTGCAGTTACAAACAGACCTCCTATATGGCGAACATGATTGCATCTGTGATGGTGAATATCTTCACCAATTTCTGTGCCAATGAATGTGGATTGCCCTTCCCGAGAGAGACTCCTTTCCTCACTACCTACAGGGCAGACTACATGTACTTTAAAGTAGAGCGATGATTACACAAGGATTTAGTGGTATACTGGAGGACCACTTTTCTTTACAAGCTCCTTTATCTAACAGAGAGGGTAATGCCTATGATATAGGCTTTACCTGCTCTATGAGGTTGGGAACTGGAGAAGTGATTATACCCTGCATTATAGGTGCTTCCATCCATTCCAAGCTAACCAATCTTCTCAATGAGGGAAAGACTTCTTTGGAAGAAATACCTCAGGTAAGCTTCACAAGAGGATTTTCGTTGAGAAATAGTACTACGAAAAGGACTGTAATTACTATTTTCAGAGAAGGCCTGAGAATAGATAATAATAAGTTCGTGAAGATTACTACCAATAAAGGTATTGTCTATTATGTAGGCAGAGGTGTAGTTTTGGACGCCAACAGAAGTCCTCTTCTTATCTTTGCCAGGAAATATAGGTTTGGGGGAGGAAACTTTCGAGAGATTAGTAGGGTACTCCTTGTATCCAGCAATGTCTATAGGAGAGATGATATGCTCTGTAAGAGTATAAGAAAGGATATCATTGAGTATATGGTGACTTCAACATCAGAAAGAGAAGTAATCATTTCTGAT
>OHFP01000445.1_pt1 | contig 22419 bp, 17 predicted proteins | sample 1567591 | NCBI WGS metagenome assembly OHFP01 (sample SAMEA3879547, study PRJEB24766) | human gut metagenome | biome: human-associated habitat; feature: feces | place: USA | collected 1985/1987 | reverse complement strand
AGATTCTCTCTGATCTCATCGGGAGAATCATTTTTCTCCAGGATCAACTGAGGCAGTTCTCTCCCAAACTGCTCGTACAAATTCTCCAATTCGCTTTGGCTATACTTGCGAGGCATCACTTCCATCTGGAAAGAATATCTCTCGCCGTCCTCCACCTGTCCGGTGATGCTGTATTCCCGACTGCCCTCTTCCCCAGATCCCCGATACACCCATTGATTCTGCAGGACATGACTTTCCCGACTGCTGTAATGCATTGTAATGGCAAGCATTATCCCTGCGATCAATATGACTGCAGAAAGTGTCAGCTTTGTCACATAATAGTCTGTCACACACTCCTGCGGATTTTCTCCCGGGTGCATACGATTCAGATCCGCTTGCACCTTATCTCTTCCAGGTATCGGAATTCTCCACAAATGTAGCTTTTTATAGCAGACCATCGTCACCTTATAGAAAAAACGCAGGATGCCTTTCTTACCTATCATCTCTTTCTACAGTTCCTCCTCGATCCGATCCAGTATCTTCTCACCCAGCAGATATGCTCCTGCATAGACTGCAAGGCAGAGTGTCATCACTATGATACCCATTCCATTATGGTAGAGCGTTCCAAAATATCCCGGATAAGCGGCTGCGATATAGAGAGAAATTCCAAACGGCATGATCTCCATCACGTTCTGTTCCAGTCTTCTCCCCTGTAACATGGTCAGCATCTCCTGCATGGTTTCCACTTTATTACTGATCACCTCTGCTGTAGTCCGTATGATCTGCGTGACATTTCCACCGCCTCTCTTGGCAATGTTCAAAATAGCGGAAAATTGCTCAATTTCCTCAATGCCACTCCGGTCTGCCAGATCACTGATCAACTCTTCCAGCGTGATATTCAGTATCATTCCTCTGCGGATCAGTTCCAGTTCCCGGTACATGGCGGAATGTTCACCATACAACATTCGTATATCCTCCCGGCTTTCCAGAAAAGCATTTTCCAACGCATATCCGCTTCTCAGAGAATTTGCCACAGACAAGATGCATTCCTTGAATTGCATGGTCAGTTCCTGTCTGTTCTTCCGACACTGTCTGTTGACGCACCTGCGAAAATAGAGAATCCCCAGAGGGAACAATAGCGGAACCGCCCAGATAGAGCGATAGAAAAACCAGGCAAAAAATATAACTACCCCTGATGTCTGTGCCAGCAGCCGTATGCAATCTCCCCGCTTCTGAAAAACCTTATGATAATCCTGCTGCCTTAAGCTTTCCTTCATGAAGTAATTCTCCTTTTCTCCGCAGCCTGCCGACCACTTTTCCTTCACTGTTTTCCCCCAGCTCTTCAAACTGATACAAAGGATTCAGGCGTATTTCTCCATTCTCACAACCTACTACCTCCGTGATCTCCAGGACACGTCTACTCTTATCACGGATCCGCCCCAGATGTACAATAACATCCACTCCCGAGGCGATCTGGTTGCGAATAGCCGTCAGCGGAAGATCCATTCCCATCAGGACCATATTTTCCAGTCTTGCCAGCATATCCGTGGCACTGTTGGCATGCCCGGTGGACATACTCCCATCATGGCCGGTGTTCATGCATTGCAGCATATCGATAGCCTCCGGTCCCCGGACCTCTCCTACAATGATCCGGTCCGGCCGCATCCGCAGAGACGAACGGATCAGTTCCCGGATTCCGATTTCTCTGCATCCTTCGGTATTGCCGTTACGAGTCTCTAAACGAACCAGATTCGGAAGACCCTGCAGCTGTAGTTCCGCACTGTCTTCTATGGTGATCACCCGCTCTTCCGCCGAAATATAGCCGGACAGAACATTTAGGAATGTTGTCTTACCGCTTCCCGTTCCTCCACTGACAAAAATGTTGTAGCCCGCCTTCACCAGTGTCTCCAGGAACTGGGCTGCCTCCAGCGAAATGGTTTCCAGACCGATCAGCTTCTGCATGGTGACAGGCTTGTCCGGGAATCTCCGGATCGTGACGATCGGACCATTCAGAGCAATGGGATTCATGACAATATTTACTCTGGAACCATTATTCAACCGGGCATCTACGATGGGTGACGCTTCATTGACCACGCGATTACACCCCGCCACAATCTGCTGAATGACATCCTGTAATTTTTCCACGGAATCAAAGGCTCGATCCAGTTCCCGCAGTTGTCCATCCTGTTCTACAAAAATGTGATCCATGCCGTTGATCATGATCTCTGTAACAGAGCTGTCCTCCACAAAAATCTGCAGAATATCCAGTCTTCTCAGGGAATCAAACAATTCCTTACGCAGACGTCTCCGCAATTCTACCGGGCATAACTCCAGACTTTCCTGCTCCATCAGTACTTCATCGATCGTATCCTCCACTTCTTCATCCGTATAATCTCTTCCATAATCCAGTCTTTCCTGTACCATCTGACGAAGTTTTCTTCTCTGCTCTAAATAATCCATTTGTCCTTCTCCTATTCTACTCTTCCAATGTCTCTATTTCTTTTCTCACATAATCTGCCAGTTCCCCTCTGGTATACTGTTCCATTTCCACGGGAAGTCGCTGAAAGTATGGCAAATTCAGCTTTCTGGTCTTCCCCTTTACTTCCTCTTTCTCGCATAGTGACAATAGCTGTTCATATTGATCCAGTTTACACTGTGACATCTTGTCCTCTCTGGTCAGCGTAAATACTTTGATACACATCTGCAGAACATCCAACAGCCCCTGTATGCTTTCACTCAGATCCAGAATGACATATTCGTATTTCCCCAGCTCCTCGATCCTCTGGAACAGACTTCTCCATTCTTCCCAGGTGATCCCCAACAGGTTCTGTCCGTTCCGCATGGGTGGAATATAATCCAGATTGCCTTTTCTCTGAATGACCGTCTGCATGCGAAGAGGAAATTTTCCTTCATCTCCTGCTAAAAAATAGAGCAGATCTGCCAGATCCCGATTCTGTCTCTCCGGAAGCAATTCTATGATCCCCACATAATGTTCGAAATTCAGATACAGCGTGGGATGTTTTTCTGCCATCAGCTGTGCGAAAGACAATGCGAACGTACTTTGAAGGCATCTGTGAACCGGAGAGTACATTCCGATAAAACGGGTCTTATATTCCGCACATAACAGCGGCATCCGTATCCCCGTCGTCTCTACATACAACGCCAACAGTTCCTTCCACACCTGTCCCGCTTCCTGATATTTGTTAATATTGGGAAACTGATGAAAGCGGAGAGTTCCGCTCTCATTTAAAATTGCCTGACATGTCGGCTGTAATGTGTTCAATGCCTCCTCACAGGAGGATTCCGCCACCACCAGCATTGTTACCTCCCCGCTTTTCTCTCCCGCCAACAATTCTTCCGCTCTGGTATAAGTATGGATCTGCCAGGGCAATTCCTTTTGCCTCTTCAGGTATTCTGAAAAAAGCCGCGCGTATTCTTCCTCCCGGTCATACAGAACCAGAACCGGTTCCTTTTGTTCCATCAATACATTCCTCCCATATACATCAATGCACTGCAGAACACCGGTCCCGCCATGCAAATCCCTGCTCCGGCACCTTCCCGTTCTCCGGCAAAATAAAGTTTCCATCTTCCACACCGGAATACGTCCCATAAGTACTCTCCCAAATAGTACAAACGGTCTTTCATATTGCGTTCCAGATACATTTTGAAAAGTGCAATTACTGCTGCAATCATGAGCGCGAAAAACAGAAAATAAAGTACTTTATTCCAGGGAAAAAAACCGGCACAGACTCCCAACATCTTAACATCACCGGCTCCTATGGCTCCGATCCAAAAAACAAAATAAAGTAATATCGTTGTCAGTAATGCACTTGCCAGATATTCCAAAACGCCTTTGTGCCCGCCGCTGATCAACCGATACCCCAGGCCTGCAAACATGCAGCATACGATCAGCCAATTGGGTATCCTGTGCGTTTTGTAATCAAAACAGCAAGCTATTGCCAAAAGTATACATAATACCCCAAATATCTCATCTCCTTCTCCTGATTTCACATTATTTTCCTGCGTATAGTCCTGTCGTCACCTTCCTCCCAACTATTCAAAATCAGTCTTCTGGTAATGCGGGATGAATCTATCCCAAAATAGAAATTCTAAAAGATCTTATAAGATGCTCTGAACAACCATCGCGATTGGTTGTAAGATGAATTATAAATGCTCACTTTCCGTCTGGCAATACCTTTTTCGTAAAAAGATAAACTTTAGTACATTTTAACAAACAGAATTGTTTTTCATATTTTCAGTCATCCTGAAATACGCTATTTTACACGCTTTCCGTATGTCAAAACACCTTTTTATAATATTTCATAAATACTTAGCCCGTACAGCATCACAATGCCCGGAATTCCAAGGATTCCCGTTGTCAAAATACTTACTGCATTGATTCCAACCACTGAAGTAAATCCAAGGAAAGTCACACCCATATTAATAAAATAAATGGCAATGGTTCCCATAATGCCCCGCAATGCAAAATTGAGGAGCCACTCTGCCTTTTTCCCCAAAAAGCTTATGAGCAGCAATAATGCCGCCACTGCTATCAGCCATAATAAATTTTCCGGATGTTCCACTGTTGTTCTCGCATTCCCGACAATTCTTTATCCTAATCTATTCCTCTTTCCGTGTAAAAATGTCTTCCGTTTTCCTCCATGTCAGGTATATTTTTCCTTTTTTGTTCCTATACTGTTAGCAGAAAGGACGGTTAATGTTATGAAAATCTTTTTTAGTCAGGCAGATGCCTCCCCGGAAATCATTGAAGAGGATTTCTCTCCCATAGATCTGAAAGAATCCATAAGAAAAACCCGCCAGGCGTTGGAAATCGCCTATGCGGGTTTCGATAATGCTTTGGAAAGTGATCTCATTGACAGTTATATTTATGAAATCAATGCGTTACAAAAAAGGTATCAGCATCTCACAGAGCTGGCCGCTCTGCAGCCGGCGGATCAGGAAAAAAATCTATACCAACATTCCCCGATTCGTGCCCTGGTCAGCCATGTTTTCGGTTAACTGGTTCCTGCCGTAAGTCAGTCCGGCATATACTGTCTGAGAATTGTTCATCACCGGGCCGGAAGTATCCTGATCCTGGATCTGCCTGTACGCATCGCAGAGAGGTGCGATCACTTTGCGAATCTCTTCCAATATTGTGCGGTCTCTGCGGACTTCACATACAGCAAGTCTGCGAAGGCAGAACAGGTACAGTCTGGAAAGCTCTCCTGCCGGGCTGTATTCTCTGTGCAGAGAGTTCAGGAGCTCTTTGATACATCCCCTGGCTCTGTGAACAGCTTCCACCAGTCCGGCATCATCTGCTGCCTGCTCTCCGTCTGCCAGATATTGTAAGGTCATTTCATACAGGATCACGATCAACTGCGTGGAATTCGCCTGTGTAATCCGAAGTGTAAATTGTTGTTTGCATTCTTTTGTCATTCTGCCATGTCCTCTTATTCAGAACTTTCCTACTGTAACAACTGCAGTACCTGAGACGGTCTCTCGTTGGCCTGTGCCAGCATGGAGGTTCCTGCCTGTGCTAGGATCTGATAAGTCGTATAAGAAGTCATTTCTTCCGCCATATCTACATCCATGATACGGGAATATGCGGAAGTCATATTTTCGCTGGTAATATCCAGACTGTTGATCGTAGATTCCAGACGGTTCTGGAATGCACCCAGTCTGCCTCGAACGGAAGATACATATTTGATGGCGCCGTCTACGCGATCAATGGCATCGTCCGCACCTTCTGCAGTGCTGACATCAACATTCTCAATTCCCATATTTTGCAGGGAAACAGCCGGAATATTTACTTCCAGCACCTGATGCTCATTGGCTCCGATCTGTAAACGCATAGCGCCGATACCTGTGGCATTGATCTTCAGATCCTGAACCGTTGCTCCATTCAAAGTTCCGCTCACATCAAGGCGCATCTCAAATCCGTTTTCTCCGGTGATAGTCAAAAGATCATCCTTCAACTCAGTCTTTAGTGTCTTCGCATCCGGGAAACCATCTCCAAACGTCACATCTCCGTTCAGCACAATATTGCCGTCCGCATCCTTTGTCAGCGGTATAGACTTTATGGTATATTCTTTTACCGGCACGTCGGTAGAATAGTAGTTCACCTTAACTTCCTGCTTGTTGGTATATCCCTTCAGATCGTACTCCCCATTCAGCAGTTTCTGTCCGTTGAACTCTGTTACGTCAGAAATTCTGGTGATTTCCTCTTTCAGTTGCTTTACTTCATCCTGTACGGTAGCCCGGTCATCATCCGTCATTATACCATTGGCAGCCTTAACGGAGAGCTCATTGATTCGCTGCAGCATCTCACTGATCTCGGTCATGGCGCCATCTGCAATCTCGATAATGGATACGCCGTCGCTGGCATTCTGGTTTGCCACGGACAGACCCTCGATCTGGGCATTCATACGTTTGGACATTGCCAGTCCTGCCGGATTATCCTTTGCATGATTGATCTTTAATCCGGAAGAAAGTCTCTCTAATGATTTGGACAGCAGGTCATCATTGGTAGATAAGGCATTGTTGGATAACATTGCCGATACATTGTAATTAATTCTCATGTTTTGTTACTCCTTACTTTCCGCTGCTGTCTGCGACAGCCTGCAGGAATCCTTTTGCCAGGCGGTACAGTTGCGCCGCATCTGCCCGGCTCTCTATTGTTTCTGCATTTTGCGCCTCACCGGCAGCCATCCTTGTCATATCCCGGGAGCTGACAACAGAAAGCTTTTTCGCTTTCCAGTCTGCAGAGGTATCTGTCTGAATCCATTCAAGGAATATATCGGAGGTCTTTTCCAGTTTCGTAACCTCTTCCGGGGTATTTCCTACGAGATAACCTTCGATGTGTTCTCCGTTGACCTGTAAATGCGCTTCCAGCTGTTCGTCTCCCGTATCTACCCGGATATCCACAGCCGAGGTCTCTCCGGTTCCCTGCTGTAGGGTAAGATGCACTCCTGCCAGCTGGTCTCCCAGATACATCGGCAGGAAATACTCCTGCCTGTTCTGAAGATTTCCTGCAAGGCGCAGCTGTTTGTGTACCAGCTGTAACTGTTTCACATCCAGATGGCTCTCTGCCTGTTCCAGACTGATCGTCTCTGTCTCCTGTAAAGCATCCTGAAGCATGGTCCGGTAATCATCTGCAAAATTCGGCTGATCCAGCTGTTCCCACAATCCGGAGGCTTCTGTTCCGGCAGGCTCCCCTCCGGTTGCCGCCACAGGTATTTCTTTCTCTTTATTGTATTTCTTACGATAGCGTTGCAGGTCGCTGAACAGTTCCGCCGGATCCTCCAGCAGAGCCTGAGCTGCCAGCAGGTTAGAAGTACTGGTATTTACCTCTCCCCTTTCCAACATTTGTGCTGCTCCCGGTTCGGTCTCTACCGCTTCCCGCATCTGCTGCAGACATTCCTGATAATATGCATCTCTGCTCTCAGTGTCTTCTGACACATCTGTCAATATTTCTTTTGCCATCCCTACAGAAATCTGCTCTGAAATATTGTTCTCCGATAAACGTACTTCCTGTGTCAGTCCGGTATCATCCGACACTTTCCAGTCCATATGGGAGGTTCTTCTGCTCCTGGAAGCTGCCAGGAGTGTGGAAAATTGCAATTCTGCGCCGATATTTACCACCGCGCCTACTGCGGCACCATCTTCTCTCTCAATCTGGTGTACCATACGATAGATACCGATATAAGCTTTCCGCTCATTCTCCGTGATATCTTTCTTTTGTTCCAGCTGATACAGGAAACGGCTGTAGTCCTCCGCCTCTTCCTCATAACTCTGAGGATTTTCGGCAAAATAGGACTCCAGTTCCCCAAAAGTCTTCTCCAACGGATTTACGCCGTCCCGGATCATCTGCAATACATTCTTCGGTGTCAGTTTCTCAATCACTGCAGTGACCTGTTTGTCTGCTTCTTTGACTCTTTCGATATTTTCTGCAGTAATCTCCATCCGGTTATACGCGAGGATGCGGACCGCCCGCTGGTTCTCCAGTGTTTTATCCAATGACATATCTGTCAGAATGTCATCTACATTGGAAAATGCCTTGCGGATGCTGTCCCCCAGATCTCTTCTGGGGGCTGTCATCAGTGTCTCATAACGTTCATTTGCTTCTGTATAGGCCGTCTGCAACGCCTTACCTTCGCTGTGAAATTCTGCCACGGTCTCCTGCGAAGCTTTCTGTTCCAGGCTATAGGGTCCCAACACGCTGACCGGCAGTCCCGGCAGTTCGTTTGTCACCTGTACGGTCTGTGTATAGGTCTCATATTTTGCCACGGCATCCGCATCGTTGGGGAAATACTTATCCGCAACTTCTGCCTCCGCTCTACGCAGTGCTTCGATCAGCTGCTCCATAGGGGCCGTATCAATGGAAAAATCACTCTGTAAGAGTTTCACATTCACTTCCGCTGTCATGCGCAGCCGGATCTCTTCCAGTTGTTTTCTGGCCGCCAGATTCTCCGCCGTGACATCCCATTTTGCATCCGAGAACCAGTCCTGTACCATTTCTGTGGCTTTCTCGTATATATTTTCCTGCCGTGCCAGATTCGCATGAACAGGAGATTTCCCCTCCGCGAGTGCCGATGCCGCTGCCTGTGCAAAAGCATCCTCCCTGACGGGATAGTCAATCGTATCCAGTTCTGCCAGCTGCTGCAAGGTATCCGTTGTCAGTGGCAAACCTGCTCCCACCAGCCACTGCGCTTTCTGGCGGTTCTCATCATTGACCGGCAGGCCGGCATCCGTGATCACCTTATCCATCTGGTCCTGCAATTCCTGCGGTACGGTATTCTGCTGTACTTTCGCACCGCTGTTCTCTGCCACATACAAGTTCCAGATCTCCGGCTCCAATCCATTATCTACAAGATACCCGACCTCGCCTTCCTGGGGTTGTTGCAGAGAAGATGCCAGCTCCCAGGCGGTTTTTAATTCATCTACATTTTCAGGAGTCAGAGGTATATCCGTTGCCCGGAACTGTTCTTCAATACTTTGTGCCAGTGTATCGCTGCCCACAGCTGCCGCCAGGGTGTCCAGATCTATGTCGTCCGTGTATCCGGCAATGTTCTGTCCGGAACGCACCAGTTCTGCTTTGATCCTGTCCACGATGGTAACTGCGGTATCCTGATCCAGTTCTCTGGGGTCAAATCCGTCCTCACAAGCCTTCGCATAATCCTCCTGGGACATAGTATGTGACAGTAGTGTCATGTAATCCTGCTGTAATGCCACATTGGTGTTCCCGGCATCCTGCTGCAGTTCAATCAGGGATTTTCCCTTATTATTCTCTTCATTTCCTACAGGCATTGGGATCTGCCCACTCTCGTATACGGCTCCAAAAGTATTTGCATTCACACTTTTTTTATTGCGCTGTATTTTATCTCTGCCCCAGGTATTTTTCTCCGTCTGGATACTTTCTGTTCTATTTTCTGTATCAGTTACCGTCTGATTCTGAAATGTTATCTTCACGCTTGTCGTCCTTCCTGGTAATAACTCTTGAAATAACTATTCAGAGACTCATTCGCAAAATCGCTCTTTCAGAACTTTCCTTTTGCCCATTGAGGCTATATCGCCCTATAAATATCACTAAATCCTCTTACGAATACAAGCATTCAAAGAGGCCTTAGTGATATTTACATGTCTCTGAATAGTTAAGAAAAAAGATGAGTGCACCTTTTGGTCACACTCATCTTTTATTTCGGTCGTTTCTTATAATTTCTTAACCGGACTTAGAACAGAAATACAGCAGCTCCATAAGGGGGCAGATCAAAGCTGATAGAATAATCCTTGTAATGGTAAGGTTTTTTCTCTGCCATGATCTCTGCGGGAATCTCATTGCCCCAGCCGCCAAAACGTTCCTCATCACTGTTGAGCAGCAGCTTATATTTCTTCTTTTTCGGCACGGGTACGGTATAATTCTCCCATTTCATCGGAGTCATATTCAATACAAACAGCAGATTGTTTTTGCCGCTGGAACCTTTTCTCACGAAACAATAGGTGCTGTGTTCTGCATCATCCGCATTCATCCACTCGAAACCGTCCCAGGTATTGTCGATCTCATACATTGCAGGATACTTGCGGTACAGTTCCAACAGTTCCTTTACATAGGTATGTACGCCCTGATTCAGCTTCTCGCCTAACAGATACCAGTCCAGTTCGCGCTCTTCACTCCACTCACGCTCCTGTCCGAAATCCTGTCCCATGAACAGCAGCTTTTTGCCGGAATGTCCGAACATGTAGGTATAGCCCACACGCAGATTTGCGTATTTATCCGCAGTATAACCTGGCATCTTATTTACCATGGAACACTTCAGATGTACCACTTCGTCATGAGACAGGGGCAGAATGTAGTTCTCACTGTCATTGTAGCTCATGGCAAAGGTCATAGCGTAATGATTGCCCTTACGATACAAAGGATCCAGCTTCATGTATTCACAGAAATCATGCATCCAGCCCATATTCCATTTAAAGGAGAAGCCTAATCCCTCGCCTCCGATATCGCTGGTCACATTCGGCCACGCCGTGGATTCCTCGGCAATTGTCACAAATCCGGGATACGTTCCACGGATGACAGAATTCAGATGGTGGAAGAACTCAATGGCCTCCAGATTCTTGTTGCCACCGAATTTATTCGGCAGCCACTCACCTTCTTTTTTACCATAATCCAGATATAGCATGGATGCCACCGCATCTACACGGATGCCGTCCACATGGAACTCTCTGAGCCAGAACAAGGCATTGGCTACCAGGAAGTTCTTTACTTCATTTTTGCCGTAATTGAAGATTTTGGTTCCCCATTCGGGATGCTCTCCCAGACGGGGATCGGGATGTTCAAAAATGCACTGACCGTCAAATTCAGCCAAGCCATGGGCATCAGTTGCAAAATGCGCAGGTACCCAGTCCAGAATCACGCCGACTCCGGCCTTGTGCAGTTCGTTGATCAGGTACATGAAATCTTTCGGCGTTCCGTAACGGGAAGTCGGTGCATAGTAGCCGGTCACCTGATATCCCCAGGAACCGTCAAACGGATGCTCTGCAATACCCATCAGTTCTACATGGGTATACTTCATCTCCTTCAGATATTCTATGATCCGGTCCGCAAACTCCCGGTAATTGTAGAATCCTTCGGCGGTACCGTTGTTAGGATGCTTCATAAAAGAACCGATATGGCATTCGTAGATCGCCATAGGCTCTTTATTCATATCCTTTTTGTCCCGGGCTTCCATCCACTTGGAATCTCTCCAGTCAAAGCCTGTAATATCGGTAACGATAGATGCAGTGCCCGGCCGGTATTCCGCATAATTGGCAAAAGGATCGGCTTTGTAGAGCTTTCTGCCATCCCTTGCATAGATCAGGAACTTATACATCGTTCCCTCTTCCACGCCGGGAATGAACAGCCCCCAGATACCGCCTTCTCCCAGCTTCTGCATGGGATGGGATTCCTCATTCCATTCATTGAATGTGCCAATGACATTCACCTGTGCTGCATTTGGTGCCCATACTCCGAAATAGACTCCCTGCACGCCGTCTTCCACCGACAGATGTGCACCCAGTTTTTTGTAAATATCATAATGGGTCCCCTGGGCAAAAAGATACTGATCTGCTTCGGAAATAAATACCTTCTCCTTCGTCATGGCCGCGCCTCCCGCTATAAAATTTAACTGTTCAGAATAAGTTATACAAAATCTTTCTCGGTGAGGATGATCATATCCTCATCGTCATATCTCTTGGCGAACAGTACATCGAAGAAATGCTTCAATGTCTTTTTATTTGCATGAGCGATCGCTTCATCCACGATCTGCTTTACATCCACTACCGTAACCACATGATCTATCGTCTGCATATCTTCGATTCTGGTATGTAACGCCAGCTCTCCGAGTTCGTCAATAGAGTATTCCATCTCCCGTGCATACTGTTTGCCGAATGCCACCAGCGTGTTATTGCTGAGGGCTTCCACATCCATTCGTGCGGTAAAGCACTCTCTCAATTTTTCATGTTTCTCGAGGAATTTATCAATATCCCTCTTCGTATCTTCCAGAATAATTACGATTCCCTGACTCTCCTGCTGCAATGCCTTGTGAAGTACATTTGCCGTAGCATCGTTCATTTCGGATGCCTTGCAAATGATCAGCGCGCCGTTTTTCAGCTTGGATAAGGTATCTGCAGTATCCTTTTTATTCAATGCATGTCCAGAGATCTTTGCCACTTTTCCGGAGAAATTGCTGTCGGTTGCCTGAATTTCGCGAACCATGTTCTTCGCCAGAGATAAGGTATCCATACCCTCTTCTCCAGTGATGATCACGTTGCCGGTGTAGGCTGCCAGACTGATATTATCAATGGCCTTGACTAACTGCTCTCTGGCAGATCTGCTCTGGATAAAGGGTGCGTACAGTTCTCTCTCTTCTCTGGTAAGCGCACGAACCTTTGCTTTGTCTCGCTCTACTGCGGGGCGCTCCGGCTGTTCCGGTGCTTCCCCGGCCTCCGGCGTTTCCTCAGCCGTCAGTTCTATCTCTTCGCTGGCTGTTTCCTCATCTACCGATTCTACTGCTTCCGCCGTGGGCTCCTCTACAGGCTCGTCATCCATTGCTTCTTCCGGTTCTGCCTGTTCCTCGTCTACGATTTCTTCCTGCTCATAGATTTCTGCTTCCGGTTCCTCAAATTCTTCTGCTTCCGGCTCATATGCAGGTTCTTCCGCGAGTTCTTCTACAGTATCCTCTTCCGGAAGCTCTTCTACAGGCTCTTGTTCCGCTTCCTCTACAGGAGCAGCCTCCGTCAGTTCTTCCACGGGTTCCTCTGTGGCAGGCTCTTCCGTGATCTCTTCCAGCTCTTCTACCTCATCGGTATCTGTTGTATCTTCTGCCACGGTATCTGCCGTGTCCGCAGCTTTTTCTTTTTCCAGTTTTTCCAGCAATCCGTCTCTTACCGCCTGCTCAAACTCCGTGAACATGGCTCCGGTCTGCTGTAATACATGTTGGCGAACCTCTTCTTCTCTCTTCTCCAGGTTCTCCTTCTTCTTGCGTTCCCACTCTGCCAGAATATCCTCGATATTCATCTGGCCGGTGATCTGTTTCTCAATGCTCTCTGCCTCCGGCATTACCAGGCTGATCTGACCGTCGGATTCCTGTGCCAGCACATCGGCCAGTTCCTTGGGCGGCTCTACGGGAGCTGCCGGGGTTACCGGTGCTACAGGAGCTGCCGGCGCCGATGCCGTAACTTCATGAATCTCCTGCGTTCGGGAAGCTTCCGGTACTTTCTGTGCTTCCGGTTCCTTCACGATTTCCTGTACTTCCGGTGTCTTCTGTACTTCGGATAGCTCCGGTACTACATCGGTTCTTCTTGCAACAACAGGCTCTTCCGGCAGAATCTCTTCCGTCTCTACCTGGGGCACCTGTGACAGATCGCCGATTTCTCCGGTCTCCCCAAAGAATACTTCCGAGCTCTCCATCTGCTCCGTCTCCGGCTCCAGATCGTCTTCACTGACATCTGCGATCTCCGGATAGTCCAGAGACTCCGTATCGGAATCCCCGGGATCGATCATGGGTGCCACGATAGAACGGGTAATGGAATCCGAAGTCTCCTTCGCATGGTCCTCACTCAGTACCTCCCGCAGGCCTGCTGCCAGTTCTGCCTGTAGATTGATCGTATTATATTGTCCCACATCCATGGTCTTCACATGAATGTCGAAATCATCTTCCGCCGGCTGCGCGGGTGCCTGCTGGGGCTGTACCGGCTGCACCGTTTCATAGACTCTGGTGTCACCGGTCACCTGCTCGTAGGTTTCCTCCTGTACATAACCCTGATTCGGCTCATAGCCTCCGTCCTGTACATAGCCCTGATTCGGGTCATAACTTCCATCCTGTGCATAGCCCTGGTTCGGGTCATAACTTCCGCCCTGTGCATAGCCCTGATTCGGGTCGTAACTTCCGTCTTGCACATAGCCCTGATTCGGATCATAAGTTTCGTTCTGTCCATAACCGGGATCCTGCGCATAATTCTGAGAATACTGCTGCGTACCGGGTGCGTCAAAACGATGATCGTATTTTTCCTGCTGTTCCGGTGTTAGCGGCTGATGGAGCATTTTCAGCTCCATTGCCTTGATAACGTATTTGCCCTCGCCAAACCAAAGGATCAGCTCATCACATTCCTCTACACATCTGGCAGCAAGTCCTACTCTATGATATAGATAAGCCAACTCATATGCCCATTTTTCTCTGTAATCTCTCTTTTTCAGTTCTTCCAGAACAGCAATGCGCTCTTCCAGACTGACATCCTGCGCCTCATATAATTTGTACTGCAAAATATATCTGCCGGGATCCTTGGGCGCTACCTGCACAAACTCTTTGTAATACTCGATAGCCTGTACATACTCTTCCATTTTAATGGAAAGTTCGCACAGAGAATAGCAGATCGTCCTTCCTCCCGGACGGCGTTCATATGCCAGAAGCAGCATATCTCTGGCATCCTCGTATCTTCGATTGATCTTGTAAAGGTCACTAATGGTGCACAGCATCATAACACTTTTGACTCTGCGCCAGTCAATGGTATCCGCAATCTCCGCAGCCTGCGCATACTCCCCACGGCTGATCAGGTCTTTGATTTCTTCCGCTCTTAATTTATATTCACTCTTATCCAAGGTATTTCGCTCCCTTAACCTTTTCTTATCCTAAGCTTCTCATTCCCCCGGGTATACTACCCCACTTTTTTCTTATTCAGTGTACCATAGTACCCATTGATATGTCAAAATCAAACTGGGCAAAATGTATGGAAATCTCCCCTTCGGAATACTACCCACGAAAGTGGGATGACTTCTTGGGCTTTTGACGTTTTTTCGCCTGTCGGATTGCTTCTTTGCGTCGGTTACGAAGGTCCTGATCCACCGAACGATACCGGGATCTGGAACGATTTCTTCTGCGGTTAAATCTCCAGGTCAGGCGGGTACTGCGGTGGGCAAAATGATAATTCTTGAAAAACGTACGTAATAGCAGTGCAAGGAAGATCAATACCGCAATTCCCACGATACAGAAAAATACTTTTACCACATTAATGAAAATAACCGCAGGACCACCGGAAGTGCTGTTTTCCTCCTCCGGGGATGTCTCCTGTGCAACCGTTGGAATTCCACCATTGTTTCCGGTGTTATCTCCTGCTGTTTCGGTTGTCTCTGTATTGTCCGCCTCTGTGGTCGTTGTGCCTGACTGCGTTTCATCGGTTGCACCGCTTTCCTCTGCAGACTCCGCGGTCTCTGCCGTATTTTCCCGGAAGACACTACTGCCCTTTTCCGCTGCCGTAAAGTCCAGGGATGCCGTTCCCAGTACCACATCATTGTAAGTATAAGTGATCACAGCCACCTGTCCTGGTTCTGTATTATCATAGGAAATACTGGACACTGCATCCTGAAAGGTGATGGTGTTCGGCAAAGTGATGCTGTCCGTCTGGTTCAGTTCCAGAATCGGTTTGGAGTTGCCGAAAATATCATTCCCACTGTAAAAAGATCCTGCATTCTCGATATTATACTTGGTCTCTGTCTGAGAAATGTTCACTCTCTGAAAATTGCTGAAACCATAATCAAACAGAGCGATTGTATCTTCATAGTAATTCGGATTTTCGTCTTTCATGACCACACAGATCAGCTTCATGCCGTCTTTTTCCGCACAGGACACCAGTGTACTGCGGGCAACATCGGTGTAACCGGTCTTACAGCCTACCAGATACGGATATGCATATTTACCGCCGGGGATCAGTTCCATCTTGTTGACTTCCATAATATCATCTGGCTGGCGTTCCGACGGCAAAATGTGCAGCATATGTGTCATTGTCATTTTACACAGCGCTTCGTTGGCAAAAAAAGCTCTTCCGATCATCGCCAGGTCATAGGCACTGGTGTAATGATCCTCATTGGGAAGTCCGTTGGGATTGACGAAATTGGAATCAACACACCCCAGTTCCTTGGCTCTTTCATTCATGATCGGTGCAAAGTCCTGCCAGGTCGTTCCGGAAATATGCTCTGCTACCGCGAAAGAAACTTCATTGGCGGAGCGGATCAGAATGGCATTCAGACATTCCTCCATGGTCAGCTGCTCGCCGGGGTCAATAGCGATATGGTTGCTTCCGGGATCAATATCGTGTACCGCATCATAGGAGAAATCCACGATCTCATCCATGCTGCAGCGCTCGGATGCGATCAATGTTGTCAGAATTTTGGTGGTACTGGCAGGGTATTCCTGCTGATGGATATTTTTGGCATAAAGGATCGCTCCGGTATCCGCATCCATCAAAATGGCGGATTCTGCGCTGACTACCGGTCCCGTAGGCCAGTTTGCCACTTCATTGGACTGAATGGCCAGTGCCTGATTGCGGGCGATGTTCTCTTCTTTGATCGTTGCAGCAGAGACACTAAGCCCCTGAGATGCAAAAAGGCAGAGAGCGCTGATTCCCATCACTGCCCTGGTTAAAAAACTTCTATATGAAAAATGCCTGAAAAACTGCATGTATAAATCCTTCCTGATATCTTCAAAATAAAATGGTGTATGATAATGCGCATTCTTTATCATACACCATTTTACCTAAAAACCAAAGTCTTATCTCTATTTTTTAATTCTTTTTAAGACCTTCTGCGAACGCTGTCATTCTCTATACGGAATACCGTAAATGTTCCTGTCCGTCGAAGTCTTTCCACACAAAATTTTTGCCTTCCCAGATCATGTATCCGTGCCAGCTTTCTTCCTTGGGAATCGACACGGATCCCGGATTCATGCAGATATACTGCTCTGTCTCATGAACAACGCATTTCGGCACATGAGTATGACCGTGCAGTAAAATATCTCCGGAATGCAATGGCGGCAGTTTCTGCTCATTATAGATATGTCCATGGGTGGCATAGATTGCCTGCGTCCCTTCCGCAAGTACACAATAATCACTCAGCACCGGAAATTCCAGCACCATCTGATCCACCTCCGTATCGCAATTACCGCGTACACAGTAGATATCATTTTTCCGCTCGTTCAATAAAGCGATCACTTCCTTGGGCGCATAATCTCTGGGCAGATCATTTCTGGGGCCGTGGTATAAAATATCCCCCAGTAAAAGCAGCCTGTCGGCCCCTTCCTCCGTATATGCTTCCAACAGTTTTCGACAGTAATATGCCGATCCGTGAATATCCGATGCAATCATCCATTTCATAAATTTTCTCCTCCTACTGCCAGTATAATCCCCCGGCCTGTGACTTGACAAGCTTTCTCAGATAAAGTACATTGACAATACAGATTACTATAAGAAAGGCTGAGATTACCATGAGGTTACGAAATATTACCGGTTCCCGGGAAGTTATTGCGGAAAGTCCCTATGTCGTACCGGAAGATACCCTGGAAGCATGCCCCGGAACCTGGCATGAGATTTTCGGAAACGATCATCCGATCCATATTGAGATCGGTATGGGAAAAGGACGTTTCCTAAATACCCTTGCAAAGCAGAATCCGCAGATTAATTATGTGGGAATTGAAAAATATTCCAGCGTATTGCTCCGCGCGATCCAGAAAATGGAAGAGGACGAGCTTCCCAACCTGAAATTCATCCGTATGGATGCAGAAGACATCGATAAGGTATTCGGAAAAGGTGAAGTGGACCGCATTTATCTGAATTTCTCCGATCCCTGGCCCAAGGACCGTCATGCGAAGAGAAGACTTCCTTCGAGACAGTTTCTGGCCCGCTATGATGTGATCCTGAAAAAAGAGGGTACGCTGGAATTCAAGACAGACAACCGCCCGTTGTTTGATTTTGCAATAGAGGAACTGGAGCCCGCCGGATGGAAAGCGCAGGTGATCACCTACGATCTACATAACGATGCCGCGCTGATGGAGGGGAACGTCATGACCGAATACGAGGAAAAGTTTTCCTCCGTTGGCAATCCCATCTGCAAATATATTATTTACAGATAAGGCCCCGAATATAGAATCTTATTTTTGAGATACTATCAACAACAGATAACAGAAAGGAAGGATACTTATGGAATATACGTTTACCGTTGCTAATTTTGAGGAAGAAGTTCTGAACTCCCCTCTGCCCGTTCTGGTAGATTTCTACGCAGACTGGTGCAATCCCTGCAAGATGATGGCTCCTACCGTGGCAAAGCTGGCAGAAGCTTACGAGGGAAAAGTAAAGGTCGGCAAGATCAATGTGGATGAGAACATGACCATCGCCCAGAAGTACCGCGTGGCAAGCATTCCGAATTTTGTGATCTTCAGAGACGGACAACCCGTGGCCAACTTCGTCGGCGCCATGTCCGAAGCAGACTTCCGTGAGAAGCTGGAGCAGGTGATTCTGTAAAAATCAGTTTTTTAAACCCGGGTACGGTGAGCGGATGCCTCTGCCGTATCCGGGTTTTTGATTTTTTACAGATATTTTCCCGTAATGCTGTCGGCATCTGCTTTGATCTGCTCCAGAGTTCCCACAGCAACGACCCTGCCGCCGTCTTCTCCGCCGCCGGGTCCCATATCAATGATGTAATCGGCATTGCGTATCACATCCAGATCATGTTCAATGACAAGTACCGTTGCCCCATTGTCTATCAGCGCCTGAAATACCTGCAATAAAGTCTGTACATCTAACGGATGCAGTCCGATCGTCGGCTCGTCGAATACAAACACGGAATCCGACTGTCCTCTGCCCAGTTCACTGGCCAGTTTCAGCCGCTGGGCTTCCCCGCCGGAAAGGCTGGGTGTCTCTTCGCCTAATGTTAAATATCCCAGTCCCAGATTTTTCAGGACTTCCAGCCGCTGATGCACGACTTTCCAATCCTCTGTCGCCTGCAATGCCGTCGTTACATCCATCTCCATCATCTGCGGCAGAGAATAACGTTTCCCCCGTTTGTTCTCATAGCAGATGTCCCATGCTTCTCTGGCATAGCGGGAACCACCGCACTCCGGGCAGGGCACATCCACATCCGGCAGGAACTGCACGTCCAGACTGATCTGTCCGGTGCCGTCGCAGACCGGGCATCTTAATTTTCCGGTATTATAAGAAAAATCTCCCGCCTTGTATTTCCTGTTTTTTGCATCTGCAGTCTTGGCATAGATCTTCCGCAGTTCGTCATGCACATTGGCATAAGTGGCTACCGTGGACCGCACATTGATGCCGATGGGGGAAGCATCGATCAGCTTCACATGGGCGATGCCCTCTGCGGTAATGCTTTTTACATGTGCTGGGAAATGTTCGCCGTTTAATTTCGCTTCCAGTCCGGGGATCAGGCTTTCCAGTACCATGGTGGTCTTCCCGGATCCTGAGACACCGGTGACTACCGTGAGCCGTCCTTTGGGAATGTCGATCTCCAGAGATTTTACCGTGTGGATCGCATCCGTAGACAGATGGAGCTTTCCCAGTGCAAATATGTCCTCCCGGGCGATGGGTTTGCGAATTCGCATATTCGCTGTTCCGGCCAGAAACGGCCCGATCATGGACTCTTTCTGTGCGATCACCTGTGGAATACTGCCCTGTGTGATCACATAGCCGCCTCCGGCACCGGCTTCCGGTCCCATCTCGATCAGCCAGTCCGCTTCGGATAATATCTGGGTATCATGATCTACCAAAATGATGGAATTGCCATCAGCAATTAGATCATGCATCACGGCATTCAGTCCCACGATATTCGAAGGATGCAGACCGATGGAGGGCTCGTCCAGCACATAGAGTACCCCGGTGGTACGGTTTCGCACCGCCCGGGCCAGCTGCATCCGCTGTCTTTCCCCGGTGGACAGGGAGGCTGCCGCACGGTCCAGAGACAAATAAGAAAGTCCCAGATCCATCAGCCTTTTCGCCACAGTCTGAAAAGATTCACAGATGGATTCCGCCATGGGGCGCATCTCTTCCGGCAGAGAATCCGGCACTCCCGCTACCCAGTCCACCAATTCTTTCAGGGGCATCTGGCAGGCCTGTGCCAGCCCTATCCCCCTAAGTCTCGGTGCTCTGGCAGCTTCCGAAAGTCTGCTGCCGCCGCATTCTGGGCAGATATCCTCCTTTAAGAATTTTTCCACACGTTTCATGCCCTTTTCATCTTTTACCTTTGCCAGAGCATTCTCTACCGTGTATACCGCATTAAAATACGTAAAGTCCAGTTCTCCCGCCTGATTGGTCTTCTTCGCCTTATAGAAAATATGTTTCTTCTCCGCGGGTCCGTGATAAACGATCTCTTTTTCCCGGTCTGTCAGTTCCCGGAAGGGTACATCTGTCCGCACTCCCATTTCCCGGCAGACATCCGTCATCAATGACCACATGAGGCTGTTCCAGGGTGCTACCGCTCCCTCATCAATGCTTAGGGAATCATCCGGCACCAGAGAATCCAGATCCACGGTCCGCACGCTTCCCGTACCACCGCACTTCGGACAGGCTCCCTGGGAATTGAATGCCAGTTCTTCTGCACTGGGAGCATGCACCTTTGCTCCGCATTCGGGACACAGGATCTCCTGCTCCGCCGCTACTTTCAGGGTCGGCGGCACATAATGTCCATTAGGGCAGCGGTGGGATGCCAGTCTGGAATACATCAGGCGCAGACTGTTCAAAAGCTCCGTGCCGGTTCCGAAGGTACTGCGGATTCCCGGGATGCCGGGACGCTGATGCAGTGCCAGCGCCGCAGGAACATAGAGTACTTCATCTACCTGTGCTTTCGCCGCACCTGTCATGCGTCTTCTCGTATACGTGGACAGGGATTCCAGATAACGTCTGGAGCCCTCCGCATAGAGGACACCCAACGCCAGCGAAGATTTCCCCGAACCGGATACCCCGGCGATCCCCACGATTTTGTGTAAAGGAACATCCACATCTATATTTTTCAGGTTATGAACCTTTGCACCTCTTACCTTGATATGCTTTGGTTCATTGGTTTCGTATTCCATGACAGCATTCCTCATCTTTTGATTTCATTTATTAAAACAGATCCAGCATATTGTCCAGATAGATTTCTTCTCTGACCTGCAGCTGGTACTCCGGTTTCGTCATATAATACAGTAAAAATTCCAGAACCAGTGCACTGCCCAGTCCTCGGCCCTCGATCTTATAATTGGAAAATCCCATAGGCAGATAGATCTTCTGAATATCTCCCACACTGATAAATCCGGGATTTTTCATAACTTTGGAGAAACGATAGCCCTCCTCCGCCCCCGGTGAGGTACAACTAAAATCCGGCTCCTCTCCCAGATTCCTGCGGCTGACGGCTTCGTAGCATTCCTTCCTGTCCTTGCAGCCAAAATAGCAGCACTCATTGCACAAAAACTCCACTTTGTCTTTCTGTGATTCTGTCAGCGTATTTAATTTTTCATAAGCCTTGTTCAGGCGGAAATCCGGTACGACGTAGCGAAAATCTTCTCTGTCTGTTTCCTTTTTTAATGCTTCAAAATCCGTCAGTACTTTTGTGGTGGAGGATATCAGATAAAGTTGCGGATAATGACTTTTCAAATACTGTAACAGCAGTTCCGAATGGACGATCACGCCGCTTTCCGGCTCTGTATTTTCCGCAAACAGGGCACAGAGTTCATTGCATTTTCTGTCGGAAAGATGTTCTTCGATAAGCTTTGAATTGCTGAAGGTCAGACGGGCTGAGATCCCGTATTCCTGTAACAGTGCCAGCACTTCTCCTGCGTCGTGATTCTCCAGTGAGACCCGGCCGCCTCCCCAGATGCAGTCCGGCGGGGCTCCGTAGATGGAACCGATGTCGCACCAGTCGTAAAAATATTCCCGATGCTCCCGAAACAACGGCAGGAACATTCTGTATAATTCATAGAATTCAAACAGGCCGGGAAGATGGTAATGGGCTGTTTGTTTATTCATGTTTCTGCTTCCTCCGTATTATTTTTCATATTCAAAATATTTCAAAAATCCCCATTTAGAAAATGTTAAACAGGGATAACCATAGGTATATTATAGCCTATCCAGAAAAATGAGACAATTGAATATAATTAAAATTCCGGCGACCACCTCTCTGGTAATCGCCGGAACCACGTTTATTTATTTTCCCCAGACTTCCTCCGCCACCTCTTTCACAAGTCGGAGTTTTGCCCACTGTTCTTCCTCGGTCAGCTTGTTGCCGATCTCGCAGGAAGCAAATCCGCACTGGGGGCTTAAGTATAATCTTTCCAGTGGAATGTATTTTGCCGCATCATGGATTCTGTCAATGACAAGCTGTTTGTCCTCCAGTACGGGAGACTTGGTAGTGATCAGTCCCAGAACGACCTTTTTCTCCCCGGACACCTTGGCCAAAGGTGCGAAACCGCCGGATCTCTCATCATCAAACTCCAGGAAATAGGCATTCACATTCTCTTCGCCGAACAGGATATCCGCTACGGAATCATAGGCACCCTCGCTTGCGTAGGTGGAATGGAAATTACCGCGGCATACATGGGTGTTGATGATCATATCCTTCGGTGCATTGGCGATCACCTTATTGTTAATATCCTT
>OHFP01000438.1_pt1 | contig 22593 bp, 18 predicted proteins | sample 1567591 | NCBI WGS metagenome assembly OHFP01 (sample SAMEA3879547, study PRJEB24766) | human gut metagenome | biome: human-associated habitat; feature: feces | place: USA | collected 1985/1987 | reverse complement strand
TAATATTTTCTGGAATGTGTACACAAACACATCCACAAAGACCATCACTCTAGAAGAGTTGATGGCTAGTATGAAAATCGGGGATTATCCTACCGGAATGCAAAATCCTGAAACGGGTATGTTCTATACCCTAAAAGAGATAACCGAAAAGGCCCGTAAAGCAGGGAAGGGAACACCGGTGTATGATGAAATCAAGAAGCAGATGCCGGGAATTACCCCACATGCCTTCTTCCCCAAAAATGTACGTAAGGCAGAGGAGGAACATGAACTAACCGATTTACTCATGCTTGATTTCGACAAAATTCCGGAAGGTGTTTATGATCAAATTGGGGAGAAGATCAAACAAATATCTTCGGTTTATATAGCTTTGCCCAGTCTGAGCATGCAAGGGTTTCATGTTTTGCTTCGTGTTAAAAACTTGACGGATGCTATCTTCAAGGTGGTTTATGATAAAATGGCCTTGTTTATTTCAAGTATAATTGGTGTGCCACATGACAAATCGTGTTCGGATATTACCCGGTTAATGATTATCAACTATGCCCCGGACCTCTACGTGAACGAAAATTCGGAAGTAATCGATGCAAACGAGGTCATGGCTATACTCAATAGCCTGAATGCAATTCCGGCAGACGGTAGTATTGGTCTCCAAAAGTATCTGAATAAGGTGGACCAAGATGTAGCAATGATACCGGGTGTACGCCACCGGAATCTGCTTGCCTACATCACACCTCGTCTGAACCGGGCTGGGTTTGAGAAGGGAGCCGTTATAGAGGAATGTGTAACCCGTTATTCCGAACCGGACTTTCAACGCAAAGAAATCACTGAGATTATTGAATACATCTACGAACATAATAAAGATGAGTTTGGAAAGAACAAGAAGGCTTATAGCTTCAAGCAACGTTTAGTGGAAACTTTAAAAGGTCAAAAAGCTCAAAAGTCCAAAAGTTCACTAGATGCAGAGAGGGAAGATGAAGAGGTGGATACGGATAGTTTCTTTGCTCCTATATATGCAAAAATGCCGGTTTATGCCGAGTACAAAGATATGCTGCCTCGTTTGTTCCAATACTCAATAGATGATAAGCAGTTTCCAGATATACAGTGGGCCATGCTGATGAGTCTGATAGCAGCTTTCGGAGGGATGCCGATAGACCTGTGGTTTTATTCAGATAAGAAGCATTATCCTATTTTCTCTGTGATGTGGTATGGAGAAAGCGGGAGCGGGAAAGGACAGATTGGAACAGTCCGCGAAGTTACCAACCTATATATTAATGCTATCCGGAAAAGGCAACAGGAAGAGGAAATTCTCCCAGCCAAAGAAGCCCAAAAGCAGTATGACGATTGTATGGCACAATGGAAAGCGGGAGACAAAAAAACTCCTTGCGATTGTGGGGAAAAACCGGTTATTCCTGAAGAGAAACACCTAATGTCGTCTGCCCAGACATCCCAGTCTCAATTAACTTTGCGTTGTGCCAAGAACCTTCCTTTTACAACTTATTGTTTTACGGAAGAAGTCGGGAATGCGAATGATAACCGGAAGCAAAAATACGGTATTCAAAGTGCATTCTTGCGGGATCTGATAGAAGGTGCGACGGTGATCTCTGATTTTAAAACCAGTGACTATTGTAAAGTCGATCATCCGCGCTTTGTCTTGATTGCAGGCGGAACACCTTCTGCCGTACAAGCTTATATTGATAACCAGGAAGACGGATTTTCAGCCCGGTTTATTTATGTGATTCTCGAACAACATCAGTATGTCCGGCTGAAAGACAGGATTTCCCGCACGGCAGAGAGTTGGGACAGGCTGAGAGGGTGTATGGATTCTCTTGTACGCTATGCCTTGAAGACACACATGGAGGTTACTTTCGATGAAACCAGTATTGATCTGTTGGAGGACAAATGCGATAAGTTGAGTCAGACAGCCCTGTATTATGACAGTCCGGCTTTGGCTTCTGTTGCCCAACGGTTACTCCCTGTTTCAATGAGCATGTGTGCTTGTCTAGCCTTCTTGGATGCCTGTGACAACAACATTCCCTTTGGTGATTATACAACAGATAAGCCAAGACGGTATCCTTGTCCGGTCAAATTCGTCCAGTTGGTTCTCTCTTGGCTGGATTACATTTTCTATACGTCAGCCCGGGTCATCATGCCATTGCCGAAGGGCGATACTCGCAAGTTGACGAAACGGGATGTTTCGACAGCCCGTTTGCTTGATGAACTATCGTGTGTTTTTACTACACAAGAACTTTATGATGTGTTCTCTAAACACAAGATGTCTCAGAGCACAGCCAAACGGACACTAGCCAAATGGATAAACAGCAAACTGGTAGAAAAGACGGCTCATGGCAAATATCATAAAATAGGATGTATAGAAGAGGTGGTGACCGATGAACCGATCCCTACACCAGAACCACTGCATCACTGGGACTATTAAGTGAACTTTTGAACTTTTGAGCTTTCTGAACTCTTAACAAGAGGTAACTTCTTTTCGAAGCGGTTTCCTCTTGCTTGTTTATTGTCCCACCTCTTCTCTTGCCGTTATCGGCAAGAAAATTACAACGGATCTGGATTCCGGAAATACATATTGTTAGGATCTGCTTTCTCTTTCAGCTTCTGCCAGGTACTAGAAGAAGTCTGTTTATCCAGACCTTCTTGTTCCTTTTTCTCTGCGGTACCAAACAGCCTTTTCCAAAAGGTTACTAAATTAGATTGTTTTTGTTCCATACTAGATTTTTTTTATTGTTACTGATGGTATTTTTATTGTACAACTGTATTCTCTGTTAGAATAGAGTATCTAAAATATAGAAAATACTCTATTCATTTTTTATTTCACCTTTAATTAACCCTTTAAATACATATCCATAATCATTTCCTACTTTTACATAATACTAAAAGCGTTTGGTTGTTCACGTAAACTTGTTCCATTATATACGTTTACATATTTTCTTCTATCTTTATTATTCTGATAAGTATTATTCGCTGAAGAACTAGAATGACTACTGTAATTATGATTACTCCTAGGATAGTTTGTCAATAACAGTTTTAAATCATAAATTTCCAAAGAAAGAGAATCTATCATTTTTTCTTTTTCTAGAAGCTTATTTGTCAAATATTCTACGTCTGTACGAAGAGATTCATTCTTGATTTTTAAAGAAGCAATATTATCGTCTTTCTGCTTGATTTTTTCAATCTTTTCCCAAATCGTATTTTCTTGATCTTCTATTTGTAGATTTTTCTTGGACACTAATTGTTCTTTTTCGCTTAAAACAGAGAGTCCTAATAATAAACCAAAGAACAAACAGAAAACAAGTATAGCAACAAAAGTAGTTTGCTTCTTTTCCCGTCTTAGCTTTACATATTTATTTGTTAATTGACTATGCTCGTTAACAAGATCATTATACTTTTTATTTGCATCCTTTTCTCTTTCCCGCCAAGTTGTAATATGCTGTTTGAAGCTCAAAAGAAAACCGGTATTAAAATCTGTATTTTTGCTAATGACGATAAAGTCACACTTAGAAAAAGCATTTCGGATATCAATATCGTCTTTATCAAGTGTGTAATACTGAATGTCGGAAGAGTATATATTATTATTAAGCGGGGGCAAATAGCTGTTCGTATAATCTAACACATCTAATTCAAGCTGAATATTCAGACGAAAAGAATCGAACTCTTTTTGTATATCTTTCGACGTAAACGATTTCGAAACAAGAACACCCTGCACATCCAACTCTACCAATCTGTTGTTTTTGATAAGATTGCCGACCATATTCTCAAAAATCCGAAACAATGCTTTCTCATCAGTAATCAAAATACTATTCAGTACGAAACAAAGACCGATATATTCATTTTTAGAGTTTCCTATTTTACGGATATAGCCATAATAAACTAAATCATTACCACTTCTCCGAATGAAGAGTTGTGTTTTTCCTTTTATATTATGTTGAAAATTTTGAAAGACAGATTGGGTATAATCTTGTGGATATTGAAAATATTGGTCCTGTGTTGATTTTCCAAACAAATAAACTTCCGCATTCATACTTATTTAAGTTTAAAGGTGATTGTTCTATTGATATTATCTATCTTATAAGATTCTGTCCTATCTAAAATTTCATTTCCTAACAACAATGGCGAATCTATGTTTTTAGAAACTGTAGCTTCAACATTGGGACAAAGGATCTGGTCTGCAATAATAACCTCTTTCAAATTGATAACCATATTCTCAACAATACTTCCATCGGCTATCATTGATTTGGAAATTCCTAAGAAATCATTTTCTGTCAACAATCCTTTTTGATAAAGATAATTGGCTTCAGCAATGGATATAAGTGTTCCGGAACAACCCGTATCAAAAATCATTTCCAGTCCGACACCGTTCACCTTGACTGCAATTATTTTTACACCTTTGGACTCTTTATATGGGATAATAAATTCTTTCTTGCCTTCAGAAAAATCAAAAGTATTACTGTTAACGACTCCCGTCGTATCCATAGAAGAATACCCCATATCAATATAAATCTGAGGAGATTTGCTGTTACAAGAAAGAAACAGCAAACCCCACACTATAATTAATAGATGTATATTCCGCTCAATCATCATCAGCTTTCTCTTTTCTTTCTTTAACCACTATTTCACCTATCTTATAAGTTATGGAAACAGAACCTTCTTCTGTAACTTTGAATTTCAAATAAGTTCTTGTATTTTCCAATGCTTTTACATTGTTAGAACACTCCCATTTCCCTATTAAATAAGGAAGGCCTTTAATCTCCGCCATATATTCTTTATTCAATTCCAGTTCTCCCTTTCCGGAGAATCCTTTGATATCAATCTTTGCCTTATCCTTTTCTTTATTTATCAATCCATTAAAAACATTAAGATTCTTCTGCAAAGACTCATTCAATGTTTCTAACTCATTCTTTTCGATTTCTAATTCTTCAATCTGCTCCTTATATGGATTAGAATTACTTTCAACTGATGTATTAGCCTTGTTATTACTGACGAAGAAATAATAAGCAATAGCCGATATAACAATAAGGAGATTGAGTAGAGATATAATCAATATGAGAAGGACACCTTTATTAGATTTCCTTTGAGGTCCATCCTGCGGAATATTCCCATCTACAAATTCTTTATTTCCTTGAGATTTATTAGTTTTAGAGAAAGACCTAATACTATTTCCAATCTCATGAAGAACATCTTTATCTAAACTCTTTTGAAGATTTGTATTTTTCTTTTCAGCATCATTTAACCGAACTGTTAAATCCTGGATCATAGAATCCAGCTGCGAGAGTTTCCCATTCAAAGAAGTTATATTCTGATTACTCTTTGCAATTTCCTTATCTTTCGTATTAAGCTGTCGCTGATGCGAAGATTGCAAAGTAGCTAATCTTTTCTCCCATTCAACATTATTCCGTTGTACTTCTAAGGTAGGATAATCTGTAGCAATGAGAACTCTACCTTTCTTCAGACAATCCCAAAGATTGGTCGAAAAAGAATCGTTCCAATTAATAATGTATTCTCCTTGTTCATTAAAAACTTGATTTTGAATCTTTACAAAATCATTACCTGAAAAACACCTTTCGAACAATACTGTTAAATCCTCCCGGATTGGTTGTAATTTTTCATCTATGAAATCAGAAACCAAAAATCGGTTTCTATTTACATCAAACAAATTTCCAACTACATACCGACGATACAATACATACAATAGGCACAAAACCCGGTAAGGATCATTACAATATTCATCTATTCGGATAGTCAAACCAATATAAGAACCTGATCGCCCATCGTTAGCACTTACGTTATTATAATTCAGAAAAGAATAATAGCAATAATTGGTCCCATTCAAATTCCTAATTTCAATAAGAAACTTAGGTGCACCTTGAAATTCTTTCTTTGACGGATTGTAAAACGTAGTAAAATAGGTATTGTCGCCTGACACACCGTTTATTTTATGTCCATTAGGGACACCATGTATAAATAATTCTAAGTCCATTGTTTTCCTCTTATATGTTTACAAATTGTATTCCAAAGTATGGCCGGATATTCTTCCGGACCTTGCTGATATGTTAAATCAGTAGTAGATTGAGTAAAATCTCCTGTTTGAAAAGGGACAAAATCACATCTCCATTCAGAAAAGAACCTTGTAATCGGATTCATATTCCGAAAAGGAACAAATATATCCGGATAAAGATCCGACACGTTTTTCCGCGCCTGTGATACATTAACCCTTCCCGGAGCTATCACATAATCCGTTTTATCTATTTTGTTGAACACAAAGATAGTCTTATCTTTAGGACGCATTCGTTTCTTTAATTGATGAATACGTGAAGCATAATTTCTCCTATCCGGATCATTTTTCCAATCAGGCTCAACAAATACACACCAGATTTTCCGATTCGTACTATTAATAATCGTATTGACATAATTAGGAAACGGATTATGAGGATTAAGCGGATCAAAATAATACTCACCAGGGGCTTCCAATATCTGACATAAAGACTTTCCGTTATTCAGGACTTCAACCAACATAAATTCTATAAGAGCAGTTGATTTAGAAGCATCACTTTGATTGATCATTCTGTCAAAATTATCACAAAGATCCCGATAGTTCTGATCATCAGCCGGACGAAAGCTTCTTACAGGAGATATTTTAAAACTCTTGTTTCGCAAATAACGTGTTAAACGAACCAATGTCATTGTCTTACCACACGCAGCAGGTCCAAAAAAAATTACCAACGGAACATCTTTGTTGGCAATAGTGACATTGATCTTATTAGGATCATTATATTGATTTTGTATTCCGCCACTGGATGTATTTGCGTTTATTGTCTGCGGTGGTTGATTAGCCATAGTATCAGAAGATCTAGTCTGTCCGTCTTTCGTTACAGAGGTATCTTCTACTATTTGTTCAGATATATTCTGAGTTGAACCATTATTCTTCTTGGAAGTATCACCAAAATTGATTTTAGCCATAACTACTCTATGTTTACAGATTAATATTCTCTTTTCTTAAATGCAATATCAAAAAAGATAAATGCAGCCACATCTACTAAAATAGAAACAATGATCCAGAACAAAAAGCCTCTACCTGTGAATCGGCCAGTAAAGTAATCTTTCCAAACATCAATGACACTGAGCATTCGAGAGACTTTCGTAACTTGATCGTTTGCTAAATAATGATTTTTATCTACCTCTGAACGGAACGCAATAAAATCAGCATAACTCCGAATCACAGCATACGACTTTTTCAAAACGATGTCCGCCTGTGTAATAATATTATTGTCTACTTTGCCTTGAACCCCCATATTGGCTATCTGTTCTTCCATTGTTTCTATATTCTTAATCAACATAGTAGCTTCAGGCTTAAACAATTTTTCCTGCGGAGAACTATAATTTGCTGCTAATTCCTGTTTGCGTTTATTCAACAACTCATAAATCATAGTATGATATTGTTGCTTTAGGGCTCGAATATGTGCAGGAGAAGTACTCTTATAAGCCAATGTAGGTATATGAGACACTTGTAATGTATTAGCAATTTTATCTAAGATTGCTTTTGCATTCTTCCCAAATCCTGGAAAAGCAACGCCTTCAAGTTCACTATCAAGAGCTGTAATTAAAGCATTCACATCACTATCCAGTTGATCTGACTTCTTTTTAATGAATTCGGTTGTCTTAATATTATCCCGCAACTGTTGAAGATAACTTTTCGTAGTAGATAGATCCTGTGTTGCAACATCTGTTATAGTAGATCGATAAAAGAATGTATGTGTATTGGTGGGCATACTACAAAAAATCCAAAAAATGATTACTAACAGAACGCCACCAATCAAACGAATACCACGTTTCTCTAAATAGATATCTTGATTCAGACTATCAACTATCATTTTAGTTCCTAATGAAGCTATTATAAAGAAACCAATCGTAACGATCCAACATAAAACCAAAGGCCAATTAGGTAATAATAAATGTAAAGACTCTGTTGTGGCCCAACAACTAACAGCAGCAAAAGCTAAAAAAGCGAACAGAGAAAAAAACTTCCACAAATTGTTTTGTTCCATAATAACATGTAATACTACCCCTGTTCCCGTAGATAGGTCATTTCATAATATCAATAAACAAAAAAAGCGTGGGAACTGTACCAGTCGCTCGTTCCACGCTATAAAGGCTCTCGCATTGCCCAGTTCATCGAAACGAGCAACGCCGAAAGCCCCACGCCGATAGTATATAACTCACCCTTTCCCTCTTGGTATAAAGGTAGGAACCAAGAGGGTATAAAAGGGCTATACATATATACACCCGAGGGCATCCACCGTTGCTTTGTTTTTGATGAACTGTTTGAATTTGCGAGATTCTTATAACGTCAAAACCAAAGCGTCAAGTAAACGCCTTTCAATAATATGTCTTGTTTCCCTCCACATCCCTTATCATCGGCGTGGATAGGAAACATCACAAAGATATAAACTTTTTCTTTGCTTTACCATTTTATGTCAGAAAAAGTGGAGGGGAGGAGTTGAGATTGGAAATAAAAATAAATTGTCATTCAATCTTTTTATGGATGAAGTAGATGAAATGTCAGCAAATAATATACGTGAAATTTATAGCCTTTAATAAACATACTCGACGACTTCTTATAATATCCAGGTTTTTCTACAGCTAAAATAAATTTTAAACTCTAAATGAATACATTTCATATTTTTTTTCTACTTTTGCCTGCGTTATTGGTTCACTACTCTTCTCCCGAAGATTAGGTGATGAAAAGGGAATCCGGTGTAAATCCGGAACAGACCCGCTGCTGTGAGTTCCTTTTTTGCTTCTAAGAAACTCTATGCCACTGTCCGAATGCCGGATGGGAAGGCTTCTTGGAACGGAACAAGTCAGAAGACCTGCCAGTGACAGCTTTGTTTTGATGCTTTCGGGGAATAAGGCTATTAAAATATCAGATTTGATTTTCTATCTTTTTTCTTTCAATAAAAAAGAGACTTCATTCTTCTTTTACCCCCTAAGCATATAGGATGTTACTAAGGAAATGAAATAAATGAGGATGAAATTTTCTTTTTGTCTGTTTTTGCTGTTGGCTTCGTGGCTTGTCAGTCTGGAAGCGGCTGCCCAGCATAACTTTATCCTGTCGGGGAAAATAACGGCACGTGACGGTAGTGCTATGCCACAGGTTACTGTTTCTGTCAAGGGAACAACTTTGGGTACTTATAGCGATGCCGATGGCAAATACTTATTGCGCCTGAAATCAGGAACTTATACCTTGTCTCTCTCATTTCTGGGGTATGAAACCCTGGAAAAGACGATTGTTCTGAACCAGAATATGACGAGAGACTTTGTGATGAAAGAGAGTTCCGTGAGTTTGGACGGGGTTAATGTCTACGGGAAGAGCCGCTCACAGAAAATAAGAGAAGGGGCTTTTTCTGTCAATGCGTTGGACGTGAAGCCTATAGTCAACTCCTTGAACAATCTTACGACATTAGTGGACCACAGCGCGGGCGTGAAGATCCGCCAAGAAGGAGGCGTAGGTTCCGATTATGACTTGTCTATCAACGGTATGTCGGGAAATTCCGTCCGGTATTTCATCGACGGAGTTCCTTTGGATATCAAGGGAAGCGGAGTCTCGCTTTCCAACCTGCCAGTAAATATTATTGATCGTGTAGAGATTTACAAGGGTGTGGTTCCGGCCAGCCTGGGAACTGATGCATTGGGAGGCGCTATCAATATCATTACCCGCCAGGAGCAGAAGAATTACCTGGATGTTTCCTACAGCGTTGGGTCTTTTCATACCCACAAGGCTGACTTGAACGCTCAGTTCGTGGAGAAGCGAACTGGTCTGATTGTCCATCCCACAGTCGGAATCAGTTATTCCCTGAACGACTATATGATGAAAGGAGTGGAGGTTTGGGATGAGGACAGCCGTAAATACGTGCCGTCTGACCGTCGGCGTTTCCACGATGGCTATTTCTCCGTATTGACACAGCTGGAAGTCGGATTCCGGAACAAGTCGTGGGCGGATGCATTCTTTGTTTCAGCATCGTATTCAAAGGTGGATAAAAAATTACAGACCGGATCCGTGCAAAGTAAGGTTTATGGAATGGCTGAACGTCAGAGTGATGCCTGGAATGTTTCGGCACGCTACCAGAAGGATCATTTCCTACTGGACCGGCTGCGGTTCAACGCCTTGTTCTCGCATACTTGGGACTATTCGATAACAGTCGATACAGCTTACCGCAAATACGACTGGAACGGGAACTACATAGAAAGTTCACGTAATGAGATCACGGGGCGCGGGCGTTCCATACGCCATTACAATCGTCCGCTTACGGTTGTGCGGGGTAATCTGGACTATGCATTTAGTGCATCTCATAGCATCAATCTGAATTATATGTTGAACCGTACCGGAAACAACCGCTATGATGAGCTGGATACCGATTTTGAAGCGGCTAACGACGTGCTTTGCAAACATATTGTGGGACTGGCTTATCATCAGTCGCTTTGGAACGGACGGATGGAAAATTCTTTTTTCGTGAAGAATTACGTGAACCACCTGAATATCCGCCAGACCGATCTGTATTGGCAGACCGGTTCAGATGAAATAAAAGGTTCCAGTACCAAAAGTTATCCTGGATATGGAGCCGGACTGCGCTACAATTTTTTCCGGCCGCTGGCTGTCAAGGCTTCCTTCGAACATAGTGTACGCCTTCCATTAGCCCGCGAATTGTTAGGCAACGGAACGACGGTGTATGCCAATGTAGCCTTAAAACCGGAAAAGAGTGATAATGTGAACCTCGGTTTGTTCGGTACGTGGCATCCCGCCAGTGCGCATACTCTTTCATATGAACTGAACGGTTTCCTCCGGTTTGTGGACGATTATATTCAGGCTACTGTTTCTGAAAAAGAAGGAATGATGCAATATGAGAATGTTCCGGCGGTCAATATCAAGGGGATGGAAGGGGAAGTCCGCTATGATTTTGACGGCAGGCTTCAGCTTTCGGCCAATGTCAGCTATCAGGACGCCCGTGACCAGCGCAAGCTGAAGGACGACGGGAAACCCTCGGCCACCTATATGAACCGTGTTCCGAACCGTCCCTGGCTGTTCAGTAGTTCCGGGGCCTCGTACACGTTCCATGACGTGTTCTTGCACAACAGCCGTTTGCGTATTGGCATGGATTATCAGTGGGTGCATTGGTATTTTCTCACTTGGGAGGCTTATGGAGCGCGTGAGAGTAAGGCAAAAATTCCTACACAGCACATCTGTGATGCTGATATCACCTATTCCTGGCATAACGGTCGCTACAACGTGTCTGTGGAATGTACCAACTTCCTCGATAAGTTGGCTTATGATAACTACAAGCTTCAGAAGCCCGGGCGTGCTTTTATGGCCAAGTTCCGGCTGTTCATCGAGTAATCATTGAATTATACATTAATATTAAAAACATGTTGAAAATGAAAAAATTGAAATCTGCATTCTACTTGTTTGCTGCTGCACTAATGACATTTAGTGCTTGTTCGGATGATGAGGATCCGGTGCCCGATAATGGAAACGACAATAACGGGCAGGTTGAAGCTTCGAGCTATCATTTTGATATCTTTATGACGATCGGCCAGCATGGTGGCATGAACCGTGGTGACGGAACCATTGTTAAAAGTGTCAGTTCATTAGATGCCGGACAGCCGATGATTGATATACGGAATGATGGTGTGGAATTCCGCTCGGAAGACGTGACCTATTCTATGGAGGCCATCGTGAAAGGCAAATATTATTATCAGGTTCCTACATCGAACGACCGCTTCACTAAATTGCAGGTGGTGGATAACTCTGTAAAGGTCATTCAGGAACAGCCTTTTGTGGAGAATACCTATAAGGTACGAAGCTATACTCATGCATGGCTGGACGATAACATTCTGCTTATCATGGCGGCCAACGGTGATGCCGATAAGATTATATGGACCAAGCTGAACACCGACGATATGCACATTGTTGGGGAAGGAACATTGGATCTGCCTCTTCCCGAAGATGCCAAGGTATTCAATGCATCTGGAATACTGACGTACAACGAGTCTGCCGGGAAATTGTTCTATTTCTATTTTGCCAAAGATAAGTCGGGACGATATGGAAAGGCTACGTCCAATTTCCTGACGGCTGTTATTAATCCTTCCACTATGGCCGTCGAGAGCAATAAGGTGAACAGCTTGGCGCATGAGATGGCTGGCAGTGCATACGGTGAATTGTTGCAAAGCATCGTCTTGTATCAGGAAGGCGACTTGTATCTGGCTGCATTTTCCGATGAAGATGATATAGAGAAAGGTCATTTGCTTCGTATCAAAAAGGGTGAGACAGATTTTGATGCCAGTTACGAGGGATATCCGAATGCTGACGGCAAATTGCTTACCATCCAGAATCTGGGTAACGGGAAGGCTTTGGCTTATGCGCGTAATGATGCGGCTGGAACGGATATAGATGATTTCAGCCATTACTATACGATAATAGATCTGTCTACTGGTGAGAGAAGCCGTTTGAGTTATCAGGGTGCGGAAATCCCTTATAGCGCCGGCCGTTTCGCGCAGCGTTCGGTGATTGTAGACGGAAAGGCCTATATTGGCGTGAATACCCAAGATGCCAATCCTTGTATCTATATATATGATATCGCAACGGGCAATGTAGAAAAGGGTGTGGAAATAGCCGAAGGTTATTACTTTGATATGATCCGCCTGTTGGAAAGCGAATAAGATCACTTCTCTTTGTTTTTTACTCTTTTAGGCAAAGAAGCCGGCGAGGAGTAATGAATGGAAATAAAAATAACCCGCCATCCAATCCTTTCAAGTGTGAAAGTGAATCGGATGGCGGGTTTCTTGTTTCGTCTTATTTCAGATCAGTCCTTCCGGATAGCCGGTATGATAGAGAGCAGATAAAGAACACCGATGCTCATGATAGCAACGGCTCCGATCTGCGACTGTACCCAGTCGGATACGATACCCATGAAGAGCGGGAAGATCGTTCCTCCAAACAAGCCCATGATCATCAGGCCGGATACTTCGTTCTTGCGGTTCGGCAGATGGAGCAGGGCACGTGAGAAAAGCATGGAGAAGATGTTCGAGTTACCTAATCCTACCAAAGCGATACATACATAATGTGCGGCCAGCGACTGCATTGTGAACAGTCCGATCATGGCGGCTACCATCATCAGAACACTGACAGTGAATACTTTCTTCATGGGAAAGTAAGCGAGAAGGAAGGCGCCACTGAAACAGCCGATGGTTCTGAACAGGAAATATACACTGGTGGCAAGTCCGGCACCGGTAAGAGTCATGTCCAGACGTTCCATTAATAACTTGGGTGCTGTCAGATTCAATCCGACATCTATACCTACATGGCAAATGATACCTAAGAAAGAGATCAAAACCACCTTATCTGCCAGTAAGGCAAAACATTCACCGAAGGTAGAACTCTTGGTCTCTACAGACGAACTCTCATCGATGTGTGTCATACCCAGCAGGACGCAAGCGATAACCGCAATAACCAAAAAGAAGAGGAATAACAGTTTCCAATTTCCCCACGATACGGCTGCCCAACCGGCGATGATAGGAGCCAGGAATGAGGCAATCGCCTTGACAAACTGTCCTAAGGTCAAGGTACTGGCCAAACGATTCCCGCTGACGATATTCGACAAGAGAGGATTCAGGGATACTTGCATCAGTGTATTTCCGATGCCTAGTAGCGAGAAGGAAATCAACATGCTGGCAAACGAATAGTTGAGCAAAGGCAATAAAAGGGCTGCTACTGTCACTACAATACTGAGTAAAACCGTTTTCCGCTGGCCGATCTTGTTCATCAGCATACCTGTCGGAACAGAGAATATCAGAAACCAGAAGAATACCATAGATGGCAACAGATTCGCCAAGGTATCTGATAATTGGAAGTCCGCTTTAACATAATTCGTTGCGATGCCGACCAAATCAACAAACCCCATCGTAAAGAAGGAGAACATCACCGGGATCAGCATCCAGATCATACTTTTTTGTTTTGTACTCATGACGTTATTTATTTTTTAGGGTAAACAGGCCAAGCTCCATCTTGAGTGCAGACAAATGCTGCTGTCTCGACAGCTGTCTGATGGGCTTCTTTCAATGATTTTCCAGACAAAATAGAACAAACAAAGGCACCTGAGAAGGAATCGCCTGCACCAACCGTATCGGCAACCTTCACTTTCGGTGTGTTGATTGTTGATTTCTCGTTCTCTGAATAAATTGTACTATAACGGCTTCCGGCCGTCAGAACCAAATACTTCAAGTTGTATTCTTGCATGATACGGCGGCAGCATGTATCTTCGTCTCCTTCAAGCTTGAACATCGGGCGGAACATCTCGAGTTCTTCGTCATTCAGTTTAAATACATTCGCCTGTTGGAGCAAGTCTTTTATCAATTCTTCGGAATAATATTTCTGACGAATGTTGATATCAAAGAAACGTAAAGCCGATTCAGGAGTATAAGAAAGCAATGTATTCAGGGTTTTTCTTGATTCCGGACTGCGCTGGGCCAAGGTTCCGAAACAAACTGCATCTGCTTTCTTCACGATATGGATGGCTTCCTCTGTCAAAGGAATATGATCCCAGGCAACGCCTTCCACAATGTTATATGTCGGGATACCGTTGTTGAGTTCTACAAGTACAGTTCCAGTCGGATAATCAACTGTTGCTATGCAATGGCCGATACCGTTTTTGTCAAGTTCCTGAAGGATTTCTGTTCCTGCCAGGTCATTGCCAACAGCACTGATTGCATAACCTTCAGCTCCCAGCTGAGTTGCATGATAAACAAAGTTTACAGGAGCACCACCGGCTCTTTTTCCTGTAGGCAGAACATCCCATAGAAGTTCGCCTATTCCTACGATTACAGGTTTTTTATTTTCCATAAATCATTATATTTTATTGTTATAGTTTCAATTCATAAATATGCATGTCCTTGATTGTCGATGAACCTTTGTCGTTATAAAATTCCACGCTGTTGTAAGGCTCATTCGGGAATACCAGGTTTGTCATGGCTATTTTGCCGCCATCTACAAACAGTTCTACTGAACATTTGTCTACAAAGATACGAAATTGATGGTTAGAACTCTTCTTTGTTGGAGCCCATGTTGCCAAGGCAAAGTTGTCTATATAATTGATGGCATTCTTAGCCGCCAGGTTTTCTGTTTCCTTTTGGTGCATCGTCGATTGTTCGCCAAATTCAACAATACCGCTTTGGGTACGGTCCATTACCACCTTGCTGGCTTTCTGGTCCAGGTAAATGTTTACTTCTTCTCCCTTGGAGTTCTTGAGCTTGAAGCCGGAAATATTCGCCGTATTGGGCTGAAGGGTGAAACACATTTCGTAGGCACCTTGGTTGTCGGCCAGCAGTGTGTCGATGGCATAGGTGTCTTTTACTTCGAAGTCGGGTAACTGCTGTGCTTCCTGCCGGATGTTTTCTACTTCCTTGACCGGATTGGCAGCTACATATATATCATTTCCTTCAGTGAACAGGCTCAGTTCGCGCGGCAGGGCATTGGCGCTTCTGAACTGGCTGGTCGGAACGATGTTGGCATATTGCCAGTTACTCATCCAGGGAACGGCTATCACCCGATCGCCCGTATTCGAGAAGCAGACCGTCGCATAATGGTCTTTTCCCCAGTCCAGCCATTTGGCCACTTCGGGTTTCGTGTCGCAAGTAAATTTATTCCCGTCGAAGTCGCCTACGAAATATTCCGTAGCTGAACCCCCGAAGAGGCAACCCGGGTTGATGTTGACAAGCAGGGCCCATTTCTTGTTGTTCTCATCGCCGTCGACAGGCAGTTCCACCATATCCGGACATTCAAACTGGTTCGGCTGTGCTCCATAACCCGCTCCGAAGGCGCTCATGTATGTCCAGTCCTTCAGGTTGGTCGATGAATAGAAACGCATTTCCTTATCGGCTGATACGATCATCACCCATTTCTTCTGCGGTTCGTACCAGAATACTTTCGGATCACGGAAATCCTTGAGTCCGTCGAACGGCGTCAATATCGGATTCTTTTCATATTTGGTAAAGGTACGGGCATTGTCGGTACTATATGCCATACATTGAATCTGGCCGTTCTTGTCGCTGGCCGATGTATAGAAAGCGATGATGGCTCCCGGTCCGAATCCGGCTGTATTATCTTTATCGACAACCGAGCTGCCCGAGAAGATCTGTCCGAGTGTATCCCGTTCGAGGGCGATGGGGAACGGTTCCCAGTGTATCAGATCCTGGCTGACGGAATGTCCCCAGTGCATGTTTCCCCACATCGAGCCGTATGGATTGTACTGATAGAACAAGTGGTATTCACCGTCTTTGTAGACCAGTCCGTTGGCGTCGTTCATCCAGCCGTAGAGCGGAGTGTGGTGATAAACGGGACGGAACGGATCCACGTTGGTCGAGTCGACGGTGTGTGTCAGTTCCATTTTCTGCCAGCAGATGTTATCTTTGGGTGCCATACGGATGCACAGGGTTGCTTTGTCGTCGTTGGTCGGAAGGGCAAAGGGAATGAGATAGTCTACCTGATTTTGAGCCAGGCGGATATCCATTTCCGTATCTCCCGGATCACCGGTGCTGAGGCAAACTTTGGCTTCCGGCGCGCTTTCTTCAATCGGTAAAAGGATGTACGGTGTCGGATTAGCTATCTCCAATACCGTCAGTGTGTCGTTTTGTTCAACTACTGTTATTTTTGCTTGCGGATTGTTTTGGCAGCTTGCCAGGGCTAACAGTAAACCTGTGCAGGCGAATCCTTTTTTAAAGATAGATGTGCTCATGATACATGGATTTATTTTATCGCCGAAATTAGTGGTTTCAATAATAATATCCTAAAATTAAGGGTAAAAAAGATCATTAAAAAAGAGGAAATACAAAAAATGTGATATTTTGTATTCCCTCTTTTATGTTTTGCCTGTCTAAAAACAGGATGTTTTCAGCAGGAAAATATTCTGTAAGTGATTATTATTCAGAAACAACTGTGAAAGGAACTTCAACAGTAACTTCCTTGTGTAATTTGATAGTTGCTTTGTAGTCGCCAACTTCTTTTACAGCTTCTTTGATGTAGATGATCTTACGATCTACTTCATAACCTAACTTAGCCAATTCTTCAGCAACCTGGATGTTGTTAACAGAACCGAAGATTGTACCAGTAGAGCTAGTCTTAGCACCGATAGTCAGTTTAACATCTTTCAGCTTAGCAGCCAATTCTTCAGCATCAGCCTTAATTTTAGCCAACTTGTGAGCACGCTGCTTCAAGTTTTCAGCCAATACTTTCTTAGCAGATTCTGATGCGATAACTGCTTTACCCGTGGGGATTAGAAAGTTACGTCCGTAACCAGACTTAACTGTTACGATATCGTCTTTGTAACCTAAATTGATTACATCTTCTTTCAAAATAACTTGCATATTCTGTCTCCTCTTTTTTAATTATTTCATCAAATCTGTTACGTATGGAAGCAAAGCCAAGTGACGAGCACGCTTAACAGCCTGCGCAACACGACGCTGGAACTTCAAAGAAGTACCTGTAATACGACGAGGTAAGATTTTACCCTGTTCGTTCAAGAATTTCTTCAAGAATTCAGGATCTTTGTAGTCGATATACTTAATACCGTTCTTTTTGAAACGGCAATATTTTTTCTTCTTCACGTCAACTGAAGGCGGAGTCAAATATCTGATTTCTGATTGAGTTGCTGCCATAATTAATTCTCCTTTACTGTTTCTTTAGATGATTTCAAATTTCTTCTCTTTGCTGCATATTCTGCTGCATATTTGTCCTGACGGAAAGTCAAGAAGCGGAGTACACGTTCGTCACGACGGAAGTTTACTTCCAAAGTTTCGATGGTTTCCGGTTTTGCTTTGAATTCGATCAGCTGATAGAAACCAGTTGACTTCTTGTCGATAGGATAAGCTAACTTGCGCAAGCCCCAGTTTTCCTCATTCACGATTTCTGCACCCTGTTCTTTCAGGATACCTGTGAATTTTTCTACCGCTTCCTTCATCTGTGCATCAGACAAAACGGGAGTTAAAATGAAAACGGTTTCGTAATTATTCATACAATACTGTTTTAATAATGTTGTTAATATTTTTCGCGGTGCAAAAGTACTAACTTTTTCTGATACTGCAAATCTTCTTTCTTCTTTTTTTTCTTTAAGTGTGCAGATTTCAGTTGGTTGTTTACCTTCTTCCTGTTTTTGTGGCATTCCTTTCTTAGAATTGCTGGAATATTTTTAGCAACTTCTTGTGGAAAATGTTAGAGATGATCAAATCATTTGCCTGGTCGAACGGTGGGTATAATACACAACGTTTTTCCTTGATGGTGCCGAGGTGATTGATGTTGATGATACAAGACTGATGTATTTGAACAAATTCCGGCGAACTTTTCAGAATATTCTCGGCTGTCGTATTTCTTCTCAAGGCAATCGGAGACTGGTTACAGGGATAGACTTCCCATAACTTGCGTTCTTGGTTGTATTTGAAATACCCGATGTCTTCGGTATGAAATACCTGTAAATCGTTGGTTGGTGTTGCAATAATGAAAGCCTTATGGTCTTTAGACAGACTACGCAACTGGATATATGGCGGTGCAACAGGGATTAGTTCGCTGTTGATGTCTTCCAGCGTCCGACTAATGATTGTTTCCAGTTCCAATGGATCAATTGGTTTCAACAAGTAATCGAAAGCAACTTCGCGGAACGCTTGCAACATGTATTTGTCGTGCGCGGAATATATGATGACCCGCATACTCCAATCAATTTCGTTTTTGATTTCATTGAACATGTCGATTCCGCTCATGTCGGTTAGTTCCATGTCCAGGAATAATAAATCGGGTTTGTTTTTAGCGATGATTTTCTTACCCAGATGTCCGTTACGAGCCGTTCCGGCTATTTCGAGCATCTGGAAACTGTTTAGGCAAGCCACGAGATTGTCAATGGATGCCTGATCGTCGTCTATAATTACTACATTATATATTCTTTTCATTATCCGTTTAATCTGCTTGGTTTGTGAACAAAGATAAACGTTGTGTTTTTAATTTATTTCCCTCATTTGACTGAAAAGAGACTATTTGTTCCCAATTCAGGACTAATCATCCGAAAAAAGTTGTTAACCGTTTGATTTTTTATCCAGCAACTGATAGGAATAATTGTCGGGAATGATCAATTGGACTTCCGATCCGGTTTCTCCTGTTTCGGTTGTTATGTTGTGGATGGATAAATCCAGTTTCACTTTATTGTTTTCATTCAGCAGACAAATTGTTTGCGTGATGATTTTTAGTCCGAGGCCCGTATTGTCGGTATTACTCCGTGGAGCACTGAAGCCTCCTCCGTTGTCCTGAATCCGGATGATCGTACTTGCTTCTTCTTTCTGGATAAAGATGGAAAGTCTTTTTTCTCCTTCCTTTTGTCTCAGTCCATGCTTGATTGCATTTTCAACTGGTATCTGGATAAACATGGACGGAATAAATACTTGCCCGGTATGAACTTGTGGATCTGTATGAATCTGGAAGATGAAATCGTCAAACCGTTTTGATTCCAGGTGGACATACGTTTTGACAAAGTTCAGTTCTTCTTCCAGACTGATATAGAGTTGTTCTGTCAAAGACAGGTTTTGCCGGAGCAGCTTGACCAATTCGGAAACTTCTTCCTTCTTGAAGCTGAGTTCGTTGTAATTGATCGAACGGTTGAGTACGTTGAAAATGAAATGAGGCGAAATACGATTCCGGATATTTTCCATTTTTAGTTCAGTTATTTTGTTCCTCTGTTGCATTGAGATCAATGCCTTTTGCTTCTTATAGTACAGGAAGAAAAAGATTGCCAGAATGATAAGAATCAGACATAAACTGATTCCAAGATAGGAGGTAAGCTGCAGGATATGCATGTGATCCTGCTGTTGCTCAATAACGATGGCTTGTTTCATGAGCTTTGTATTTTGTCGGTAACGCATACCGATTTCAGCCACACGCATTCTTACTTGTTCATTGCGCAAAGAGTCGTCGAGCCGTATCCAATCTCCCAATACATCATAGGCTTCCTTATACTGATTGGTCTGCGTATAATATTGTTCCTGATATTTCTTTCGGATCAGCATCAAACTGGGTTCTATGTTTTCTTCATTCATATTTTGAATGATGACTTTGGCTTTATCCCAGGCCTTTTGCGAGATAGCTAATGCCAGCTCTTGTGTCTGAATATACGATAACGCCGATGTCTGTTTGATGGAAAGGAAAAAGTCTCGAGCTTCTTCTAAAAAGATTTGGGCAGAATCTGGTTGGTTGTTCAGTAAGTACAATTCAGCCAGATTCGTTTTTGATAGGTTTTGTTCGAACAGGTAATCCGGACTGTCTTTTACCGTAATAAATGCCTGCTTGTGGTATTTCATAGAGTTGGGATAATCTTTGATCGTATAATAGTATAGTCCACGATTGTTGAGATAAACAAACTTTTCGTGGATATCCATTTGTCCCAAAAAGGCTTCGGTTTGCCGGTAAAACTTATCGGCAAGTTCGTAATCATGCAGTTCGGTGTAGGCATGACCCAAACCGTGATAAATAAATGAAAGGTCTTCTTGGGGTAACTTCAAAGAATCGGCATAATGCAAGGCGGTACGATAGAACTTGACGCCGTTGACAAAGTCGCCTGTTCGTATATAGGTATCGGCTATATTGGTACATATATCAGGCAGGGAGCGTTGCTTGTCACTTCGTTTGCAATGCTCAAAGGCTTCCAGATAATAATGGATTGCCTGCGAGTTGTCGCTGACACGTCCGAACTTGTTGCCCAATATGTTGTAATTCTCCATCAATAGCCTTTGGATTCGGACGTCAGATAGGTCTTGTTCCTGGCAATAACTGATTACTTTTTGGCCATAAAACGTCACTGAATCATATTGGGACGAAAGGAAAAAAGCTTTCGCCAGTAATGTCTCTATTTCGGCTTGCCTGGACTTATCCAGATCCTGTTGTAGGGCCTCTTTTAAAAGCTGACATGATTTTAATGGTTCTGAGAACAAATAACCATTGGCTTTTTCTTCTAAGGAATCAACAAGCAGCGTGATTTTCCCTTCTGTTTTTATTGAAGTTTTTTTCCCGCAATTCGCCAAAAAAAGTAGTGCTAAAACGGCGGCTATTATATATGTATAATATCTTCCCTTCATGGTTCTCGATGTTTTGCTCCGAATGGCGTTTCAAATAGATTACTTTAGATTTCAAATATACAGTTTTCTCTTTAAAAAAGAATGGATGTGTAAAAAATGTGGTGAAAAAAGTGGATTTTTTATCCCAAATGGTTCCCGGAACACCATCCTGTGATGATGAACCGGGAATATTGTTATCGTTGTACCCAACGATTCAGATGGTTATTAGGTGTTTGCAGTACGAATTTGTAGAACTTAGACGCCGGCAATTGTCCGCTTTTTACCTGATAACTCCGGTAGGATGCCGGTACTGTACCTAATTTGATCCATTCATCTTTGCCACCGGTCTTATATAAGTTGTCGGTTGCGGCATAAACCGTTACCTCGGCATTTGGATTCAGGCAATCCCATGAGAGGATAATATCTTCATCATACGGAGAAGTCTTCATGTTGGCTATATCTACCGGACCGATAAACGGCATACCGTCTTGTTCCCATAACACCGGTTGCGGTACTTCAAAACCCATAAAGCGGCAAATCGACGGAGTAATATCGGTAATGGCCAATTGTCCGTTATGGAAATGACGGTTTACCGGTTGGTTGGTCGAGATCCAAGTTGTCCTTTCCCGTTCCGATTGTCCGCCATGATCATGACCGTTTTCAGAACGTCCGTGGTCGGTTGTAACAACCACCATCCATTCTTCATCAAAATTGGCTTCCCGGTACTTAACGGCTTCCCAGATTTGGGCAATCTGCTGGTCGGCTTTCAAAGTATATTCATCGAAAAACTTACCATTCCCTTCAATGTGTCCGGCATCATCCGTGTACCACAGATAAACCCAACTTAAGTCGGGCGCATCATTCTTGATACCTTGTGCGGCCTGTTTGGTAACGAATTCATCGATATCGAAGATATGTAGCTCTTTTTCCTTCTTTGGGAAACGCTTGGTATCGAGGTCATATCCGTCGCATACGTAGTCAATCTTCAGGTTCCCTGTTTCAGGTTTTCCTTCTCCTAGCAAAACCGTCCGGTTATCTGTCCAGCTCGAATAGATGGCCGTTTTATAATCTTTCTTTTGCTCTTTGGCAATTCGGAAAATGGTCCAGTAATTATAATTCGGCTTCAGGTTGGAATTACCGCCCACATTATGCTTGTTCAGCCAAGTAGCCGTCAGCAAATTTGTATAACCAATAGCCGAAATCGTAGGTGTTTGTGAATAACCGCCAACTTCGCCTCCAGTATAAGCTCTTTCGAACGAACCGCGGGCTGCTATCTCGTCGATAGCTGGGGTATTCAAGCGTTCAATCATATCCGCCGGAACACCGTCGATGATGATAAACACAGCTTTTCTGGTTTTAGCAAAAGCTGTTGTGGCAAAAAGCACACAGAATAAAGCAAATAGCCTGATTTTCATGATAAAGTCTTTTTGTTGATGTTATAAAATGATT
>OHFP01000430.1_pt1 | contig 22743 bp, 18 predicted proteins | sample 1567591 | NCBI WGS metagenome assembly OHFP01 (sample SAMEA3879547, study PRJEB24766) | human gut metagenome | biome: human-associated habitat; feature: feces | place: USA | collected 1985/1987 | reverse complement strand
CTTAATTTTCAAGGCATATGGCTTTAACTTCTAACGAGCGTAGCGAGTGATAACTTCTCCAACTCCTTTAACTACCAAATAAACAATGGACAAAGAACTAAGAAACATGTTGGTTGATGATGGCTGCCGCGGCGTGGCGCGTTCGGTTCAAGGTGAGATTCGGACGTTCAAGCGCCGCGGCGTAGCCGACCTTTTCTGCCTCGTTACCGACGAGCCGGACTTTCTGAGGGGAGCTTCCGTTGCGGACAGGATAATCGGACGCGGCGCAGCACTGCTGCTCGTGAAAGGCGGCGCGGCTGAAGTCTACGCCCAAGTAATCAGCTCCGGAGCCCTTGAAGTTCTCATTCAAGCAGGCATTGAGGTGGAATACGGCCAGCTTGTGGCCAACATCATCAACCGTACAGGCACAGACATATGCCCCGTTGAGAAGCTTACGGCCGACACATCTTCGCCCGACGAGGCTTACGTGATGATAAAACAATTTCTCGAAAACATGAAAGTTAGAAGTTAAAGAAGTCATAGAAGTTAAAGAAGTTATAGCCAAATGCCTTGTTATATATGGCTGAAGTAATGGCTTTAACTTCTAACGAGCGCAGCGAGTGATAACTTATTTAAGTTCTATTACTTCAAAAAAGAACAACAATCAACTAAATAACACAACAATGAAAACAACATCATCAACTGCGGTTTACTCCCTGAGTTACCGTGAAAGCAAAACTTACGTGGCAGCGACACTGTTCGTCATAGGTAACATCCTGCTGCCACAGCTATGCCATCTCATGCCGCAAGGCGGCTTAATATGGCTTCCCATCTATTTCTTTACGCTCGTAGCGGCCTATAAATACGGCCTTACGGCAGGTTTGCTCACGGCAATCGTCTCCCCGATTGTCAACAGCTCACTTTTTGGAATGCCGGCAGCGTCAATGCTTCCAATCATTCTTACCAAGTCGGTACTACTCGCCTTGGCTGCTGCTTTCATCGCTTCAAAGGTGCACCGCGTGGCTCTTTGGGCCGTTGCCATTGCCGTTTTGGCTTACCAAGGGATAGGAATGATGGCCGAATGGGGCATGACCGGCTCGCTCACTGCAGCCCTTCAGGACATCCGTCTGGGCTGGCCTGGCATGCTGGTGCAGATATTCGGCGGCTTCGCCATTATAAAGTTAATCAAGAAATAATGGCTTTTTAGAAGTTTGTGGCGTAAAAGAAGTTAGGGAAGTTATAGCCAAATGCCTTGTTGATGACAACCAATAAAGGTGATGGCTATAACTTCCCTAACTTCTTTTATTCCCTTTACTTCCTTTACTTACTCTTCATCCACAACTTTTTCTATACGCCTCAAATGCTTGGCACGGCCCGATATAATCAGAGGAACACGCTCTACAACCACGACTGATGTGTCAAGTCCGAGCGCGTTAGGCTCGTCAATACCGATTTTGCGGATGATGGCGTAGAGGCTCATCAGCAGGTTCTGGCGGCGGTTGTGCGAGTCTTCGGGATAATATATGCGGTGAATTATGACAAAACGGAAGTCGCCCGGTATGCCGTTCTTGCGCAATGAAGGGTACGTACTGGTAAGGTCAAGCTTGCCGTCGGCCACAAGGTCTTCAACTATTTGCCGCAAGTAAAGGCTCACACGGGGTTCAATCCTGAATCCGATGCGCATTGTCACGCTGAAAAGAGTATCCTTTACGAGCGGCGTAAAGGTATATTCCAACGTGTCGGGAGTGTCGACGAACTCAAGGTTTAGCAGCCAATAGTGGTCGGCACGCTTGGGTTGCTTGTTTATTATGGAGTAAACCAGCTTGTCATCCACGCTCCCTTCGCCGTGTGAATGGTTTACATATACAAGATTTGAGGCGTACTTAGGTATTGTATCGTCAGCCTTTATGTCGGATATTATGCCATAATAGTCGCTCGTCCGTTTAGAAGAAAGATGTCGGCGGCGTATTTTCAGCGCGGCAACCCACACCAACATGATGAAGCACAGCAGTCCGCCAATAAGCAGCGTGAACCAACCGCCCGCCATGAACTTTGACAGATTGGCGGCAAGGAATATCCCTTCAATCACGCAGTAGGCGCCGACAAACGCCAACGCGGCCGCACGTGCCGTACCGCTCATGCGCAGGTAGAACCCCAATAGCAGCGTCGTCATCAGCATGGTGATGGTTATCGCCAGTCCGTAAGCAGCCTCCATGCGCGACGAGTCACGGAAAAGCAGCACCGTAAGCACCACTCCCACGTACATCGTCAGGTTCACCGCCGGTATGAACAGCTGTCCTTTCACGTTTGTGGGGTGCTTGATACGCATGCGTGGCCAGAAGTGCAGGTTCATGGCTTCACTCAATATGGAGAACGAACCGCTGATAAGTGCCTGGCTGGCCACGATTGCCGCCCCCGTGGCCATTACTATAGCGAAGAGCAGCATGTCCTGTGGCACTATGGCATAGAATGGGTTTACGCCAGCAGTTATCCGTCCTGCGTTGGCCAGAATCCACGCTCCCTGCCCGAGATAGTTGAGTATCAGCATTGCCTTTACGAACAGCCAGCTTATCGTTATGTTACGACGGCCGCAATGCCCGAGGTCAGAGTACAGTGCCTCAGCACCCGTCGTACACAAGAATACGGCGCCGAGTATAAAGAACCAGCTGGGCGACTCAACAAGCAAACGCACCGCATAATACGGGTTAAAAGCCTTCAATACCTGCGGACAGGCCGTCAGCGCCGCCGCGCCAGCCACCCCGAGCAGCAGGAACCAGAGCAGCATGAACGTGCCGAAGGTGCGCCCTATATGCTCCGTTCCGAACCTTTGGACGAAGAATATCACAGTGATTATCGCAATCACCACGGGCATTACGGGCAGGTCGGGGCTTATTCCCTCCAGTCCCTCGATAGCAGTAGTCACCGTGATGGCGGGCGTTATCACGCCGTCGGCAAGCAAGGTGCTCGCCCCGATAACGGCTATCACGTAAATCCACCTGCGCCTGTGTCGCCTGAGCAGGGCGTAGAGGGCCAGTATGCCGCCCTCGCCGTTGTTGTCGGCACGCAGCGCGATAAGCACGTATTTTACCGTAGTCTGCAACGTAAGCGTCCATATTATACACGAAAGCGCGCCGAGGATATAGTCAGTGTCGAGCGTCTCGCCGGTGCTTACGATGGCTTTCATCACGTAAAGGGGCGACGTTCCTATGTCGCCGAACACTATCCCGAGTGTCATCAACAGCCCGGCCAACCCGGCCTTACCGGCCGTCGTGGCTGTGGCAGCATGTCTTAAATCAGCCATAAAAGCAATCTTTTTGTAATGTAAATTGTCCTGTTTATCTTGAAAAACAAGTGCAAATATAGTCCAAATAGTCTGAACGTACAAGAAATGACACCTTTTATACGACACGAAAAGACCGTAATTTTTGACACAAACATAACCAGTTGATAATCAGCATGTTACCTCAGCCACCACAAAAAGCCGCCTTTTAGCCTCCAAAAGACGGCATTTTAGCGTGCGATTGACGGCCTTTTGCCTTGCTGTTTGCCGTCTTTTGCCACCCCGAAAATATGCTACGGCACGACGGCTTGCGGCAAGTTTTATGCAGGATGGTGTCCGTGTGTTGTGTAAAATGTGTAATTTTGCGGTATGAAACGACTTCTTCCGCTCATCATAACGCTTGCGCTCCTTATGCTTTCGTGCGACAGGTACGCCAAGTATGAACCCATGTTTTATCCCATCGACAGCGTTTCGTCTACCCATCCTGACAGCGCCCTGCGCCTGCTTGAGGCATTGAAGCCTAAGATTGAGAACGCTCCGGAGCGCATTAAGGCGTATTACGGCTTGATGGAGACCAAGTATATGCTCAATTCAGACGCGCGGTTCACGTCTGACAGCACGATACGCGCTGTCGAGAAGTTCTACGACCGCCACGGCGACGACAACCACCGGATGTTCTCCAAGCTGTTGCTTGGCTGCGTGAACTATACGATGGGCGACAACACCGAAGCCATGCTCAACCTCGAGGCGGCTGCCGCCAGCGCCGACACTACGTCGGACGACTGCCTGTACGTGGTGCTCGGCCAGGTGTACGCCCATCTTTCGCAGGTTTATCTTGACGAGTACATGCCGCGTAACGTCATCCGCGCCTCGCACCTTTGCTACCGATATTCAATGCGTGCGGGCGATACGCTAACGGCGTTGAGCGGCCTTGACCATATATCCAACGCCTACATCTTCATGGGACAGCCCGATTCTGCCCTCGCGGTAACACTCCGCTCATCGCGCCTTTTCCGCGAGAGCGGCTACGTAGAGGCAGCGGCAATATCCCAAGCGAAGCTAATCGAGATATATCTTGACCGTGGCGACACGGCCAATGCGGCACGCTGCATGACCGTGTTCGACCGCGACTCGCGCGTAATCGACTCCCACGGCAACGCCAATCCCGACTATCAGGGCATTTATTACGTCAAAGCCATCTACTCTGTCTTCACCAACCGTCTTGACTCCGCCGCTTACTGGCTGGGCAAGATACGGCAGATAGACAATCCGTCGCTTAACATACGAGAGGCGGCGGCATATGCCGCGTGGCAGATATACGACAAGATGGGTGCCAAGGACTCCGCACTGAAATACGCAACGGTGAGCAGTGAACTCTCCGACAGCCTGACAACGGAGATTATGAGAAACACATGCTCGGTTGTGCAAGCGCAGTATGAGCGCGGCAACCTGCGTAGCCAAGTGGCCGACAAGGCTCTCGAGGCCGAACGGATGAAGACCACCGCCCTGGCCGTTGCCCTTGTGCTGCTCGCCGTCTTGTCCGCTTCTGTATATATAATAAGGAAAAGGCGTGCCGAGATGCGCCGCCGTGAACAGCGCCACAGGCAAGACATTGACGCCCTGACGCGCGCCCAAACCGACCTGCAACAGCTGCTTACGCTTACCGAGGAGGAGCGCGACGAGCTGGCGAAGGACAAGCGCGAGGCCATAGAACGCCTGCAAAGCATGGAGACTTTACAGCGTAACGTTGACGCGGCGACCGTGGAAGAGCGTCTTGCCAACGCCGACATTGCCCGCCGTTTCAGGCAGATAGCCGAAAATCCCCTCGCCCACCCGACGCCCGAAGAATGGCAGGAACTGCGTTCGATGATAAACTCTGAGGTGCCCGGTTTTTACTCAACGCTGAACAACGGGCACGTTCTGCGCCCCGACGAATACGACCTCTGCATCCTCCTCCGCCTGCATTTCAAGCCATTGGAGATAAGCAACCTCACCGGCATTTCACAGAAAAACGTGTCCGCAATACGCCGAAGGCTCTTGCAGAAGGTACTCGGCCACGACGGTAAACCCGCCGAGTTTGATGATTTTATCATAGGGATTGTCAGATGATTTTTAGGGAGTTAGCCGGAGTTAACGGGAGTTAGGCTCACTGCGTTCGCCGGAGTTAACGGACAAATGCCTTGCTGTCAAGAGCAAAACTATTGTCCGTTAACTCCCGATAACTCCGGCGCGAAGCGCCTAACTCCCGTTAACTTCCTATTCTACAACGCCCATAAACAGGGCGTTGTAGAATATTGTAGAAAATGGCGGACGATTTTTTACAAGCTGTTTCATGGCGTTTTAATACCTTTGTCGCCGTAAACCAAAACACATACGACGATGAGAAAAATACTTGTTTCATTCCTTTTGCTATCCGTTTGTCTGACGATGAAAGCGCAGACGGCGGCCGACGACTCGCTAAGACTTGACAGTATAGTGCGCACGTTGCCCGAAGTGATGGTCAGCGGAGAGCGTCCTGTGGTGAAAGTAAGGGGCAGCGCGTTGGTGTATGACGTCAACCGGTTGCCAGGAAACACAACTACAGACAACGCATACGACGCCTTGAAGGCACTGCCCGGCGTCGTGGAGACGGACGGAAGCCTTACCCTTGGCGGGCGGGCGGTGACCGTTATCATGGACGGACAGGTGACAAACCTCAGCCAGGAGCAGCTAACGCAGGTGCTGAAGAGCGTGCCCAAAGACAGGGTTGGCGACGTAGAGGTTATGTATAACGCGCCGGCGAAGTACCAGGTGCGCGGCGCTTGCATCAACATTAACTTCAAACACGAGACCGCCGAGCGGCAAATGCTTACGGGAGAGGTGTTCGGTCTGTATGACCAGAGCCACCACGCGGCGTTCCAGGAGCGTGCTACCGTTGTATATTCGGGCAAGAAACTGACGGCCGACCTTATGTATTCACACGACCACGGCGACTCTTACGGCACACGGGAGATAACAACCCACCACGCCCTCAACGACGGAACAGTACACGACATACAGTCGTTTGAGCGTACGCTCGGCACCGGACACAACCACAAGTTCCGCCTTTCTGCGGGCTACAACTTCTCGGATAACCACCGCCTGAGCCTAAGTTATTACGGCAACTATGCCACAACGGACAACCGCCAGCGCATGAGCGGCTCGATAACGGGGCGCAACGACCTCGACTCTAAGCCGTGGCTGCACGACGTTTCGCTTGACTATAAACTGCCGTTCGGCACGAACGTCGGCGCTGAATACACCTATTATAACAGTCCGCAGACGCAAAGACTCAGCAGTGTGCTGACCGACCGCGAGCTGAACTACCTCGTAGACAACCGCCAAAAGCTGGATATCTGGCGCGTATATGCCAAGCAGGAGCATACACTTAAAGGCGGTTGGGGTCTCAACTACGGCGCATCGTACCTGCGGAGTACGGACAACAGCCGCCAGGAGTATGAGGAGTTGACAAATAGACAAGGGACGAGCAGACAAGGAGATATGCCTTCTTTGTTGTCATCAAGTGACGATGCTAATCTCTTTGTCGACTTGTCTGCTCGTTACTTGTCTGCTGAAACTTCACCCCTTGTTGACTTGTCAACTCGTAACTCGTCTGCTAAAAAAATCGAGAATACAGTGAATCTGTACGCAGGTTTCAACAAGAATTTCAATAATAAGGTTATCATCGACGCATCGCTTGCAGCCGAATACTACAACAGCACGGCGTGGAACGAATGGAACTGGCTACCCACCCTGAACGTGACTTACCTGCCGGCGGAGGGCCATGTGCTGCAATTAGGGGTAAGCAGCACGACGAGTTATCCCGAATATTGGGCTGTGCAGGACTTCATAACTTACAGTAACGGCGGCTATGACCAAATCGTTGGCAACCCGGAACTGAAGCCTTCGCACGAATACCAGGCAAACCTGACATACGTGTTGAAGAACAAATACGTCTTTACGGGCTGGTTCTCGTACACCGACGACCATTTCATGCAGACCCTGTACCAGCGTCCAGACGAGCTGACGGAGACGTTCCGCTGGGTGAACTTCGACTTCCAACAGCAGGCGGGGCTTATGGCGGCGGTTCCGCTGAAACTCGGCAGCTGGTACAGCGGCAACTTTACGGCCATGGGAATATGGATGAAACATAAGGACAGCGACTTCTACGACATACCCTTCGACCGCTCCAAGCTGCTCGGGATATTCTCTCTGAAAAACGAGTTCACCATCTCCAAGAACCCCGAAATAGTCCTTTCGCTCAACGGGCAGGTGCAGACAAAGGCCATACAGGGCAACTACGACCTGCCAGCAGCGGGCCGTGTGGACGCCGCAGTGCAGCTGAGGTTCCTCAAGAACAAGCGCGCCACGCTGAAAGTGTACTGCAACGACATATTCGAGACGTCGCACATTGACCCTTACATCCGCTTCCGTGGGCAGGACTTCAACATGAAGATGTCGAGCTTCCGCCACGTAGGAGTGACCTTCAGCTACGCTTTCGGCAGCTATAAGGAAAAGGAACACAAGGAGGTTGACACCTCACGCTTCATGAAATGACGCTCCGCTTCAGCGTATTCCGTATCTTACTGTAAGTCAGCAAATTACAGACAAGGTTACGAAAGGCCGTCTTTTACAAGCTAAAAGATGGCCTTTTGTTGTGTAAAAGACGGCCTTTCGTAACGTGAAATACTGCCTTTTGCAAACATGGTGGCAAAATATTGAAAAGCATTTCCTTGGTTTTCATTTTGTATTAAGTGTATTTTTTACTATCTTTGTATCCTGTAATATAAAACCTTAAACTGATAAAAACAATGAGCAATGTAAAGTTTTTGCCTGTGTTGGCTGCCGCAATGTACGCCGTTCAGGCTTTGGCTCAGAACCCGATAGTACAGACCGCATACACCGCCGACCCTGCGCCGATGGTGTACAACGGACGTATGTACCTGTACACGAGCCACGACGAGGACGAGTCAACATGGTTTACGATGAACGACTGGAAACTATATTCCACCGAAGACATGGTCAACTGGACCGACCACGGCACGGTGCTGTCCTACAAGACGTTCGGATGGGCGCAAGGAGACGCATGGGCAATGCAGTGCGTTGAGCGCGACGGCAAGTTCTATGCCTACGTGCCGGTAACGATGAAAGGCGGCGGAGGAGCCATCGGCGTGGCCGTAGCCGACAGTCCATACGGCCCATTCCACGACCCGCTGGGCAAGCCTCTTGTGTCGAGCGGGAAGGGAGACATTGACCCTACGGTGATGATTGACGATGACGGACAAGCGTATCTTTACTGGGGAAATCCGTTCTGCTATTACGTAAAACTAAACGAAGACATGATTTCCTATTCGGGAGACATAGTGGCAGTGCCCATGACCGAGGAGGCGTTCGGACGCCGTGAGGGCAACATACCGGAACGCCCGACACTCTACGAGGAAGCCCCTTGGCTGTACAAGCGTGGCGGATGGTACTACCTGTTATGGGCCGGCGGCCCCATACCCGAGCACCTTGGCTATTCAATGAGCCAAAGCCCGACGGGGCCGTGGAAGTATGCCGGCACGCTGATGCCCACCGAAGGAGGCAGCTTTACCAACCATCCAGGCATAATAGACTACAAGGGCTCCACATACTTGTTCTACCATAACGGAGCGTTACCCGGCGGTTCGGGCTTTACGCGGTCGGTATGCGCCGACAAGGTAACCTTCAACGGCGACGGGACCATAAGGCAAATGAAAATGACCGACGGCATACAGGAAGGCCTCTTGCCGCTGAACCCTTACCGCAAGACGGAGGCAGAGACGATGGCTTATTCTGAATGGATGAAGTCAGACGCCAATAACGAAGTAGGAGTATTCGTCAACGCCATGCATGACGGCGCGTACACAAAAGTGAAAGGTGTTGATTTCGGCAGCGAAGGAGCGGCCAAGGTCACGGTACGCATTGGCACGACACACCATAGCGGGGTGACAATGGAAGTCAGGGCGGACGGTATTCAGGGCACGTTGCTGGCCACGCTGGACGTACCTATGACCGGAGGCGACGACCGTTGGGCGCTTGTCACAACCGACGTGGCCGGCATCAAGGGCGTACACGACCTGTACTTCGTATGCAAAGGCAACAAGCCGGGACGCCTGATGTATTTCGACTACTGGATGTTCCATCGCCGGAAATAATACGCATCGCGCAAAAAACAATAATTAAATATGGCGCGCAACACACCACGGGGCGCAAAATGGAAGTTTGTTCATAACGCTTTTATTTTGCGCTTCGCCGTTAAATGTATCATAACCGGATAAAACAGGCTGCGTCTCGGAAATGCTAAATAAAGTTTGTTTCTCGCACTTTTATTTTGCATTTCGCTCAACTTGCACTATCTTTGCAGCCTAAAGGCGTTAAGATGTTATGTTTTCGTATCCTTACGCAGACATTAGTTTTGATTTAATATTAAGCTAACATATATACAAATGGCACAAGAAGATGTTTTTAAGAAAATAGTGTCCCACTGCAAGGAGTATGGTTTCGTATTCCCGAGCAGCGACATTTATGACGGTCTGGCAGCCGTCTACGATTACGGACAGAACGGTGTTGAACTGAAAAACAACATTAAGGAATACTGGTGGAAGAGCATGGTGCTGCTTCACGAGAACATCGTGGGTATCGACTCGGCCATCTTCATGCACCCTACTATATGGAAAGCCAGCGGCCACGTAGACGCTTTCAACGACCCGCTGATAGACAACCGCGACTCGAAAAAACGCTATCGTGCCGACAACCTGATAGAAGACCAGATCGCAAAGTACGACGAGAAAATAGAAAAAGAGGTAGCCAAGGCACGCAAACGCTTCGGCGAGGCTTTCGACGAAGCCAAATTCCGCGAGACCAACCCGCGCGTAATTGAGCACCAGCAGAAGCGCGACGCCCTGCACGAGCGCTACACGAAAGCGATGCAAGGCCCCGACCTTGAAGAACTGAAGCAGATAATCCTTGACGAAGGGATAGTTGACCCCATCAGCGGAACAAAGAACTGGACCGACGTGCGCCAGTTTAACCTGATGTTCTCAACCGAGATGGGCTCGGCCGCCGACGCTACAAACAAAATTTACCTGCGCCCGGAGACGGCACAGGGTATATTCGTGAACTACCTCAACGTGCAGAAGACGGGCCGCATGAAGATACCGTTCGGCATAGCACAGATAGGCAAGGCCTTCAGGAACGAAATTGTAGCACGCCAGTTTATCTTCCGTATGCGCGAGTTCGAGCAGATGGAAATGCAGTTCTTCGTTAAGCCCGGCACCGAGATGGAATGGTTTAATAAATGGAAGGAGCTGCGCATGAAGTGGCACCAGGCACTTGGCTTCGGCGCGGAGAACTACCGCTTCCACGACCACGAGAAGCTGGCCCACTACGCCAATGCAGCTACCGACATCGAATTCCGCATGCCGTTCGGCTTCAAGGAAGTGGAAGGCATACACAGCCGCACCGACTTCGACCTGTCACAACACGAGAAATTCTCTGGCAAGTCAATCAAGTACTTCGACCCGCAGACCAACGAAAGCTACACCCCGTACGACATCGAGACCAGTATCGGAGTAGACCGCATGTTCCTGTCAGTTATGTGCCACTCCTATTGTGAGGAACAGCTCGAGAACGGCGAGACACGTGTTGTACTGAAACTGCCTGCTGCCCTCGCTCCCGTCAAGCTCTGCGTAATGCCTCTGTTGAAGAAAGACGGACTGCCGGAGAAAGCCCGCGAAATAATCAACGACCTGAAGTTCCACTTCAACTGCCAGTACGACGAGAAGGATTCTATCGGCAAACGCTACCGCCGCCAGGACGCAATAGGCACGCCTTACTGCGTAACGGTAGACCACGACACGCTACAAGACAATACCGTGACACTGCGTTTCCGCGACACAATGGAACAGGAACGTGTCAACATAGCCGACCTGCGTGGTATCATCGAAGACAAGGTAAGCATAACGAGCCTGTTAAAAAAATTACAATAAATGAAGAGATACAACATATTTATCCTGCTTCTGGCATTGTTATCGCCACTGGCACTAACGTCGTGCAGCGAAGACGAGAATGCCGTAGAGGAATTTCCCGACTGGCAAAACCGCAACGAGACTTCCTTCAACAACATATACGAGCAAGCCAGGGCTAACACGGACGGTAACTGGAAACTGTTTCTGAACTACTCGCTCGAGGATACCATCCCGACAGATACATACGACTACATCGCCGTTGAGGTGCTAACCGAGGGTACGGGCAGCGGTTGCCCCATGTACACCGACTCGGTTCTGGTGAACTACCGTGGACGGCTCATCCCATCGACGTCGTACGCCGACGGCTACGTTTTCGACGAGTCGTATGAAGGAGAGTACAATCCAGCCACGGCAATGCCGGCACAGTTATATGTTGGCGGTGTGGTCGACGGCTTCGCCACGGCCCTTCAGCACATGCACATAGGCGACCATTGGCGTGTATATATCCCCTACCAGCTGGGCTACGGAGTATCAGGCACGACATCGATTCCGGGCTATAGCACTCTTATTTTCGACATCGCCCTTATTGCTTACTACCGCGCGGGCGTATCGCCAGGACCTTGGCGTTCGGCAGAAAGCGGATGGATAACCGAATAAAAGGTATATATAACAAGGCAAGAAGCGGAAACATAGAATTATGATTTCCGCTTCTTTCTTTATATTATATCGCCCACATAAGCTTTCATCGTGAAATGTAACCATATAAAATGTAAAAAATTCAAGTACATATACATATTTTGATTTAGGTCAAAAATATGCACTTTCATGGCAAAAAACAGCAAAAAGTCTTTGCTGTGTGCGCAAACAGTAGTATCTTTGCATCGTCAAAACAAAACAATAGGTGTTAGTTCAATAGGTATTAAGTTATAAGGTAAAGTTAAGATTGCTTTGATACAGGATAACAACCATGCCGTGAGGCATCGCCAAAAGTTTTCATAGGTATACAAGGTAAAAAGGATTGTTTAGGTAACAGATGTTTAAAAACCTGTTTGCTGTGTTTCACAGCAACAGGATTCGGGGGTGGAGAAAGCATTAATACACGACCTCCGATTTTATTTAAGAAAAAGTTTCATAGTTAATGTTGATAATTGTGACGGGAGCCATCGAACGAGGCTTCCGTTTTATTTTTGCACAACAACAACCAACACAGCTGGCAATATACAACCTAATGGCATATAAAAACGCTTATTACACAAAAACTCCGCAATATTCTTGCTTATTCGGCAAAAAGAATGTACCTTTGCAACCGTCTTATGACGGACATTAGTAAATAAAAACTGTCAGATTCAGGTTATAATCAATAACCTGAGAGACATGCGCTTGTGGCGAAATTGGTAGACGCGCCAGACTTAGGATCTGGTGGTTTCGGCCGTGTAGGTTCGAGTCCTATCAGGCGCACCCTTGTAAACGTTAAGTGGTTGATTATCAGCTATTTAACGTTTTTATTTTGCAAAAATTGGCGTAATTTTGGCGTGCTAATTGTTACCCTGTGTATAATAACGTTTTTTTTCGTTATGATGATTGTTCATCAATTAAAAGTTTAACTGCATATTTACCCTCAATCTACTTTCTAGTATAAAATGTATTTTTGGCATAATTACAACAATCTATTATCCTATTATTCCAATCGCTAATAGCCTGTATATAAGCTTTTTCTTTTTTTCTGATATTCCCAGATAATTTTTCATAACGTTTTCCCGTTTTACCACACATAAAACCTAAAGCGTTCTTATAGGGACTGGGATTCAAATTATGCTGGGTATTAGACAAATAGCCACAATATGCATATATGAAAGCGACCATATCACGTGCTTCTCCATTCCAAATTATTGTTGGGGTTTCATTAACTTTTGTTTCTTCATCTTTTTCCAAAGAACCTCCTAATAGAAATAAGAAATCCTCCTTGGAACAGTTAATTTTCTCACCTACAGAAATGGCACCAACAACGCCCCCTGTCAAAAGTTTATACAAGCAATCCAATACATATCGATAGATTTTATTAAGCGGAACATTCCTACCTTCATTTTCTTGAAGCTGTATCCATCCTATCAATTCGGTTCTTATCAAATTACTTATACCAAGTGGATTAATGTCACACTGTTCGTCCTCCTCGTTTTTACTTTCTTTACTTTCCAAGGCAACCAATTGTTCTTCTCTTTCCTTTTCCTCTCTCTCCCTTTCCTCTCTTTCTTTTTCTATTTCTATTTTAAGCTTTTCTTGTATACAATATAATATACCTTTTGAAACAGCAGCAATACATCTTTCTATCTCCGGACTATCATCAAAAGACACTCCTATCTCTTTCGGTGAAATGGCATCAAAAACAAACTTTCTTTCATTATACAAATTCTGCATTTCAGATTTTAAGTACGTATCTATGCCCTCATCCTCCATTATTGAAAGTATGCCATAATGTAGTTGACCTAAATAGTCTTCTGCAATAGACCTTGTATCCACCAAAAAATCATCAAGGTTCTTTTCTTTTTCTTGCTTATATCTATAATAATAAGGTAAATATCCTGTTGATGAAGGAGCTATGGTGTATAAAATTGACATATATTCATATTTATTCGATTCGTTTTCTGCAAGTTTATCAAAATACGTTTTCAATAATGGTATAAAGTCTTTTGAATAAAATAAAGCGGCATAAAGTGCAGGATAAAATCTTGTTGTTTCAAGGGATTTTACAGTTTCCATGAAAACGGCTTTATTCTTTGCAATGAATGCATTATAAATAACGGAGTTGTTATTTGTTTTTGAACGGGAGAATACACGACGAACATCCATATCGTCCAGAAGTCCAAGTGCATAATAAAACTCCTCATAACTAAGAAATGGTACTACGTCTTTAGAGAAAAGCTTGCACATATGTTCAAAACGCTTGGGGGATATTGGCGGAGTATTTGCTATTGCATTAATTGGATTATAACAATACATTTCAGCAAAAGCAGCCCTCAATGTATAACTTGAAGTATACAGCATTTCCTGTTCTTCCCAAAGTTTATCCATATCATAACCAGAATCTATCAACCCCTGTACAACTCTAGCCCATTTCTTCATTCCTTCAACATTGAATTGTACATTAAATTGCCCCTCAGTGATGTTGCATATTAAAAGAATCTGGTTTATTGCAAACTTTAGTTTCTCAATTTTGTCGTTCATTTTCTAATTGGTTTCTATAGGTATTGGTTTATATAAGATGAAATTTGCATCTAAGTTTATAACAAATATGTCAGACAAACTTAACTGACTTATTCTTCAATCTCAACAGGTACATCCTGAAAAGAACGTCAGGTATGTAATACCTCCCATCTTCGACTGTCAATAAGTCTAATTCCATAAGTTTCTTCAATGCAGCCTGTACTGAACTGGCAGACAGCAAGGAATATTTACGGACGAAAGCCGCACTCATTATCTTTTCGGCCTTTCCTTCCGTCGCTATGGCATACAGCAATTCCTTTTGGCGTTCCGGAATACGTGACAGCAATAAACGGTAGCCGTCACCTTCCTCTTCCAAAATAGAATCTATCGTTTGGCGAAGTATGGACAATGAACACGTCCCGCCTTCAGCAGTATTTATGAATGCCTCATGGAATGTTTTTTGCATGTAATACGTGTTACCCTCAAATACATCGTACACTTTCATCACGTCATTGCCTTCGACGCTTTTGTCGAATTCGTTGAAAAGTCCGCATACGAAGTTGGTGTAGATTTCCGACTTAATTGGGTGCAGTTCCATTATAGATGTACTATTATAGAAAGGGCGGGCCGATGACAAGAACATTTCCGAGACAAGATGCCTTTCACTGCCTGAAAAGATAAAATACACATTGGACAACTGCTGGATATGCGATCGTAGAAGTGTCTCAACGTTTTTTTCAGGGTATTTCATTATCTGTTGAAACTCGTCGAATGCTACGATACACGGTTTGTCTGCTTGTTCCAAGCAATCGAAAATTTCAGTCAATGTGTATTCTGGCTTGCTTATATCACCCAGCTCAATGTTAAAAGTTGGGGTGTTATTTATTGGGTCAAAACCGAATTTTGCATTTATCGACTTCAATCCTTGTACAAGGACCGTAAACATCTTTTGGCTTCTGCTATGCAATACATCAAATACTTTTTGTCCGAAAACATATGTGAATTCACGTAAACCGGAAGTATGCAATATATCAATGTAGAAAGTATAAAAATTGGCGGTAATTTCAGGCCTATCGTAACAGAAGTTCACCAGCTTTGACTTGCCCATCCTTCTTGGTGACATCAGGCATATGTTACCCCCGTTTGACAAGGTGCGTATAATTTTTGCAGCCTCTTCACGTCTGTCGCAAAAATATTTTTCAGGTATGTTCCCTGTTATGATGAACGGGTTTTTCATTTACAAATTATTTATTGGTGTTTATTATGCAAAGATAATTATTTATTTTGAATAATGCAGGTGGCTTTCTTAAATTTTATGATTTTCATAGTATGAAATAAGGTTTTTGTTGAATGATAATTACCGGATTGAAAAACATTGAGATTTTCTACATTTATGGTAAAATCAGGTCTTTAAATACGCCTAATACTCTAATTGTCAGTATTTTACATATTTGTTAGCACTGTGCGTTGAATTCAATGTTGAACAACGTTGATCAATGTTAATCAACCAACGGCGTAAAATCTCAATTCTGCCGAGGTCTATAAAAAAGCATGCACTACCTTTGCCCCGTCGAAGTTGATACGGCAGCCCTGCCTTTATGCCGTTGATACTGGGATATAGTTAAATAAGCGGTAAAAGTACGGTTGGGTATAACCTAAGGCAGGAACGTATAAAGAAACCGCTCAAATATTAATTGATATGGCAAAAGAAAAGATAAGGCCAAGTTCATTGATGCTGGTTGATGTGGATGACTTAAGAAAACTCGTCCAATCAGAAATAGAAGGAGTTTTGACAATGGAAAAAGACGTGAATGCATCGGAAGTGTATCTCACGCATAAAGAAGTGGCGGAAATGCTAGGAGTGTCCACAAACACTTTGTGGCGGTGGAACAAATCAGGCTATCTCTGTAATACTAAGTGTGGACGTAAACCTTTTTACAAGAAGTCTGATATAGACAAACTCATGGGTAACTATGAAAATTAAACAATGTATTAGTCCTTCGACTGTTCACTCAGAGAAGGCAACCGCTTACGTAGCGGCAGGAACTTTATTTAAAATTAAAAAAACGATTTATGATTACAAATGAATTAAAAACAAAAGTTGCAGACTTGTTAAAGTTTACCATTTACGGTGAATCGGATTTACGCTCAAAAGGCTACAGGTTCGCAACGTTGAGAATGAATAGGGCGCAAAAAAGGAGGACTCTTAACAAAAAGAAAAAATCTATATCAAAGTACGGAGTCGTATCTCCCTGCATGATTGTAGAAGCAAGGAAATGCCTTAATGAAGGTCTTGAAGTCATAGACGAGGATGGCAGGCAAGTAACACTGGAAACACCGGGAGTTGACAAAATCCTTGTGATAATCGATGGAGGGCACAGGTTTGTTTCAGTGAATGAACTCAACCCAAAAAGGCTCGAAGGGGACAGGATTGAATGCTACTTCACCCTGCCGCTTAACGACAGGATACCTATTTACGAGCTGTTAAGGCAATCCAACATCGTTACAACGCCTTGGGACGGAACAACCTATCTCTCAAGCCTGATAATGGCAAAGGATGACGCTGCCAAGAACAAGATGCTTGTATGGGTAGAGAAAATGTCGCATGAAGGCGGTGATACGGCTGCCTGGCAATGGGCAAGGCTCGAAAGAAAAGTCCCTACGAAAACACAGCTCATCAAGGCTTCAGGTATTGACGATAAAGCCAATGAAGTTTACACGAAAATCAGTGACGACTCGAACTTTAGCGATGGCAAGCAACTGTACGAGGCTTTCAGGAAGCATTTTAAGGCTAACATATTGGGTTGCAAGTTCTTCCCGGAATGGATTATTGACAAGCGCAACGAACTTATGAGTGCCAAAGACGAAAAGTATGCGTTGGATACGCTCATTGAGTTCGCATCCAAATTTGACCGTGACATGGTTGATGAAATTGAGGGCTTCAAGGGGACTGACCGTGGCAGACTCGTCAAATCAAAGCTCTCCGAACTCTTTGACAGACTGATGGCAATAGACAAGACAACCACTACGAACCCATGATGATGACATTCAATCAATTACGGGAGGGCGGATTCATAGTCTGCCTCCCCCAACACCCCAAGAACATAGACAACGGGGTTATAAACAGGCTTCGTGGCATCCTCAAGTGCTACAGGGGCAACATTGTCATCCATGCCCATGACGCTTTATGCTGGCTGAAAAGTCAAAAGGAAAGCATAGTGGACGATAACGGCGACATTGTTACCGGATTGGATTGCGATATAGACAGGAAGCTGGTAATTGCCGGGGACATTAATCTTTATTTCGCTTTGAAGGACGAAGGGATGCTTTGTAACGACAATGTGTTCGTGGAAACTTGCAATATCACTGTTGGAAATTGGCAAAAACAATTAAAACAAAGCGGATATGAAGAATAGAATTCTTAACGGCATAATAAACTCGTTGCATCCAAAGCCAAACGCATTCAAGGGCAAAAGTGCGGAATACCACATCGTGTGCAACGAGATAAACCAAGCCGCCATGAACTCCGGCCATCCATTCGTTTACTTCGACGGAAACATGTGCCTGTTTACCGGCCTTCATTGGGAACGTATAGAGGAGCATGAACTCAAGGTCTTCATGAAGTATGCCTTCGCCAAACTTTGCGGGGACTATTGCCTTGCTTCAAGGAAGGAGACTGTTAACGGATTGGCCGCCCAAATGCCATACACTGCCATGATGCTTAACGTGAAACAGGCCACCGGAAAGATAAACTTCATGAACGGCACGCTGGACTTGGGGACGATGAAACTCGGCGGGCACAACTGGCAGGACTATTTCAGGTACGTGCTACCCTACGGCTATTCCGCAAGTGCCCAATGTCCCATGTTCTTCAGTTACCTAAACGAGGTCGTGCCGGAAAAAGAGTGCAGGATGGTTTTGGCGGAGTACATAGGCTGGCTCTTCATGCCAGGCCTAAAGCTGGAGAAAGTGCTCTTCCTTTACGGGTCGGGCTGTAACGGCAAGTCTGTTTTCGTAGACATCATCGAGGCTTTGGTGGGAAAAGGCAACATATCCCACGAGTCATTGTCCGACCTTTGTGGGGAGTATGGAGCTAACAGCAGGTCCAATCTTGCGGGGAAGCTGCTCAACACCTGTTCCGACGTGGCACCCAATGCCTTTGCCGGTGACCTGTTCAAGCGTATAGCGAGCGGAGAGCCTATCAGCACGAAGATACTCTACAAGGACGTGACCACCTTGACCGACTATGCAAGGATGATGTTCTGCCTTAACGAGCTGCCAAGAACTAAGGACAACTCCAACGGTTTCTTCAGGCGTTTCCTCATAGCCCCGTTCAACGTCCGCATCCCTAAGAGCAGGATAGACCCGGACTTGGCCAGGAAAATCACTAGCGCCGAACTTCCCGGGATAATGAACTGGGTGCTGCAAGGATGGGCAAGGCTGGCCAAGAACAGGCGCTTCACCGATTCCCCGATGATGGACAAGGCCCTGTACGACTACAGGACAAGGAACTCCAAGGCAAGGAGCAAGCTATTGTTGCCTCCATTCGTTTAACATTCCGGAGGACACATCCGGCGTCCTCCCATAAAAAATCCCTGGTATGTTTAAAGTAGATATTAGGGCGAGGATAAGGCCACCACCTGTCCTTGCAAGCCACCATTATGTCCTTGTACTTCCAAGAGTACATGAATGTAACTAATTGAGGATAAAGTATTTAGTACAAAAACAATTAAACAAATAGAACGATTATGAAAAAAGAACATTTATTCAAGTCGCAATTTAACAGTTTCCCAGGCAGCCAAAACAACAAGACGACGGTGAAAAGACGCAAATACCCGGTAAGTTCCAAAACGGAATACAATTCAATGAGCGAGGTCGTGGAGGAATACAAAAGCAACTATAAGACACTAATGGCAAATATTAGAGACATAGTACGCAGCAATCCTGAAGATTTTGATTTTCAGAGTATGACAGATGCAGACTCATTCATTGCTGTCAGTATTCCTATAGATATGGGTGATGATTATGTTGCATATGTCTGTACAGTCGTTCCGGAACATAAAGGCAGCGTGTTCATGATTCCAATAAAGCACTTTCGTCTTAAAGGTGGCAGGCTTCAAAACGGGTTGGGATACATCGCACCTGAAAGTATTGGTTATGAAAGTCCGGCTGTTTTCACTGATGTTTTTTTGCAAAAAATGTACAGTTTGGCGGATATAGGAGAAGGTTACTTTTTCTTCTGGTCATGCCGAACAGGTATGTTTTCCGTTTATGGTAATAATGTCCGTTGGCTGTTCGAACAAGGAATGGCAATCGGACAAAAGCTTGACGGTTTCTACTATTTCGAGGAGTTTACGGATACGATAAAGTTTCCTGAGAGGGATTTGACTGACGAGGAAATCAAAAACCTCGAGATGAAGATGTGGAAATTGTAAACGGTTTGAAATCCACTTGACCTGACTCTAACTGCCTCTCCCTGTCATTCTCCAGACAAGCGTGGTGGGGAGGGGTTTCAATTCACGGCCTTTTGCATTGCGATTTGCCGTCTTTTGAGTGGTGATTGATGGCCTTTTACAAACCAATTGACGGCCTTTTGCAGAACACTTTAAAACGACTAGTAAAATAACGGATAATTAACGACAAGAACGAAGGTATATGGCATCGGTAAGGATAAAGTTTCGCCCATCGACGGTAGAGGGCAAGGAAGGAACTTTGTATTTTCAGATTATACACAAGAGGGTGGCGAGAACCGTCTTCACCGATTGCCGTGTATTTACGTCTGAATGGGATAGCGTTTCTTCGTCGGTAATAACCGTAGGTACGGATGAGAGGAAGACGTATCTTGAAATGGTGGCCTCAAAGTTGAAGTGGAGCATGGAACGGTTTACCAAGATTATAGCCGGGAAGGAGAAAGAAAAGGCGGACTACACTGTTGACGATATCGTTTCTGAATACAACAGGCAACCGGATTGTCCTACATTCTTCACCTTCATACGCTCGATGATTGCAAAAAAGACGGCTGCAAAGAGGGACGGCACCGCAAAGACATACCGTGATTCGTTGGCCAGTTTTTCTTCTTTCAGGAACGGTAAGGATATTACTTTCGATGACCTCAATGAAGACATAATAAACCAATACGAGGCATGGATGAAGAATAAGGGGCTGAAAAGGAACTCATCTTCGTGCTACCTTAGAACATTTAAAACCTTGTACTTGAAAGCCGTAGAACTGGGATTGACCGAAGACAAGGATATTTTCCGTCATGTGTTCACTGGCTTCGCTACAACAACCAAGCGTGCCATATCAATCGACGCGATAAAGGCAATAAGGAAACTCAATCTGGAAAACAATCCTGCCCTTGCTTTTGCCCGTGATATGTTCATGTTGAGCTTGTACTTGCAGGGTATGGCTTTCGTTGATATTGCCTACCTCAAGAAGTCCGACATAAGGAACGGCCAGCTGCAATACTCACGCAAGAAGACGGGACAGGCACTCACCATCAGTTGGGAAAAGCCGATGCAGGAGATAGTGGACGCCTACTCACACCTTACGAAAGACACACCTTATTTATTGCCTGTCATAACAACGCAGGACGGTACGGAAAGGAAGCAATATGAAAAAGCGGAGCACAACGTCAACCGAAACCTGAAAAAGATAGGCGAAATGGCCGGGCTTCATATTCCGCTTACAACCTACGTGGCAAGGCATTCCTGGGCTTCGATAATGAGGGACATGGGAAACGATATAACCGTGGTGAGCAAAGGATTGGGACACGAGGACATCAAGACAACGCAAATATACCTCTCCACTATAGACACAGCTGTTGTAACGAGGGCCAACAAGCGGTTTCTCGGCAGGATCTTGAAGTGAAAAAACGGTTGGAAATGTTTTACTAACGTGGAGGTTTCATAAGTATGAAGCGGTGTTTTGCTGTAAAGTATTTAATATCAACACGTTAGTTTATGGCTTGCTGGTTTTTAGTCGAACAATGCGCGTTTTAGTCCAACACAAAAGAAAATTTTTCATCAAAAAAGTCCTCCGAAAGTGCCGTAAATCCGCTGTTTTTCGTAACTTTGCAGGCGAGTGGAGGTTTTATACTTATGCAACGGTGATATATCCTCCATAGGAACAAGAACTAAATTAAGGAAACAACAAGGAATTTTGTGGTATGGAAATGAGAAAAATGAAGCCTGCAACGCTTTGTTCGTCACGCCACATAACAACGGTAGGTAATCGCCGCTGAGTTTCGTCCGGGATACCCTCCGTTACGCCTGAAAGATAATGCGATAAAGCCAAATGGGAACAGGAAGCTTTACACTGTCATTCATCTTGAAAAGGTATTTGGGAACTTTCATGCGATTGTCATGAAGGGAACGTGGAGAACGTGCTTTCCGCAAGGCCTTTGATTACGGTTTCCTATATTATCCTGCTCTTTAAACTCCGACCTTACTTTCCTTGCTTTCATGAAGGACAAGCTTAACAACGTAGATTTCCGCTGGTATATTGTCCGTACAAGGCCCCACCGGGAAAAAGCTACCGTGGAACTTCTGGAGAAATACAAGGCGGAGAACAGCAACATACTTGAAATATACGCCCCTGACCGTACTACCGTAGATGTCGGTTTAGGTAAGGAAATGAAGAAAGGGCCCCTTTTTTCAGGTTTTGTATTCGTCTTGGCTACACAAAAAGCATTGTCGGAATTTCTCGGACGGTATTCAATGGAGGAGTTCATTCAGTACGAAAGAAAGACGGAAAACGGAAAGAAAGCGTCGATGAGCGTAATCCCAGAAGAGCAGATGAGGCAGCTTAAGGATTATAACGAGAACTACCCTGACACAGCAATACCCCTTGAACGTCCTTACACCGACTACGCATTCAACCCCAAAACAAACGAGCCTAACGACATTGTAAAGGTGATTGACGGGCCACTTGCAGGAACTGAAGGATACATCACCAAGTTTAGGAGGGACAAAAGACTTGTATATCATTTGAAAGGACTTGACAGGGCTGTATCAATACCTAATATCTGGAACTTTCACGTAGTAAGGGTTCACAATGCCGAGGGTGATAAGCAGACAATAGGGACAATCAAGGAAAGGGCTGTTGATTTGCTTGTCGGGTTAATTCAAGGTTGCGGTTATGGGGACAAGACGCTTCCTATGCTCTATGAATTTATCGAAGAGTTAACATTCAAGCCCTCTTTGGTGGATTTTTGCAAGAGTTTGTATAATAAAGGACACAAAGAGTTAAGCCAAAGGTTTGCTAAACTTGATACGA
>OHFP01000420.1_pt1 | contig 23048 bp, 10 predicted proteins | sample 1567591 | NCBI WGS metagenome assembly OHFP01 (sample SAMEA3879547, study PRJEB24766) | human gut metagenome | biome: human-associated habitat; feature: feces | place: USA | collected 1985/1987 | reverse complement strand
TTGTTCTCCTTGGAGCCGTGTGTCTTACGGCTATCGGCCATGCGCAGACGCGCACCGTGAGGGGGACCGTCACCGATGAGAACGGTGAACCCATAGTAGGGGTTTTTGTCCTGGAACAGGACACGCAGAACGGAACCAGCACCGACCTTGACGGAGCATATTCGCTCACCGTCGCCGACGGTGCGGTGCTTTATGTCCAGTGCGTGGGTTTCGAGCCCGTGTCGGTTCCGGTCGGGAGCCGTGACGTGATAGACGTAACGCTGCTGGAGGATCTGGAGGCTCTCGAAGGTACGGTGGTCATCGGCTACGGTACCGCACGACGCTCGGACGTCACCGGTTCAATAGCCTCTGTCGGAGGCGAGACCCTGAGGGCTATTCCCGCCACGGATGTTTCGAGGGCACTGGACGGCCGCATAGCCGGCGTGCAGATGGTGCAGACCTCGTCGCGCCCCGGTTCTTCGATGCAGATAAGGATACGCGGACAGCGCTCTCTCTCCGCATCCAACGATCCTCTGATCGTGCTTGACGGAATCCCGTTCATGGGAAGCCTTACGGATATCTCCCCGAGCGACATCAAGAGCATGGACATCCTCAAGGATGCCGCCTCCACCGCGATCTACGGCTCGCGAGGCGGTAACGGCGTGATACTCATCACGACCTACAAGGGAGTGCAGGGACAGGCGCCGAAGGTGTCGTTCAACATGTATACCGCTGCCAAGAAGGCCGTCAAATATCCTATGATGCCGGGTGACAAGTACATCCGCATGCGCGAGATGGCCGGTATCTACCAGAACTCGCTCGACGAGGACAATTCGGTATATACCGACTGGCAGGACCTGTTCTACCGCACCGGAGTCACCCAGAGCTACGACCTCAGCGTCACGGGAGGCACCAGGGGCGGAAGCTACCGTTTCGGAATGGCCTACTACAAGGACCAGGCGGTTATCCCCACCCAGGCGTACAGCCGTCTGTCGATGAACGGAAGCGTAGACCAGAAGATCGGCGACTGGTTCACCGTATCGTTCTCGACCCTGACCAACTACAACACCAACGACGGCAACCAGGTCGACATGTACGCCGTGCTTTCCAAGTCCCCCCTCGTCAATCCCTATAATGCCGACGGAACGCTGAAGACGCGTGTCAACCTGCCTTCGGACAACGACCAGTATATCTTCACGAGGGAAGTGGTCGAGAGGCTGCACGACGAAGGCACCTATGTGAGCGAGTCACGCTCGTTCGCAAGCTATAACACTGCTTCCGTGAAGGTGGACTTCCCCTGGGTCGAGGGGCTTTCGTATAAGCTCAGCGCAGGATTCAACATCAGGACCAACAAGAGCGGCAGCTTTACCGGAGCGGGAGTGAACGGCTCCGCCACCAATCCCAACTCCGCCTCGTGGTCGCAGAACGACATGCTCAACTGGACGGTGGAGAACCTGCTGACCTACGACCGCACCTTCGGCAAGCACCGCGTCAATGTCGTCGGCCTGTACTCTGCGGAGCAGACTACGACCACCGGCCAGGGCTTCTCCGGAAAGAACATTCCCAACGAGCTCTTCCAGTATTATAACATAGGCTCCTGCGTTTCCGAGGACATCACCCTGAACGGAGGCTCGTATTCGCAGTACGGACTCGTGTCGTGGATGGGCCGTGCGATGTACACCTACGACGACAGGTACATGCTCTCGGTAGCAATCCGCTCCGACGCTTCCTCCCGCCTCGCCCCGAGCAACAGGTGGCATACCTATCCCGCGATCTCCGCAGGCTGGAACATACACAAGGAATCCTTCATGGAGGCTGCTTCCGGCTGGCTGGACGAGCTCAAGATAAGGGTTGGCTACGGCGAGACCTCCAACCAGGCGATCTCTCCCTATTCTACCCTCGGAAGCCTGAGTACCCTGAGGTATAACTTCGGCGACGAGAGATATGCCCTCGGATACTATGTCTCCACCCTGCCCAACAGCGAACTCGGCTGGGAGTATTCCCAGACCTGGAACTACGGACTCGACTTCGCCATGTTCAAGGGACGCCTGACGGGTACCATAGAATACTACTCCGTACATACCAACGACATACTCCTCTCGCTCGGACTCCCTTCAACGGCCGGAGTCGGCAGCTATACCACCAATATCGGCGAGACCCAGAACCGCGGTATAGAGCTTACGCTCAACGGAACCATCATAGACAGGGGAGACTGGACCTGGACGGCAGGAGTGAACTTCTACGCCAACAAGAACAAGCTCATCGCCCTTGCCGACGGACGTCGCGAGGATACCGGAAACTGCTGGTTCGTAGGCTGGCCTATCAACTGTATCTACGACTACGAATATGACGGACTCTGGCAGGAGGGCGACCCCTACATGGACATACTCGAGCCCAGCCAGTACAACACCGCCACCGGATACAAGGATGCCGTAGGCTCGATAAAGGTCAAGTATCACGGCGAATACAACGAGAACGGCGAGCCCGTCAGGGCTATCTCCGCCGACGACAGGGTGCCTATGGTGGCCGACCCTCTGTTCGCGGGAGGTTTCAACACCAATCTCAGGTGGCGCAACTTCGACTTCGAGGTCATCGGCGCATTCCAGGCCGGTGGAATACTGCTTTCTTCGCTGCATTCTTCGAACTCATACCTCAACATGCTCAACGGCCGCCGTGGACAGATCGATGTGGACTACTGGACTCCCGAGAACCCTAATACGCGCTATCCCCGTCCCGGTGCCCTTTCGAGCAACGACAACCCCAAGTATGCCTCTACTCTCGCATACTACGACGGCTCTTTCCTGAAGATACGCACAATCACTCTCTGGTACAGCTTCCACAAGCTCCCTGCCCTGCGCAGGGCAGGCATATCCAACCTCAGGGTGTATGCAACTCTCCAGAATCCCGGTCTCGTGCTCTTCTCCGACTTCTTCAGGGAGACGGGCCTCGACCCCGAGCCCAACGCCAACGGCGGTTCTACCGCTTCCGGACGCCCCGGCCCCGGCCGTCTCTCATATGTCGGATTCAACACTCCGAATACGCGCAATTTCCTTTTCGGTATCAACCTGACTTTCTAAATACGATTCGGATATGAAAACTGTCAATACGATAATAATCGCGGCGTTGGGTTCCGTAGCACTGCTGTCTTCATGCAACTGGGTGCTCGAGGAACATCCCAAGACCCGCTACACTCCCGACTTCTTCACGACTCCGGCGGGTGTCGAGGGCGGTCTGACTGCGCTCTATGCCAGCCTGCGATACGAGAACGGCAATGCCTATACCTATAACTTCCTGACGACCGGCACCGACGAGGCCACTTTCGCACAGAGTGCCGACGGCAACTTCAAGGTTGCAGACATGTCCGGCAACGGGGTGCTCGACTATTCGAGCTATTCCGGAGGCTACTGGACTTTCACCTATATCAATACGGCCAACGGTATCATCGAGAATGCCGAGAGCGTAGGTCTCGACCCCGCGCTCGTCGCCGAGGCGAGGTTCTTCAGGGCCTTCAAGTATTTCAACCTTGTGAGGATATTCGGCGGCGTGCCGCTCGATCTCGGTTCCGGCGAACTCAAGTTCAATACGACTCCCGTGCGTACCTCCGTGCGCAACACCGTGCCCGAGGTCTACACGAGGTGCATATTCCCTGACCTGAGGACGGCGGTGCAGGACCTGCCTGACAATCCCCGTCTTTCCGGAACCCTCACCAAGACTGCGGCGCGCATAGTGCTCGCGCAGGCTTACCTGACCTACGCATGGTGGCTGGAGAATCCTGAGGATATACCTACCTATCCGCTCTGCGACAGGGTCGATCCTGACGGACACGACTATGCATGGTACTTCCAGGAGGCCTACGACCTTGCCATGGAAGCTATCGAGAATCCCGGCCCGTTCGGTCTTGAGGACTACTTCTACAAGGTATATCTCGGCTCCAACGACCGCAACTGCGAGCAGGTACTGTATGCCGACCACACCGAGAACTCCGAGCAGTACAACGGCTCGAGCCTGACCTACGGCAGCGGCGGCGGTGCTGACAACTTCGCCAGCTGGATGCTCCAGTGGAATTATCCCAACATGACTGCGGAGACGGACAACGGCACTAAGATAGCCCCTGTCCTGCGTACCGACAACCAGTTCCTCGGACGTCCCTGGACGCGTATGGCCCCTACCCAGGAGGCCCTTGCGATGTTCGACAACAAGGACAAGGACTCTCGCTTCGACGGGACTTTCACATGGATCTACCGTACCAACTGGACCCAGGGTGGAGATGAGACTACGCAGTGGGTGCTCGGTCCCAACGGCCATCATATCGGTATAGGCGAGCCTTTCCTGGTCTTCCTGCCTGAAGAGGACGAGAGCGTGCAGTATAACTACGATGCGGCGCAGATTGTCGCCGGAACGAGCCCCAACCATAATGCATATGTGATTAATCCCAGCGGAGTCAGCCGTATGGCATATCCCGGCCTGTGGAAGCTCGGCCCCTACCGGACCAACACTACCGGAATAGGACAGCCCAACGCCGCGTCGACAAGGCCGTTCGTAATCCTGAAGTTCTCCGAACTGTATTTCATAGCCGCCGAGGCTGCCGTCAAGGGAGCTACCGGTTCGATGACCGCGAGGGAGCTGCTCAACGTGCTCCGTGCGAGGGCAGGAAAGTGGGAGTACAAGAACAACGAAGCCGTGCCCTATGTGGCCGACTTCAGCAAGGAACTTACCGACGCCACTCCCCAGGAGATAACGATCGACTACCTGCTCGACGAGAAGCTCAGGGAGAACTTCGCGGACGGATTCAGGTGGTTCGACCTCGCGCGCACCCAGACCTGGCATACCAGGGCTGCGCAGTATACGATCGCAGGTGCTGCGAAGGACGACCATACCCCCGTCACCTATACCCGCACGATCGAGAAGTACCATTACCTGCGTCCTATCCCCAAGGGACAGATCGACGCGATGATGATGAGCGACGCGGAGAAGGAGGCGTACCAGAATCCGGGCTATATTATGGACTAGAAAACCTAACCGCAATATTCATATTAATAACCAAAAATCTATCGCAATGGGACAATTTTTCAAACTGTCTTTATCGGCCGTCTTGTGCGCACTGCTGCTGCCGTGCTGGAGCTTTGCGCAGAACCGTAACATCAGCGGAACGGTTACCGACGAGAACGGAGAAGCCGTAATCGGTGCCGGAGTGGTCGTGGTCGGCCAGAGTACTATCGGTACGACTACCGATCTCGACGGTACCTATACGCTCAGCGTTCCCGCGGGTGCTACGGCGCTTGACTTCTCATGCATCGGATATGACGACAAGAGGGTGGAGATAGGCACCTCGTCGGTAATCGATGTGGTTCTCGAGGCCAACAACTTCATCGAGGAGACCGTGGTCATCGGTTACGGTGTACAGAAGAAGAGCGACCTTACCGGTGCGGTTGCGTCGGTGCGCTCCGAAGACCTCCAGAACCGTTCCACCTCTGACGCCGCCTCTGCCCTCCAGGGAAAGGCTGCCGGCGTACAGATCCTGACCGGTTCCGGTGCGCCTGGTGAAGGTGCCGAGATCCGTGTCCGCGGTTTCTCTTCAAACTCAGGTAACCTCGGGCCCCTGCTCATCGTGGACGGTCTGCAGGTCGACAACATCCAGTACCTCGACCCTGAGATGATCGAGTCCATCGAGGTCCTCAAGGATGCCGCCTCTGCCGCAATCTACGGTGCACAGGCAGGTAACGGCGTAGTGCTCGTGACGACAAAGTCTGGCGCGAGGAGCCACGACGGCGAGGGCAGCGTGTTCTACAACACACAGTTCTCCCTGAGCTCCCTTTCGCGCAAGCTCGACATCATGAACGCGCAGGAGTACATCGACTTCGGCCTTGCGCAGGGCTTCCTCAATCAGAATCTGCTCGACACCTACTATGACGGACATACCGATGTCAACTGGGGAGAGGAAGTGTTCGTACCTACCTGGAGCCAGCGTCACACCGTAGGCTTCCAGGGTGGAAACGACAGGGGCAACTACTTTGCTTCGATCAACTATGTCGACAACGACGGTATCTTCAAGGGTGACAAGGATACCTACAACCGTCTGACCTTCCAGGTGAACGCGAGCTACAAGATCAAGAAGTGGCTCACCGTCGGTACCAACAATTCCATTGAGAAATGGGGCACCAAGAGCGTTTCCCAGAGAAGCGACAACGGCTCTGCCATGCTCGCTACCCTTACATCTTCTCCTCTGTTCCCGGTAAGAGTCGACTATGACGGACTTACTCCGGCGATGCAGGATGCGCTCGCGAGGGGCGTGAAGGTTATCCAGGATGCCGAGACGGGCCTTTACTGGGGCCTTCCTCTGATTGGTGAGACTCAGTCCGCCAACCCGTTTATCCAGAGGGACAACTCCGACAGCTCGAGCGGAGGTATAAGCATCAGGGGTGTCGCATATGCGAACCTGAATCCTTTCAAGGGCTTTACTTTCACCTCCCGCTTCGGCTACCGTATCTCCCAGAGTACTTCCCATAACTACTCTGAGCCGTATTATGCGAATGCATTCGTGAAGAGCGATACTTACAGTATTTCGGCGAATGCAAATACGAGCCATTACTACCAGTGGGAGAACTTCATTAACTACGATAATACCTTCGGCAAGCACGCTGTGAGCGCGATGGCCGGTATGTCGTTCATCGAGAACAATTATGACAATGTTTCGGCATCGGCTTCCGGCGTCGACATCCTCAGGAACTATGCCGAGAACTTCCGCTACATCAACTACCTCAAGTCCGGTGACGATGTGTCGAAGAACATGGGAAATGCTCCCGAACGCTCGGCCCAGCTTTCATACTTCGGACGCTTGGGCTACACCTATGACGACCGTTACAGCGTTCAGGCCAACTTCCGTGCTGATGCCTACGACTCATCCAAGCTTCCGGCAAGCGGACGTTGGGGCTATTTCCCTTCATTCTCGGCAGGCTGGACCATCAGTAATGAAAGTTTCATCAAGGACAACGTAAACAGCGATATTCTTTCGTTCCTGAAGATCCGTGCCTCATGGGGACGTAACGGAAATATCAACGTGCTGAGCGGATATCCCTATACTACCACTATTAATGTGAACGGTGTATGGTATCAGTGGGATGTCGAAGATCCTGCCCTGAGTTATGGCTCCATGCCTTCGGGTCTTGCAAACGAGAACCTGAAGTGGGAGACTTCCGAGCAGCTTGACCTCGGTCTCGATGCCAGGCTGTTCGACAATCGTCTTGTATTCGCGATGGACTACTACCGCAAGGATACGCGAGACCTGCTCGTGGGTGTCCGTCCTGCGATGGAGGTGGGTGTCTCGGGTACGCAGATTGCCAATGCCGGTGCAATACGCAACAGCGGTTTCGAGTTCGAACTCTCATGGAGGGACCAGATAGGCGATTTTTCATATTCGGTTGCAGCCAACATGTCTACCTTGAAAAACGAGGTGACTTATCTTGATCCTTCGATCGACCGTCTTTCTGGCCGTACTCCTCAGGGAACCAAGCTTACTACGACCTTCGAGGAAGGCTATCCTATATGGTACATGCTCGGATTCGTGGCCGAAGGATTTGACCCTGCTACGGGCGAGGTCATTTATAAGGATGTCGATGGCAGCGGGACAATCGATGACAACGACCGTACCAACATAGGTTGCGGTATCCCTGACCTGACTTACGGTATCACCATCAATCTCAACTGGAGAGATTTTGACTTCACCGTATTCGGAACAGGTGTCTCCGGCAATGAGATCTATCCTACCGGTTGGCGTACCGACCGTCCTTCCTGCAACACCTACAGCTATTATTGGAATAATGCATGGAAGCCCGGCCAGGACAACAGCAATGCCAAGTTCCCTGTAATATCCGATTGGACTCAGGATGCCTTCAGCTCTACGCTCAATATTTTTGACGGTTCGTATTTCAAGATCAAGCAGATCCAGCTTGGATATACGTTGCCCAGGAAGTGGACTGAGAAAGCCAGAATCAGCCGCCTCAGGGTATTTGCTTCCCTCGAGAACTACTTTACGTTCACGAAGTACATAGGACTCGATCCCGAGACTGCCACCTCCGGTGGAAACTCAAGCGGTATCGACCTTGGTACATATCCTACTGCAAAGCAGTTTATTCTCGGTCTGAATCTTACATTCTAATTAAACAGAAGGTGCAATTATGAAAAAGATATTATTTGGATTGACCCTTGTCGCTTCGTTGGTGGCGCTTTCCGGTTGCGAATCCCGTCTGGATATACCGCAGAAAGGTGTCGTGCCGATGGAAGACTATTACAAGACTGACGAGGATGCCGAGGCCGCGCTTATCGGAGCATACTACACCAATGCCCGTTACTATTCCAATAACGGCAACAGTGCCCTCGGCTGGAACGACTCGCCCTTCCTCTCGCTGTGGACTTATGCCAGCGACGAAATCTACGCTGCCGGCAACAACAATGCCGACAACGTGCCCCAGCAGGAAGTCCATTCGTTCCGCTTTGACAACAACAACTCTGTAGTGACGGGTGTATATCAGTCATGGTACCAGTGTATATACAGCTGCAACCTTGTGATTGACAACTTCGCGGGCGAGAAAGCCGACACCCCGGTCAAGAAAAGGTGTGTCGCTGAGGCGAGGGTGCTCCGTGCGCATGCCCAGTTGATGCTTGCACTGGGATGGGGTACGGCTCCTATCGTCGATCATGTACTGTCTGCCGATGCCAAGCCTGGTAATGCCGAGTCTCAGGAATATGTTCTGGAATGGATAGCCAACGAATGCGACCTTGCAATGGCCGACAATGTCCTCAGGGAGCGCGAATCGGCATCCGACAAGAACGGCGCCGTAATGGTGACGAAAGCGTTCGCCCAGGCTGTCAAGGGCAAGGCATTGCTGTCGTTGAAGAGGTGGGAGGATGCCAAAGCGGCTCTCCGGCCCATCGTCGAGTCTGACAAGTATGCCCTTGTCCCTTCTGACCAGATGGAAGATCTCTTCCACCTTGAGGGAGACGGATGCAGCGAATCCATATTCGAGTTCAATCTCGTATGGGATGCAAGCAACGGTGACTACTACATGAGAACTCCTCTCAACCAGCCTATCCTCTGGAACTGGCGTTCGGAGAAGATGTATATGCCTAACGGCGACGGAACGCAGGTGGTGAACAACGGATGGGGAGAGGTGAATCCTTCCAAAAAGTTCATCGAGACTCTGCTGGAGCATGACGGCATAAACTCTGCCCGCCGCAAGGCATGGGTCAAGAGCTATGACGAGGTCCTCTACGAGATGCCTTATACGAGTGATGCTACGGCTACCACCATGGAGGCCAAGATGAAGGACAGGTCGAGGGGAATCCATGCTGCCGACGGCCTTTACGGCCATATCGGCTGGTTCATGTGGAAGAGGAATTACCGTCCTTCCGATCTTAACCCGAGTCAGCAGATAATGTATAACTTCCCGATAATGCGACTCCCCGAGGTGCTCCTGATGTATGCGGAGGCATGTGCGATGACCGGCGATCCCGACGGAAGCGGACTTGCCGCGCTGAACAGGATCCAGGACCGTGCGCAGTCTCAGCATCGCAGTACGGAGTGTACGATGGAGGAAGTCAAGGTAGAGAAATTCCTCGAATGCTGGTTGGAGTGCACCCGTTTCCAGGATCTGGTGCGCTGGGGTGACGCCGAGAAGGAACTTGGAGACAACGGCACATACTATCCTTCGTTCTGCGACGGAATGTTCACCAATCAGGAAGAGGAGCACAGAGGCTATGTAGACGAATCGAATGCCACCTGGTGTATCGACAGGTATGGTGACAAGGTGGGCTTCAAGTCAGGCAAGCACGAACTTTTCCCGTTCCCGTTCTCCGAGATTCAGATCAATCCCAACATCAAGCAGAATCCCGGCTGGACCACGGCAGCCGCTGAATAAGGGTTTAAAGCTGTTTTCAGCATTTTCATATTAACTGTTTTCATCTTTAACCACAGAGGCAGGGCCCGTGCGGGCTCTGCCTCACTTTTTGCCGGCGACTGAAATTTCGTTATCTTTGGTTTTGTCGTGGTATGCTTCGCAAGGAGGGAGAACGGAAAATCTGAGGGATCCAAAGGGCAGATAAAAGGGCGGATGATATATTCGCCGGTTAATCGTCGGATAAGTGTACCCTTGTCCCTCTCATAGGAGTTTGGAGTGGGTGATGGCGGGAGTCTGTTCCACTAATTCCGGCCGTACCCAGTGTTTTTCATGCCATGCGCCAATATCGTAGAATTTTTGCCAATCTCCAGCCTATGCAGAACCTTCTCCCGTCCAAATCCGTGTATATGAAAACAAATTGGAGATAATAAACGGTGGCGTATTGCCTGAAGGGTGGACTGTAGAAACCTTGTTGTCTTCACATCGGAGTTCCGCTATGATGCTTCGGGTATTTGGACGATGTTCAAGTTTGAATATCCGGAAAGAGCTCTTGCCCAAAACGACCAGAAGACTACCCAAAAGGCCATGCAAAATCTGTCGGAACAGCAGCAAGCCATACTGTCATTCTTAAAAGGACATCCGGAAGCGACCCGAAAAGAGATAAGCGAAAGCATTTCTAACATTACAGAGGATGGTGTAAAATACAATCTTTCCCGTCTTCAAGAGCTTGGCTTGCTGAAACGTGTAGGAGGCAGGAAGCAAGGATATTGGCAAATTATAGAATGAAGAATGGATTATGGACGATTTGGAAGAATCTGAAAGTTAGCATGAGGACTTGAATGCGATGGGTAATATTGTTGTGGACCGATGATGCTCTTATATTCCGTAATCAAGGAACCATGTTGGTGTCAAAGCAGCAGTATTTTGAAGGTAGCCGCAGCATCTGCCGTAATCCTATTCTGCAGAAGATGTTCATGCGGCTTGGGCGTGCCGAGAAGGCGGGAAGTGGAGTAGATAAGATTGTCGGTGGTTGGCGTTACCTGGGCTGGCCGATTCCTACGGTGGTAGGAGAAACCAGACCTGACTATGTGGTGCTTATCATGCGTGTAGGTGTAAAGAGGCCAGGTCTTTTTCCGAGATAATAAAAAGGTGTATATCAACCCTTTGCTTGAGTCGGGGAAGTTGAGTATGACCGATCCGAGTCGCCTACGAGCAGGAACCAGAGGAGCACAGAGGTAGGGTCTGTGCTCCTCTGCCTCCCTTGTTGTATGGCCGATGAAAAATCGACTACCGTTTGATTACAATCCAGCGTCCAGCCTTGTCGCTGCCCTCGCGGATTATGAAGCCCTTCCTGCGTAAAGAAGCGATTTCACGTTTCAGTGTGGAGAGAGAAATATCTGCTCTCTTGGCAAGTTCTTCCCGGGTGATGGCGGGAGTCTGTTCCATGATTGTCATGAGCAGAGTCTGACGCTCATTTACAGGCTCATTTACAGGCTCATTTACAGGCTCATTCAGAAAATAGAGAGAGAGTCTCACCTGCATTAGTTCGGTATGTTCCACTAATTCCGGCCGTATCCAGTGTTTTTCATGCCATGCGTCAAGTATAAGCGGAAAGCCGGAGCCTATGTTCTCGCCGTATCCAATCATGCGGAACAGGTTCTGCATCCGCTGGTTGCGAGCCTTGGACTCTCCGCCTCGGTAAATTTGTTCCAATGGGAGTTTAAGCAGTCCTGGATTTGAGAGCACGATATGGTCATCATATTTTTCAATCTTAAGGACACCCTCTATCATGAAATCCGAATGGATTATCATATTGGTTACGGCTTCGCGTACGGCTTTATGCTGCATGGTATCATCCTTTCTGATTACTCCTTCCATATTGAATGGACGATGCAGGTCTTTTATCAGTTTAGGTAAGACCGCCCGGAAGAAGTTGAATAAATTGTTCTCCCAGGTGCCGTCGTATGTAAGGCGGTCGCTATAGCGTTGCTCTCCAATCAGGCGCGACTTGTCTATATAGTCCATTCGCAGGTTGTCGAACCTTTCGCGGACAGAAAGTCCCTTCCCGAACATCAGTAGCCCTGCCATCGTAAGGTTTTCCGTTCCGTCCTTGCGGCTTTTGGCATAACATCCGAATTGTGTCAGGAATTCTTTGTGCTCAAGCGAGTTCCAACCGTGATCTGGGTTTTCCGTCTTGAACAGCATACGATACCGTTCCAGTGTCGGAATATCGATATCGTCCATAGTAAAGTTTTCTAATATCAATCCGTCGTTACCTGATTCTACTGCATCGCGGAGCATCATTCTCACTTCCTGTTCAGAGCAGTGGTAGTCTCCCTCATGATTTCGTTTGAATGTTCCTTTTATTAAGTTGTTGTTGATGTAAACAGGGCGAAGTGAGGATTCGGCGCGGGGAATAGATACCGCTATTATGCTTTTGCCTTCAATGTCGGTGATTCGTACATCTTCATCGCGTAGGAGGTTTATGTTGACTTTCTCTTTATTGTTGATAGTGTTCCATAAATCTTTGCGCATTTTCTCTGTGTCATTTACACCGGTTATTTCAAAGCGCTTGGATTTGTCATGCTCGTCCAGATGTTCTACTACTCCTAACAATATTGTACCGCCGTATGTGTTGGCAAAAGCGGAATAAGTCTCCCACATTGAATTGGGGATTCCTTTCAGTGCGCTCTTGCATTCGAGTGCCACTCGCTCGCCATCCTGTAGTATGCTTCTTATGTCGATGTCCATTAGTATGTGTCTGATGTTTTATTTCTCGTCCGGTATCCTGAGGACGGCGTAGAGTCCGTCCTTAGCCGAGTAGTCGCGGTTGAAGAGCTGGGGATAGTTGGTCCTGCGTGGTACGGGATAGTTATTCTTCCAGGATCTGTCATCCGTGAGACCCCAGAAGGTGACGCGGTCTATCTGGTCCCTGTGCTTGTAGAATATGCGGAAGAGCTCTTCGTACCTGTCGTTGAGCTGCTTCTCGACCTCGGGAGGGAGTCCGTCCTTGTAGGGGTCGAGGAAGATTTCGAACTCCTCGAGCTGGAACTGGGGTTCGGTGAGAGACTGTCCGATGATCTGGCCCTCCTTGGTGAGCGGCAGGACATCGACATCGAGTTCGGTTATCATGACCTTGACTCCGAGCGAGGCGAGAGTGTCTATGGCGTGCTCGACATAGTCGGTCCTGGGATAGTTGAGACCCCAGTGTGCCTGTATGCCTACGCCGTCGATCCTGATGCCCTCGGCCTGGAGCTTCTTGACCATGGTGACTATGCCGTCGACATGCGAGGGTCTCCAGACGTTGAAGTCGTTGTAGTAGAGTTCCGCGTCGGGGGCGTAGCGGTCGGCGAAGATGAAGGCGTTGCGTACGACCTCATAGCCGTCGCCTCCGAAGGCCTTGACCCAACCGAGGTTGCGGTACTCACCGTCCTCTCCTATGATTTCGTTGACGACATCCCAGGCATCGAGCCTGCCGTTGTAACGTCCGGCTACGGTCTCGATGTGCTCGCGCATGGTCTCGATGAGTTCTTCACGGCTCTTGGGCTCGCCGTTCTCGCGGAACCAGTAGTGGTCGGGAGTCTGGTTGTGCCAGATGAGGGTGTGTCCGAGCATCCAGAGACCGTGCTTCTCGCCGTACTCCACGAAAGCATCGGCAGCATCGAAGTTCCATTTGTCAGGAGTGGGGTGTACCCATTCGGCTTTCATGTGGTTGCCGGGGGTTATTGCGTTGAAGTGCTTGAGCAGCAGTTCTTCGGCCTCGGGGAAGCGCCCGCTGATAGTGAAGGGGTCGATTGCGCAGCCTATCTTGAAGCAGTCTGCGTAGGCCTCCTTGAGGGAGTCGTGCTGCGGTGCCTTCTGCCCGCAGGAGACGAGGGCAGCAGCGAGGGCCAGCGAGGTTATTAGCGATTTTGTTTTCATCGTGGTTGGGTATTAGTGGTTTCTGAAAGTCCATTTGGAGTTATCGGAGTCGGGGTCGAAGTGAGCGAGCGTGGGCTTGCCGTCGGCGACAGCGACGAGAGCGAGGGGTTCGGAGCAAGCGGGGATGGCCTTGGGCATGATGCGGAAGGTTCCGTCGGTGAGCTGCTCTATCCTCCAGAGCTGAGCGTCGTCGCCTGAGAACCCGCGGACGGTCTCGACCTCGCGGTCTTCAGTCGCGGTGAGGAAGCGGTCGGTTCCGGCAACGGCTATCTTGTAGTAGGGTCCTCCGAGGTATCCTCCGGCGTCAGGGACGGCAGTGATCTGCCAGCTCTGGTGGGGCCTGAACATGTCGGCACCGAGCCTGACGGGGGTGTCGCCCTGAGGCCATACGGACTCTACGTCGGAGAGCTTCTGGTCGTCGAGCTGCACGACGGGAGTGTCGTCCTGCTGGCGGAAGAATCCCCTCATGCCGCTCTGCATGCGCACGGAGGGAACGGAGAGTTCGAGGGCGTAGCCCCTGCGCTGCGAGACTATGCCGTAGGTGTCGTCCTGGAGTATCTGACCGGCGACGGGCCAGCCGTCGATCCAGAGGAGCGGTCTGATGCCGAGGGTGCTCCTGCCGCTGAGGTCGAGGTCGGCCTCGAAGTGGAAGGACATCTTCTCGACCCCGGGCTCGAGGATGAACCGGCCGAAGTGACCGGCGCCTATGCGCCTGGGTTCGGATGCGAGGACGAGCTTTCCGCCGCCGTGAATCATATCCCTGCCGACATTGTCGTAGAAGGGGCCGGTGGGGTTCCTGGAGCGTCCGACGATGATGTTGTAGGTGGAGTTGGCGCCGTCGCAGCATGTGCCGTGCGTGGCGAACAGGTAGTACCAGCCGTCCCTGTATACGGGAACTGACGCCTCGCACGAGAGAGCTACGTCTACAGGCTCGTTGCCCTCGACTCTTAGTCCAGTCTCGGGGTCGAGCTCAACCATGCGCGTATATCCGAAATAGGTTCCGTAGGAGAGCCACAGCCTTCCGTCCGGGCCCATCATCAGACCCGCGTCTATGGCGTCGCAGTCCTCCTTGCCGTTCGACGTGGCCACGACCACCGGCTCGCTGTAGCCGAAATCGGGGGAGTCGGGGTCGAGGGTCTTGTTCCACATTACGAGTACGCTTCCTACATGGCCTGCGGCAGAGCCGCCGCCGGTCGCGCTGTATGCAACTAGATAGCGGTCACCGATCTTCATCGCGTCGGGTGCCGCTCCGCCTCCGGGACGCACTGCGCCGCCTTTCCAGTGCCAGCCGTCTTCAGAGATGAGGCCACCGCCACCGGTGCCGAAGGTGTAGTACTTTCCGTCGCACTCGACTATCGTCGAGGGATCGTGTATGTAGGGCTCTCCCACCTGGGCCAGCGCGGAAACGCTGCCGGTCAGGCAGAGCAGAGCCAGGCTTATCCGGGGTATTGCGTCCATGATACTGTTATTTCTGTTTTGCCGTGACGGTTATGTTCTTTACCGGCTGCCCGTCCTCGTCTACGAAACGCAGGCAGAAGGTCGCCATTCCGGGGCCGTTGAACACTGCTCCGCGGAGAATGTTTTCGCCCTTCTTGAGGGTTATCCTGTCGGACATGTTGTCGTCCACGACGAGGTCCCTGTCGTTGGACATCATCAGGACCTCCTCGCCGTTCAGCCACCACATGGCCGCAGAGTTGACTCCGCAGGAGAGTCGTACGTTCTCGATGTCCTCCTCGCAGTTGACCGTAGTCACGACCCAGTAGACCTGCCCGTAGTATTCCTTGCCGTAGCCTTCGGCGAAGCGGAGAAGGTTCACATAGAAGTTTTTGGCGTCGAGGGAATGCCAGACATGCCTTTCCTTGCCTACCTTGGTCTTCTGTCCGTCGGTGGGGAGCAGGCTCAGCTGGTCTTCGAAGAATTCGGTTTCGTAGACTGCGTTACGCAGGTAGGTGTCGTTGAAGATGCGGTTGCTGGGCGCTTCGATGGCGATAGGCTCGAGGATCGTCCAGCGCTGTATGAATCCGTCGGCATCGGTGCCGACAGGAGTCGCGGTCGAGTGCGTATAGTATTGTGCGAGCACGGGAGTCTCGTCGCTCTTTGCATCGAGGCTTGCGCTGCCGGCCAGGAAGGCGGCGGACAGGGTGAGGATAAGTGTTAGCGATTTTGTTTTCATCGTGGTTGGGTATTAGTGGTTTCTGAAAGTCCATTTGGAGTTATCGGAGTCGGGGTCGAAGTGAGCGAGCGTGGGCTTGCCGTCGGCGACAGCGACGAGAGCGAGGGGTTCGGAGCAAGCGGGGATGGCCTTGGGCATGATGCGGAAGGTTCCGTCGGTGAGCTGCTCTATCCTCCAGAGCTGAGCGTCGTCGCCTGAGAACCCGCGGACGGTCTCGACCTCGCGGTCTTCAGTCGCGGTGAGGAAGCGGTCGGTTCCGGCAACGGCTATCTTGTAGTAGGGTCCTCCGAGGTATCCTCCGGCGTCAGGGACGGCAGTGATCTGCCAGCTCTGGTGGGGCCTGAACATGTCGGCACCGAGCCTGACGGGGGTGTCGCCCTGAGGCCATACGGACTCTACGTCGGAGAGCTTCTGGTCGTCGAGCTGCACGACGGGAGTGTCGTCCTGCTGGCGGAAGAATCCCCTCATGCCGCTCTGCATGCGCACGGAGGGAACGGAGAGTTCGAGGGCGTAGCCCCTGCGCTGCGAGACTATGCCGTAGGTGTCGTCCTGGAGTATCTGACCGGCGACGGGCCAGCCGTCGATCCAGAGGAGCGGTCTGATGCCGAGGGTGCTCCTGCCGCTGAGGTCGAGGTCGGCCTCGAAGTGGAAGGACATCTTCTCGACCCCGGGCTCGAGGATGAACCGGCCGAAGTGACCGGCGCCTATGCGCCTGGGTTCGGATGCGAGGACGAGCTTTCCGCCGCCGTGAATCATATCCCTGCCGACATTGTCGTAGAAGGGGCCGGTGGGGTTCCTGGAGCGTCCGACGATGATGTTGTAGGTGGAGTTGGCGCCGTCGCAGCAGGTGCCGTGGGTGGCCAGCAGGTAGTACCAGCCGTCATGGTAGGTCATCTCGGGTGCTTCGCAGGACAGGGCGACATCGACAGGCTCGCTGCCTTCCTTGGCGAGTCCTGTCTCAGGGTCGAGTTCGAGTATCCTTATGTATCCGAAATATGTCCCGTAGCAGAGCCACAGCCTCCCGTCCGGTCCCATGAAGAGTCCGGGGTCGATGCCGTCGCAGTCTTCGAAACCGTCAGAGCCGGCGATGTCTACGGGCTCCGTATACTTGAAGTCCGGAGACTCGGGATCCATGGTGTCGTTCCACATCATGTAGACCCTTGACTTGTGTCCGTTGCCCACGCCTCTCTCTGTGACGGCGTAGACTACGAGGTAGCGGTCTCCTATCTTGATTGCATCGGGCGCAACACCTCCTCCGGGACGGACGGCGCCGCCCTTCCAGTGCCAGCCGTCTTCCGACAGGAGCCCTCCGCCTCCGGTACCTAAGGTATAGTATTTCCCGTCGCATTCGACTATCGTCGACGGGTCGTGTATGTAGGGCTCTCCGGTCTGGGCATCCAGGGCGAGGGATCCTGCCAGGAGAGCGCATACGGTAAACAGGCTTTTCTTCATATTATGATAACTTTAATGGACAGGCCGCAGGAGAGCCCGCTGCCGGGCTCCCTGCAACCTGTTCTGATTACTGCTCGCTCCAGCCGGGATTCTGGACGATGTTGGGATTTATCGAAGTCACGTTGTCGGGGAAGGGGAAGAGCTCGTGCTTGCCCTCGATGTAGCCGTGAGGCTTGTCGGCGTTGTAGTCATGGTGCAGCACATATCCCTCGTGCTCGGCGGTGGGATTCTCGGCGTCGAAGAAATGGTCGTAGAGGGTCGGGATGTTGTCACCGGCGGTGAGCATTCCCTCTATGTCTCCCCAGCGTACGCAGTCGGCCCAGCGGCAGCCTTCGGTAAACAGCTCGAACTTCTTCTCTCTCTTGACCTCGTCGAGGGTCAGCTCGGAGCTTATGTGCTTCGCACCGGCGCGCCTCTGGATGTCGTTGAGCACCTGGAGGCCCATTCCGTCGTCGTCACCGACCATGGCGCAGCACTCCGCGTACATCAGCAGCACCTCGGCATATCTGAATATCGGGAAGTTGGCTTCGCTCCAGGTGGAGTGGCCCTCTACGTCGGCAGGGCTGACGATTCTCTTGTAGGCGAGGTAATAGCCGTTGCCGTAGAGTCCGCGGATGTCCTTGATTCCCCTGTTGGGGTCTTTCTTCTTCTGGTCGAGGGTCAGGGGAACGCCGTTCTCGTCAATATCGGACGCATACTCGAGCTCATAGAGGAACTCGTCGTAGGATATGATTGAAGCCTTCCTGCGGTAGGAGTCGCCGTCGTTCTCGATGAACTCTTCGGCAAAGTCCTCGCGGACGCCGAGTCCGCCCCAGCCGTTGGCTCCTACGCCCACCTCTGCGGGCACGGCGGCGAGACGGTCAGTCCTCCAGCACCACATCATTATGTGCTGCCAGGTAGAGTATGCCATCTGGTCCCACTCGCTGGTGTTGGTATTGCGGATGAGGTTGGTCTCGAAAATCTTCTCCTCGTTGCCGTCTCCCTCGATGTGGAAGTTCTCGTCCCAGCGCTCTCCGGGAACGAGGGCGTATTTGCCGGAGTCGATGACCTTGCGCAGTGCCGTCTTGGCTCCAGCATAGTCGCCGGCGAAGAGCAGTGACTTGCCCTGCACCGTCCATGCGAGACCCTTGGTGGCGATGACGGTGCGGTCCTTGTCGGCCGTGCTCTCGCGCTCATAGAGGTCGGGAGCAGCCTCCTCGCACTCCTTGGCGCACCACCTCAGCAGATCTTCGCGGGTGCCCTGATAGTTGGTGGGCTTGTCGGAGCCGAGCAGCACATGGTCTACGAGCGGGGGAGTGCCCCAGCCTATGGCGAGGGTCATGTGTATCCACGCGCGGATTACCCTGGCCTCGGCCACGCACCTCTTCTTGGTAGGGGTGTCTGCCTTGTCGCCGCCGAAGTTGTCGGTCACGAGGTTGCAGTAGTAGTTCGCGAGGTAGAGCAGCGCGTAGCAGTTGGAAATGATTTCGTTCGAGCTGTCGAAGCGGAACTCGTTGATTTCCGCCTGGAAGTCGTTGTTGCCGTATTCCTTGCAGGCGGCGTAGACGTCGTCGCCGGGAAGGTTGAACGCGAACATCCAGGAGTTGTAGATGTTGCCTCTCTTGAACGAGGCGACATTGGTCGCGAATCCGTGGTAGACGGATGTTATGGCAGATATGGCGTCCTCGTCGGTCTTATAGAAAGACTCCATGGGGATGACTCCCTTCTGCGGAATTTCCAGACGGCTCTGGCTGCATGATGCGCTTATCAGGCCGAGGGCGCAGGCCAATATGGGGAACAATATCTTTTTCATCGTGTGTCGTTGTTTAGAATGTGATGTTTACTCCGAAGACAAGCTTCTTGGTGGTAGGGTATGAACCGAGGTCGAGACCCATACCTGAAGACGAACTTGTGGTTGCGGTTTCAGGATCCATCCCCGGATAGTTGCGGGTGAAGGTGAAGTAGTCGTCAAGCGATACGAAGATTCGTGCATTGTTTATCATGATCTTCTTAGTGAGTTTCTCGGGGAAGGTGTATCCGAGCTGGATCTGCTTGATCTTGAAGAATCCGCCGTCGAATACCATTGCCGAAGAACTCCAGAAGGTCCAGTCGTTGCAGACGGCCAGCGCGCTGGGCATCGACGCTCCCTTGTTCTCGGGCGTCCATGCGTTGTCGTAGTAGTAGCGCAGCGAGTTGCGCATGGGGCCGTCGGCCTGGTAGTAGAGGTTGAAGATGTCGTTCCCGGCGGTTCCGGTTCCGTAGAGGCTGAAGTCTATACCCTTCCACTCGAGGTTGATCGTGATACCGTAGGTCCAGTCGGGAATACCCTTGCCGACATAGGTCCTGTCGCCGTCGGAGATGATGCCGTCACCGTTTACGTCCTCGAAGATTGCTTCTCCTGTGTCGGGATTGACTCCGGTGAAGTTGTATGCACGGAAGTACCAGATAGGGTATCCTACCTCGAACGCAGTCCTCATGCGGTTGTTGTAGGAGAGTCCGGAGTTCTCGAGCCTGTAGATCGAAGGATCGAGATAGGTGACCTTGTTCTTCAGGTAGGCGGCGTTACCGGAGATGCTGTAGGCGAAGTCGCCGACCTGGTCCCTCCACGAGAGCTCCATTTCGAGACCCTTGTTGTTTACGGAGCCTGCGTTCACATAGGTGGAGTTCACTCCGATCTCGGGAATCGGGGCAATGCTCACGAGCAGGTCCTTGGTCATCTTGTCGTACCAGTCGAGGGCGAAGGTGAGCCTGTTGTCGAGGAAGCGGGCGTCGAGGCCGATGTCGATCTGGTCGGAGGTCTCCCACTTGAGGTTGGGGTTCGCGAGTCCGGTAGGAGCCGAACCGTAGGTGAAGGTGGGATCGGTTACGGAATACTGGTATTTCTTGCTGTTGTAGCCGATCGTGGCTGCATACTGATATCCGCTCAGCACGTTGATGTTACCGTTGCGGCCCCATGATGCGCGCAGCTTGAGGAACGAGAATATGTCGTTGTCGAGGTTGTCCTTGAAGAACCTCTCGTTGCTGACGGTCCAGCCTGCAGAGAACGAAGGGAAGTAGCCCCAACGGCTCTCGGGAGACAGTTTGGACGAGTCGAACGCGTCTGCGCGGAAGTTCGCCTGGAAATTGTAGCGGTCGTCGTAGTTGTAGGTTATACGGCCGAAGTAGGCGATGCTTGCCGACTGCGAAGGCGAGTTGGAGAAGGTCTTGGTCGTAGTGGAGAGGCTGTTCACATAGTTGAGATACTGGAAGTTCTTCTCGTAGCCGAGGAGGATGTCCGGTCCGTTTGCGCTCGCGCTTACGTTGTCGGAATAGCTCTCTATATACGACATGCCGGCCATTACGGTAATGTCGTGCTTCTTGATGCTGAGGCTGTAGTTCGCAAAGTTCTCCCACTGATAGTAGTAGCTCGTGTTCGCTCCGGCGGAGATGCTGTAGTTGTCGCTGAAGGTCTGCTTGTTGGCATAGTAGGGAACGCTGTAGCTGTGCGAGTTGGACTGTGAGATCCTATATCCGAAGCGTGAGGTGAATACCAGTCCCTTGATAGGGGTGAGGTTTGCGAACAGGGTTCCGCGCACATTGATGCCCTGGCTGGACGAATCTGTCTTGTCTCTCTGGAGCAGAGGGTTGCCGTTGTCGTCGTCGATGTACTTGGAAGTCGCGTAGTACAGTCCGTTGGTGGGATCCTTGAGTATGTTCTTACCCTCGTCGTATGCGGCCTTCATGCTGGTCGCGAACTGGCTGGGGTCTGAGTAGTAGACCGGGGTCAGGGGGTCGAGGGTCATGACGGCGTTGAGCAGGTTGCCGTACCTTCCCTGCTGGGAGACGGACTTTCTGGTGTACCTCTCGATAGAGGTGTTCGTACCTACGGTAATCCAGTCGTAGAGCCTGTAGTCGGCATTGATCTGGGCGGAAAGACGCTTGTACACGTCCTTGTCTCCGCGCACGATACCGTCGTTGTCGACATAGTTGATAGAGGTGAAGAAATGGCCTTTGTCGTTGCCTCCCTGGAAGGTCATGGAGTGCTGCTGCGACCAACTGGGACCGAATACGACGTCGAACCAGTCGGTGTCGGTGCCGTCGTAGTTGTTCTGCTTGAGGGTTGCCTCCATATCGAAGCCGGATGCTTCCTTATAAGCGATCCATGAGGCCGCATCGAACAGTTCGGCCTTCTTTCCGAGGTCCTGGCGGGTCAGCTTGTAGCTGTAGGTTATGCTTGACCTTCCGTTCTCGGAAGCTCCGCTCTTGGTCGTGATGAGCACGACGCCGTTGCCGGCTTCAGCACCATATATGGCGGCAGATGCGGCGTCCTTGAGGATTTCGATGTTCTGGATCATGGAAGGGTCGAGATACTGGATGTTGTCTACCTTGAGTCCGTCCACGATGAGCAGGGGCCCGATGTTGCCCGAGTTGGACGAGTACCCGCGCACGCGGATCTTCGCGGCCTCGCCGGGCGCTCCTGAGGAGTTGATGATCTGTACGCCGGCAGCCTTGCCCTGCAGGGCGGCCGCGGCATCGGATGTCGAGCGGTTGCTGAGTTCGGACGACTTTACCGAGGCGACCGAACCGGTGATGTCGCTCTTGCGCTGTACACCGTAGCCTATGACCACCGTCTCCTCGATGAACTCGTTGTCTTCGCTCAGGACGACGTCGATTTTCGAGCGTCCGTTCACGCTTACGGCCTCGTCCTTATATCCTATGCAGGAGAAGTTGAGGGTGGCGTCGGCAGGGACCGTGATGGTGTAGTTACCGTCGAGGTCCGTGGTGGTACCTGTGCTGCTGTCGCTTGACAGCACTACTCCGGCTCCGATTATCGGAAGGCCGTTCTGGTCGGACACCTTTCCGCTGACTGTCACTCCTGCTGTCTGTGCGGCCGCGAACTGCGGTACCGACAGCATCATGACTGCGGAAAGGCAGAAGAATAGATTGAGTAACCTTTTCATTGCTGAAATTTTAGTTGTTATTAGTTATGAATTGGTGCTTTCGTGGTTGTCATTGGTTCGGCTGTGTAAAATTTGCTATATTTGCGGAGGCGCAAGTGGACTTGCGGATAATATGGGTGGACACTGAATATCGTATGGGAGAAAAATTTTTACATAGGGTGGACAAACTGCCTGTGATTTTTTTGCTTCTTGTTGCAGGTCTCTGTCCTGTGTCTGCGCAGAACAGGGCTGATGACAGTTATGTATCCAGGTTCCTGACTATTTCGGAAGGCCTGCCGCACAGTAATGTCGACGGTCTGTACCAGGACAGCAAAGGGTTTGTGTGGGTAAGTTTCTTCGGCGGCGGCCTTGCAAGGTATGACGGTGCCGCTTATGTCCACTTCTCATCGTCGTCTACCCCCCCCAGCGGCTTGAAAGCAACTATGTGACAGAGACTTGTGAGGACGGCTTCGACAGGATGTGGGTGGCCACCACTTCCGGTCTCGAGTTGATAGACATGAAGTCGCTCGCAGTGGAGAGGGAGGTGCCGGAGTTCGTGGAGCAGACGCAGGGTGATTACTGCAACTTCATCGCAACCGACTCCCTCGGATGTCTGTGGTACAATACATATAATGTGCTCTACCGCGTGGCTTTCGCCTCCGACGGTTCCGTCGCCCGCCGGGATTCCTTGGTCGCTCCTGCGGCCGCTGTCAATACGAGACTCAAGTTCAG